>Ga0163111_10001120_pt1 | contig 16240 bp, 15 predicted proteins | sample CRUFie1St18metaG_FD_109645 | JGI IMG/M metagenome (GOLD analysis project Ga0163111, IMG submission 109645) | Marine microbial communities from the Costa Rica Dome - CRUD Field 142mm St18 metaG | ecosystem: Environmental > Aquatic > Marine > Oceanic > Photic zone | place: Costa Rica: the Eastern...
AATTCTTCTATGAACAACTGAAAACACTCCCGATCCATATTGGGCAAAAACATAGAAAAGCACTTTCCACTACTTGGCTGAGTCGCCTGAAATAAATAACAATAGCTATACCCATACTTTTGCTCACATTTAGGACGATATCCTTTATGCATCCACTTACGTCCTGCAATCGTACGGGTTCCAAAACGCATTTCATCCATAAACCATGGATCTGAATTTATGTGTTCTTCCTCATATTTTTTTTATAGGCAACTCGCTCATTTTCATCCCGTTTGGGATGATTGGGGCGACCCGTTTTACAGCGAATTTTATTACGAGTGAAGTAATTACCTAACCCACTTATGCTGTAGCTTAGATTATGATGTTCTTTCAACCAAGTACAGGCTTCTTGGAGTGTAGAGAAACCTATGGTACGTAAATGTTCATGAAAATCAGGCAGATTATCTAAGGGAGATTGAGGGCCTCTATATTTCAGACTCAGATAACCTGCGATACCTTCAGATGTATAAAGCTTCCAAAGATCGCGGCCATGATTAGTATGACGACCTTTAAGAGACATCGCTTCTTTCATCGTTTTAACCTTACCCGTTTTTAGCCATAGAAGGATCTCACAACGTTCTAATAGCTTAGGGCTGCGAAGATTGCGGTAGCGTTCTTGCAGTTCTGATACACGCTCGTGAATAGCAACTGGATAATTAATCACTCTCATATAACAATAATAACAATTTTTAGCAAGAGTTGGTATCAGACGAAGCATATATTACACATCTCAAGTATATACTTTAGCTTATAATTTGATAGAAGGGTATATGCTCTCTCACCCTTTTGAGAGCATTTATCAAGAAGGGAAGAATAATCGTACAATATATAGCACAATGGATTCGTACTATTAGTAGACCAAATGCTATTTTTAATTCTCTTTTATGTTTTGTTAAAGTCGTCTAGTGAAGGAGGGATGCGTTGTATCCCTCTTTCCTACAATCTCCATTTGACTTAATGTGTGGAAGAATAGATGAACGGCTTCATGTTTCCCCTCACAAAATTCGAATTGGATGTCTTTCTGGAGATACTTGGTAGCAAATTCGACTGTCATTCCATAATGACTTGCCCATTTCACTGCACTTTGTTCGGCTTGGGCAATGCCCCAGCCTAAGGCCTGCTGGATTCGTTGGCACAACTCCCTTGGCACGCATTCAGGATAATATACCCAAACGGCAAAGGCAAAGGGTAAGCCCGTCATATCTTTCCACTCTTCTGATAAGTCGTACACATATTCGTATCGATCCCGAATCTTAACCGCTCTATCCCCAATCACTACCCCTCCAATTGTGCCTTGTATTTGATCGAAATGCTCTTCAGTCGCCTGCTCCCATTCCACCTTATGCTTCCAATGATACCGCATCAACACCTGAGTGAGGGCATTGGAGGTTCGAGAATGGCTATCAAGGATAACGGCATCTAACTGATCTACAGGTTTTTGAGAGAATAAAAAGACCGATTCTACTTTGCCATTTGCCCCTATACAATAGTCGGGAAGAATTCCTACAGATTGAGCGTCAAAATCGGCAAGACCTCCCACAGGCATTAGCGCCATATCTACTTTGCGCTCCCATAATGCTTCTGCACACTTTGCGGGAGCCAATAGCACAAGTTCGACTTCTTCAGGAGAAAAAAAGCGTTGGAGGCCATCCAGATACGGACGGGTGTTCATATAGGATACCAGAGCAAGTTTGGCCATTATTTACCCTTTTATGTTAAAGTGTTGGAGGTGGGTAATATCATCCAATGTCTTTGCTTCAACCTTTCCATCGGCATATAGATGGAGGATGTTCAGGCCAGTGTTTCGGTGGTCGAATTCGTTCATTCGGTGCATACCATAGCCCAACAGCTTCGAGAGGATGATTCGGCTGATGCGTCCATGCGAGCAAACTAAGAGGGTTTGGCCATCCGAATGGCGCTCATGTAAGGTGTCGAAAAAAGGTCGTGTACGTGCCCAAGCTTCAATAGGAGATTCCCCCCTTTCAATCTTTGCATGGAGATTGCCCCCCTCCCACTCTAACTTCATTTCAATGAACTGCCGAATATCATCAGGCGTAGGCTTCACCCCTTCTAGCTTCCCCCAACTAAACTCAAGCAGCTCTTTCGCCTCAATTTGGGTATGGCCTAATGACTCCCATGGCATCAAGGTTTGGCGGGTTCGTTGGAGAGGCGTACAATAGACAGCATCAAACTTCACTTTATCTTTGTAGTATTCGAAGAATGCCTGCCCTTGTCGTCGCCCCAACTCATTAAGAGGCGCATCAATTCCCCCTCCTTGTACAATCCCTTGACGGTTATAATCGGTTTCCCCATGTCTGAAAAGATAGAGCGTAATCATAGCGTATCAGTTTATGAATAAAAAGCAATGACTGCCCTAGGGCAGTCATTGTATATAATAAAGAGTTTAGTTCAAATATACCTTATTGTTGTCCAATGCAAACTCTTCTACCGAGTAATCATGCAAGATGTTGTAAACCGTATCCCTTTCAATGGGTTTATAACCTGCTGCAAGGATAAGGTTAATCAATTCGGGGGTAGACATACTTGGGTTTTGATCCTCAGCCCCTGCCATTGAGTAGATTTTCGTAGTATCATCAATCGTTCCATCAATATCATCTACCCCGAAGGACAAGCTCAATTGAGTCGTCGTCTTACCAATCATTGGCCAATACGCTTTTACATGAGGGAAGTTGTCCATATAAATCCGCGCAACCGCATAGTTCTTCAAATCCTCCACCACAGTTGTCTCCTGAATATACGACAAATCATTGCCTTCATTGCGAAACTTCAACGGGATAAAAGTATTGAAGCCATTGGTTCGATCTTGGAGTTCGCGTAGGCGACGCATATGATCGACACGGTGCACATACTCCTCAATATGTCCATATAGCATCGTACAATTAGAAGGGATCCCCAACTTATGTGCATTCTCATGGATGGTCAACCAATTGTTTGTAGACGCCTTGGTATCGCATATCTTTTTACGTACATCTTCATGGAAGATCTCTGCACCTCCTCCAGGAATCGAATCCAATCCATATTCCTTCAAGGCTGCAAGTCCTTCAGCTATAGACATTCGACTACGAGCAAACATTACCTTTAACTCTACAGCTGTAAAGCCTTTGACATGAATCCCTGGCAATATCTTCTTGATTCGTTGAATCATATCTCCATAGTATTCAACGCCTCTCTTAGGGTGTACTCCCCCTACAATATGTACCTCTGTTACTCCTTTGCCTATATATTGACGGCAAATATCTTCAATCTGACTGATAGAATACTCCCATCCGCCTTCTTCGCCTGGTCTACGGGCAAATGAACAGAACGAACATGTATAAATACAGATGTTCGTAGGCTCAATATGGAAGTTTCGGTTGAAGTACGTATGATCTCCGTTCTTCTTCTCTCGGATATGGGTCGCCAATGTTCCTAAGAAAGGCAAGTCCGCTTTCTCATACAAAAACATGGCTTCATCATCCGTTATTCGTTCACTGTTTAAGACCTTCTCCGCGATTCGCTTGGCAGTACCTTCTAGATGGTTCTGCTCTAAATATTCGATTAAACTCATAGAACACAGTATTTATATATTCGCAACTTAGAGGTGTTTTACTTCAATTCGCAAATATATAAACTAAATCGTTAAATGAGTGTTTGGAAAGTCAATAAGATATTTACCGAATTTCTGGATATCCCCTACTCTTCTTCAATTGGATAATACTCATATGCCCCAATATCAAAGGGTACATTACGCGTACTATCAAATCGATTTCGAATATCTACAGAATAACGATTAGAGAAGTCTTTTCCTGCATCAATGACGGGACTGTTTTCCTTCGGGCGGAAATCCTTTTCAAACGGATCATTGAACAATGGATCTTCTCCCTCAATACTATTGATGTAATAAGCCGAATAGTCTTCCTCTGCTCTCAACAAGCAATTCTCAAACTTAAGGTCAAACAATCCGCTATTGGCAGGATCTGGAAGAATCTCATTGGCCTCATTCCCCCATATGATACAATTACCAAAGTAGGTACGGGTATCATATGTCCGAATATTGCCATCGGCATCCTCGAAATAATTGTTCACGAATACTTGTGGGGTATTTCGGGGGAAGTCAAAACTATAGTTCCCAAACGTACAGTTGTAGAAGTTGTAATGCCCACCTGCAAAAACAAAGAGGGTATACTCTGCACAATTGGTCACCATAGAGTTCTCCATCTCAATAGCAGGAGACGAACTTAGCACATCAGGCCCTGCCCCAATACCGAGCAGTCCATATGCCCCCATATTACGCACCTCAGAGTATCGCATTGTCAGCTTCGGATTCATATTGATAGAGGTCGAATCTACCTCGATTCCAATCAGTCCATTCTTGATGATAGCATGCTCAATGCAATTGTCCTTACTCTTAGGCAATAGTCGCACGCCTCTCCATTGGCCTGGATTCTCAAAATAGTTCTCCTCCAAACGAGTTCCTTCCATGATTACAGGATTATCTCGGGTTCCTTTAACTACTAAGGTTCCCTCTACCAATAGCATAGAGAAAAGGTTGAAGTTCTGGTCTTTTAGAGGCGTAAAATATAGGTGTGTCCCAAACTCTAAGGTAAGGGTGACATTCTCTTGTACATAGAGTGGTCCATCAATCACGATAGACTTTTCCCCCGTAAAAGTTGTGTCTGAGTTAATTACAGGAATTTGGTAGCTGGTCTGACCCGTAATCGGATCCGTTACCGTTCGGGTTGAAAAGAAGTAAGCATCTACCACATATGCCCTAATCAACGCTTTCTGGACATTGCCCCCTACGTCGAAGTTAATAAACTCCTCTATATACATATCCTTCTCTACCGACTTTAGGGTAATGAATACATGCAGACTATCGCCCTTGGGCAATACATGGTCTTGCAGCTCATCTGCTTGAATCCCGTCTATGATAAGGCTAAACTCAGAGGCATCTTCTCGTTCCAACCAAATGCGCGAGATATTGATGTTATTTCGGGTATTATTGGTCACCACTAATCGCTCAGTAGGCGTTTGGAAAGTGGTAAAGATGGAATCAAACATTACTGTATCCCCAGAGAAGGTTAGATCCCCCTCATTAACAGTAAGTATAGGGCGTTCACAGGCTGTAATCAGAGCCAGGAACAGGGAAAACAATACCACTCCTAATAAGCGCGCTATATTCATACGAACTCTTTCCTAATAATAAATTCTATGACAAACCTACTGATTAATTTCCGTTTCCTCTGTATAAAAATTATTCTCTTAGGTTAATAGACAAAGCCTACCCCTATTGACATGGCCAAACCTCTTGAAGCAGCGGGCAGCAATAGTCCCAAAGCATTGTCCATCGAACCAAATAGCGTCAAACGCATCTTATCCTTTAGCGGTATATTCGCGGCTCCCATTAGCCCAATTCCATAGAGTTCCAATCCTCCTCCATAAGCATTTGCCCCCAAAGTAATGCGTTGCTTCCAAAGTGCATGTTGGTATCCGATATTGAGAATGGGTACAGGAGTATAGGGAGCATACCTCGTTAAGCCACTATGTAAGGAGGCCAATAAAGTACCGTTATCGCTCAGCTTATAGCTTAGTCCTAGGCTAACAGTTGTAGGGAGCATGCTATTCTGCTTCTCAAAGACAGAGTCAGGAAAGATGAGTTCTTGCAGGCTATCTGTGCCTGTAAATTGGGAGCCGCCCCCAATGAAGTCATCTATGAGGAATCCCTCATAGGTGAAGTCTACTGTATCGCGGAACGCAATCCCATCCCATCGAATCAATCCGATATTGAGGATAGACGCTTGTACGCTAATTCTTTCGTTCAATTCGGCTACTGCCCCTATGTCAATCCCTCCCCCTATGCCATTGATTCCCAAACGGTTTTCGAGGAAGAAGGCATCGTATTGCGCCTGTAAGTCAATCTGCGAACCATCAGCCGCTGTAAAGAGTGAGAAGTCGACATCCCGAATAAGGGTTGCTTGTGCCCCCAGCACGACTTTCCCCCGAATCCCCAGCTTCCACTTCCCTAAATCGAAGCCTGTGCCAATGGATATCTCTCGATAGCGTTGGGTATTGCTAAAAACATCCTCATCTGATACCGTTTCACCTGCATATTGTGAGTTGCCGTATAGGACGATACCCGCCGTATTTGGGTCATTCGTACCCGAATAGGAGCCTTGGACATCTCGTGCGCCAATGCTCCATACCCGCTTTCCAAGTTTGAGGTTGAGGATACCATAGGAGAAGTCTAGCCCTTGCCCAAAACGATTGTTATCACCCATTTGTGCAATGAGGTCAGCCTTGGTTTCATCAGTGATGAAGTTGCCCCCCTTTAATAGGCCATCCAAGGTGAACGAATTGGAGGCCATCCAGAAGGTTGCATCTCCTCCTACCCCAAAAGTTTCGATATCTTGATACAAGATATGAGCAGGTTGGTAATGCTGGGAAGCTATATGGTTCCGTAAGAACTGCACTTGTAGGCCAAATTGCCCATACATGGGAAGTCCAAGGCCTAGCAATACACATAACAGCAATAATCGATTCATCCTATGTTCCTTAATTTCCTTGGTTATAATTGACCCGATACTCAAAATCTCCTACGAGCTTCGCATGTACTTGATAGGTTGAGAGAATCTTCACCTCTTGTCCTTCAGGCTTTGTATCAATCGTAAACCTGAAAACGACATACTTTCCATATTCGAGGATGAACTTAATCAAGTCTCTATCAAATGACTTCGCAATGGTAGAGGTAGTAGACTCCAAGAGGTAACCATTTCCATCAACCACACTAGCCGAAATAACGTTATTGCCCATTGCCTCAGATGTGAGCGTATCTACCACCGTCCAATTCTCATCGTATATGACCGCTTCTGTATGTACCTCGAATGGGTACTCATTCTCCAATAGAATCTTCAATTGGCCTCCATTGATGGCTTCGACCTCCCCTACCGCTTCCTCAGAGAAGTTCAACTCCGTTGTATCTACCAAGTTGAGTTCGGAGAAGGAACCCTCCATAGGGACTTCAAAGTCGAAGTAGATATTGATCTCACTATCCCCTGTAGCGAAGTTGGTGAGGTTACCTTGGCTACCATTGTGATTGGCCTCAATGGCGATATCATAGGCGATCTCATTAGGGAGGTTATTGATGAATGACGATAAGTTGCCGTTTGTATTGGCATTGTTCAATTCGAAGGTGGTAATGACATGCCCACTCGTGTCGGGTAGGTCAGGGCCCAGTATTTCCAGAGGTTGCGACAATATGCCCGAGGAGGCAAGATTCACCGAATTACCCGTAGTCGAATTGAACGAATTTAGCTCATTGACCTCTATCCTCGCATCCAATCCAAAGGAATTATCGAATACCAAGGTTGCCCTAGGATTCGCAAGGTTCATTCCTCCTATATCAAGGAAGTCTAATAGGTCAATGGCCTCCTGTCCCTCAAATCGTATGGTATCCCTCCCTATATATCCCTCCACATAGGAAGGGTCTATCTCAATGATTCCATAATATATATAAATGGTATCGTCAATTCCGATATTGATCACATTCCCCGAATACAACAAGCCTATTGAGTAACGTTGGAGCATAGTATTGTAGCCGAGGGGGCCATCCGTCAAATCTAAGGTGAAATTCGACAGGTCGAATATCTCCTCCTGTAAGGATGGACTCCCTCCAGAAGCGGGGAATAGCTTTCGAGTGATGCCTGCGGGTTGGCCATTCTGCGTAGCCGACAGGATTTCGTAGGTGAATAGGATGGTATCCTCAATGGTGCTTTGGGCGAGCACCCGCATACTACCCGATCGGACTCCCACCTTAGTGATCTGCACATCAGCGAACTCAGGCGGGAATTGATACTCCAATATTTCTGTTGAGTCTACAATGGTTTGCTCGGGGAACACAGCCGTTGCCGAAACAATCTTCAGCTCCTTCCCTTCCATCGTAAACCGAATGAAGTCGGTCGTATCAACAGGTACATAGGCCTTAGCAGGAATTGTAAGATTGACCATCTCTCCTACAAGGTCGCTTTCTATGAATACATTCTCTAGCTCATACACCTTCCCAAAGGCCGAATTAGCAGGGATATTCGAATAGGTATCATACAATAGCGTATCGCCTAAGTTCTTGTTCTTCAACACAAAGGTTACATCCTCCATATCCAACGGCAATTCATTGTCAATCTGTATACGGAGTTTACCCGAACGCAATTCGGCAAACTCAAAGAAGTTGGTGGCATCTACCTCTAGGGGGCCAGACGTAATCCCACTTACCGTTGGAAAGAAATCGAGGGTATCTCCATGGCTATTCAACAGGATAGTTCCCACGAAATTCCCCTGATCCTGCAATCGTCTTGCGAGAAAGCCCAATGAGAACTCCTCCACAATATCATTCGTCCGAATCTCCAATGAGTCTAGGGTAAACAAACGTTCTACCACCGTATCAGGAATCTCGATGAAGTCGGCAAGGCTCGTTTGGAAGAGGGTATCTTGGAATACGAGCGATAGGGAATTGTCTGCGTTCGTCGATATATAGGTCGTATCCTGCAATAAATCCGTAATGGACACATCTGCAGATGCAATCGGCACCAGCAAATCAGCATCCCATTGGATTGGCTCAGTTGGTTTGAAGTTACAACCTTCACCTATAAATAAAAGCGGAAGTAAGACCAAGAGAAAGGCAAGTGTTCGAACATGTTGGGTAGCTTTCATGGAGCTTTCTTTATGTATTGGGTGCAAGTTACAAAATGATTTCAATAATGAATCTCGGATTTTCGTTCGATGGGTAACGTATGGAATTATACGGTTAATTTTGCCCATTGGCTGGGTAAATAGGCCTTGAGATGCCCTATTATTTGCTTATCTTTACAGGTCATGAGGAATACGCAAACGGAAGAAAATTATCTTAAGACAATTTATCATTTCGAGCAAGAGGCGGATATGGTTTCTACCAACTCTATTGCACATGAGTTAGGCACCAGCCCTGCTTCTGTCACAGATATGGTAAAGAAACTCAATGATAAGGGCTTAGTCATTTATAAACCTTATCATGGAACACGACTAACGGAAAAAGGAAGAAAGATTGCCTTATCTATTATTCGGAAGCATAGACTATGGGAAGTATTTTTAGTAGAAAAGCTCAACTTTTCATGGGAGCAAGTCCATGAAGTAGCCGAACAGTTAGAACATATACATTCTCCTGAACTCATCAGACGGTTGGATACGTTCTTGGGGTATCCTAAGTTTGATCCACATGGAGATCCCATCCCCACCGAATCAGGAGAGATACAGGAACGTAAGACATACGACCTCGTTGAGATAGAAGCAGGCGAAACCGTCACCATTGCAGGTGTCAATTTAACAGAAACCAGCTTCCTACAGTACCTAAACAAAACAGGGCTGGTCATTGGAACGGAAGTAATTGTATTGGAGAAACTAGCATTTGATGATTCGATTGAACTGAAGGTTGGAGACCGATCTCTCATTATCAATGGAAATGTATCTCGTAACTTACTAGTGCTTAGAAATTGATAATCAGATTATTGCACCTAATAGCATGAGAAATCCCTTTAATCCTGGAGATCAGAAACGATATAGTGTGAGGGTCAGCTCTGATAAAATAGCCCGATTTAAGTCTGGAATTGTTCATCCTGTTTATTCGACTTTTGCCTTGGGGCAAGATGCCGAATGGGCTTGCAGGCTATTCGTATTAGACATGAAAGAACCCCATGAAGAAGGCATAGGAACCTATCTATCTGTCAATCATATATCTCCTGCCAAACTAGGATCGAATGTAACCATCATTGCCACCTTGGAAGGAGTCGAAGGGAATTCGGTTATATGTACCTACCAAGCCTTTGTAGGAGGACGCCTCATAGCCGAGGGCGAACAAATCCAAAAGATTATTAGTAAAGAAAAACTTCGAAGAATCTTAACGAATGCGTAAGTAAGGGAAGAAAATGGCTATGAAAGCGCAAACAGAATCCTTACTTTTGTCTTATATCAATTCATATAAAAACGAACGTAATTAATAGAAAAGAGAATATGAAGGGCCGATTAACCACTGTGGTTACCAACCGAAAAGCGAGATACGAATACTATATCAAAGAGACATATGAAGCAGGCCTCGTATTGAAAGGAACAGAGGTCAAATCCCTACGCAATGGCAAAGCAAGTTTGCAGGAAGCCTATTGTTATATAGAGGGAGGAGAAGTATTTGTAAAGGGGATGAATATCAATGAGTATGACAAAGGTAGCTACAATAATCATGACCCCAAACGAGTACGGAAACTCCTACTCAAGAAACAAGAAATTCGGAAGCTCATCAAGAAAACAGAGGAAAAGGGTATGACCCTCATTCCCCTTAAAATCTTTTTTAGCGAACGTAACCTAGCAAAGCTAGAAGTAGGTATTGCACAAGGAAAGAAAAGCTATGACAAGCGAGAATCCTTGAAAGAAAAACAAAGCAAAAGAGACCTACAACGCGAATTTAAGAATCTATAAACCGCTTACTATCAGACCCAGAATAAAGACACCAACATGAATCAGTCATATTATGCGATCATCATGGCAGGCGGCATCGGAAGCCGCTTTTGGCCCATGAGTAGAGCGCAGTTCCCTAAACAATTCCATGATATACTTGGAAATGGAACAACCCTGATACAGGACACATTTAACCGTTTTGCTTCTTTTATTCCTCCTGAGAATATATATATAGTCACCAATACACGTTATTATGCTTTAGTCAAGCAGCAGCTCCCACAGATATCCGACCATCAGATTCTTTTGGAGCCAGTAGGGCGAAACACTGCCCCTTGTGTGGCATATAGTTGTTATAAGATCCAATCTCAAGACCCTAATGCCGTATTCGTCGTTGCGCCATCCGACCATATCATCAAAGATGAGGCGACTTTCGCACGTAATATCCAATTGGGGCTACAGACTGCTCAGTCAGGTGGTTCGATTGTGACGCTGGGTATCACGCCTACCCGACCCGATACAGGTTATGGATATATCCAATACCTGCCCGATCAACAGAACAAAGGTTATTACCGCGTTAAGACCTTCACAGAGAAGCCTAATCTAGAGGTTGCAAAGCTGTTCCTGAAAAGTGGGGACTATGTATGGAACAGTGGGATCTTTATCTTCTCTGCTCGCACGATTTTAACCGCCTTCGAATCTCTCCTGCCCGAAATCAGTGAGCTGTTTATTTCGGTCAAGGAGCATTACTATCAGGATAGTGAACAAGAGGAGATTAACCGTATTTACCCCCTATGCCGTAATATCTCGATGGACTTTGGGATCATGGAGAAGGCGGAAGAGGTACATGTAATCCCCTCAGAATTTGGGTGGAGCGATTTAGGGACATGGACATCTGTATATGAGCATTCGGATAAGGATGCCAATAACAATGCCCTTCAAGGAAATATCCTCGCCTATCGATCGTCTGGATCAATCGTTAAGGTGAAGGACAAAAAGAAGCTCGTTGTGATTGATGGTGTAGAAGATGCCATCGTGATTGATACAGGCGATTGTCTGTTGATTTGCAAGAAAGAGAACGAGCAGCTCATCAAGCAAACGGTTAATGATGTGAAGAAGCACTTCGGAGAACCATACGCATAAGTCTCTCCATACTACGCCCGACCGAAAGGCATTGGCTTGATTGCAGCCTTTCGGTCGGACATTCCAAATTCCCTTCCTATGTCGGTAAGCTACGTACTTAAAATCCTTCTCCTTCTCATTGTTGCAGGGCTACTTCTATATGGTCATGTAGTCATCCTTCCCTCCTACAATCAATTAAGTCATATACAAGACTATTCTTGGCAGTACAAATCAGGATATAGTATCGGGAGGCATATTTGCTTCAATGATCAAATCAGTCACGGCCACCATGACCAACTATATCGTTCCTATGAAAGTCTCTCTGAGGTGAATCGTCCTGTTTGTAGCATCAATCCCCGCATCTACAAGTTTCGATTGGATGGGAAGAAGCAGATCTATGTTGGCCAACAACTGATTGGAGAAGTGAGCAATATGCGTAAAAAGTACCTCTTCATTAAGTTCCTCAATGGGAAACAGGCTAAGTATAGACGGAGGACTCATATTAAAACCGATTGGTATAGATAAGCTCAAAACTCACCCAACTGACAATAAAAGAACTGCCTATATAGGTTTCATAAAAAAAGCCGCCCATAAGGGTTCTTTCCCTTGGTCGATTTACGTTAGTAAGGTGTACCTGTACCTTATTAATCCCCTTTAAGCGGAAGTTCATTGGCCATGCATGTCCATCAAACCGATCATCAAGAGCAGCAATCCCTCCATCAACACAAGCAAAGCGAAGTAGTTGAAGGGAAGTCCTTGGCGCCTCCTCCTTTTTCGTTGCAATCGCCCCTTCAGCGTAAGGGATTGTTCGAGCGCAATTCGAATGAGTTGCAGGCTACGGAACGCACTCCTTACAGCCTTTCCTCTGTCAGCCAACCCCTTCAGCAGAAGTCTCGCGGACTATCCCCTGCTATTCAGATGAAGATGAAATCTTCTTCGGGCAATGTAAATAGCAATGCGCCGATTCAGATGTTGATTCGGACGCCCTACCCATGGTCGGGAGCTGTGAGCGGTACACCTATGTTGGCCTTACGAGACGCACCGCAGGGCAACCTCCTCGCAGACCTTGCCCGAAACACCCTCGTTACGGTCAATAGCAATAGCAGTGGATGGCTAGGGGTCAGTGTGGATACAAGCCAATCGGGGGTTACTTTGAACCAGCGTGGAACGGCAGCCCGTAGCGGCAATACCTTGAGTGGCTACTCCTACCATCGATACATCGATGATGCGGCAGCCGCTTCTATGACCAGCCTACTCGGTCGCCAATCGGCTTGGACTCCTTCGGGACCAGGTTCTTCGAATACCTTCGACACATGGGCATCGGCTGCAACGGAAGGAGCTGCCCCTCCTGTGAATTCGGTGACGACCATCAATTGTTGGGAGATGATACTGTTGGCAGCTTATCGGATTGGAGCCGTTAGTTGGAGCTGGATCAACAATCTGTACACCAATCCGCGCCCTTCGAACAATGCGGAACTTACCGCTTGGTACAGCAGTCTGCCCAACCGTATTACCCGCGGTACGCCCGTCACCTACAACCAAAGCACCCGTAGCCCTGCTCCTCAGCGAGGCGATTTGGTATTCTTCGATGGGGCTTCTCACGTCACCCTCGCTACAGGCAATGGGGACGAGGTACTCACCTTCTGGCCACCACCTAACATCTCTAGCTATGGCAGAGGAACCGTCGATGTGGTCAAAACTAGTAGTATACATGCACTCAGCAATTGGATGGCCACCAATATGAGCAGTGGTCGCCCAACCGTTACAATTGGCGCACCCACATGGTAAGGTTCTATACGCTTATACTCCCTATTCTCCTAGCAATCAGTTTATTCATTGGCTGTGACTCAACTTCTTCTCAAAGCAAAGAAATGCAATCAACCCGCCTTGACCTTATCGTAACGACTACCCTCACGGGCTCTGTAGGCTATGGATATGTCTACAAATGTGAGGTACTTGAAGTACGCTCAGGGGAGTTCTCCGAAGAGCAGTTCATCCTAACCGTTTTGGTAGGAGACCGCAAGGTTGAGCAATTCCTATCCTCCAATCTCGCCCCTAGAGAGTTGGTACTTTCCTTTGAGCGCAATAAAGAAAATGAGCCGTATTCGTTGATGCCGATTACGGGTATGGTAGATGGAGAGAAGACTTCGTGGAATTTGGTAGAGTATCATTTGGGGGAGTAACCCAATCCCCAATATTTATTTCCTCTCCTTCCCTTGTAAACGAAGAAGATTCTCTTTGGCTATAGCATTGCTCTTATCCAATGCAAGAGCCTTCTCATAGTCTTTCTTTGCCCCATCAATATCCCCTATCTGTTCCTTAACAGAAGCTCGTTTGTTATATACCTCCACATAATTAGCATCTAATTCAATAGCGCGATCATAATCCGTGAGCGCAGAAGCATAATCCTCTAGGGTAGCTTTTGTATCTCCTCTGTTTTTGTAAGCCTCAGGATTCTTGGAGTCTAGTTTAATAGAACGTTTATAATCCTTGAATGCAGATTTGTATTTCCCTAAAGCAGATTTTGCGTTCCCGCGATTATTGTAAGCATAAGCAAATTCAGGGTCGAGTTCAATCATACGATTATAATCTGCAATCGCAGATTTATATTCCCCTAAATAGTACTTTGCATATCCTCGATTGTTGTAAGCTAGCGCAAGTTCAGGATTGAGTTCAGTAGCACGATCATACTCCTTGATAGCAGAGGTATAATCACCTAAGACAGATTTCACATTCCCTCGATTGTAGTAAGCATGAGCAAATCCAGGATTGAGTTCAGTAGCGCGCTCATAATCCGTGATAGCAGAAGCATAATCGCCTAAGGCACCTTTCACATTAGCCCGATTGTAGTAGGCATAGGCATCTTTAGGATCAAGTTCAATTACACGATTGAAATCTACAATCGCAGATGTATAATCCCCTAAAGAGAACTTTACGTGTCCTCGATTGTTGTAAGCTAGTACATATTCAGAATCGAGCTCAATAGCACGATCATAATCGGTGAGCGCAGAAACATAATCGCCTAAGGTCTCTTTCACATTAGCCCGATTGTTATAAGTAGTAGCAAGTTCAGGATTAAGTTCAATAGCACGATCATAATCCTTGAGAGCAGAAACATAATCGCCTAAGTTATGTTTCGCAAGCCCCCGATTGTTGTAAGCATCAGTAAATTTAGGATCCAGTTCAATAGCGCGGTCATAGTTCTTGATGGAAGAGGCATTATCACCTAAGCTGTATTGCACATTAGCTCGACTGTAGTAAGCAGCAGCATATTCGGGATTGAGTTCAATAGCGCGGTCATAATCCGTGAGCGCAGAAGCATAATCCCCTAAACCAGATTTTGCGAGCCCCCGACTGTGGTAGGCAGGAGCATCTCTAAGATTTAGTTCAATAGCACGGTCATAATCCGTAAGGGCAGAGGCATAATCGCCTAAGACAGATTTCACAAGCCCTCGATTGTAGTAAACAATAGCAAATTTGGGGTTGAGTTCAATAGCATGGTCATAATCCTGGATAGCTGAGGCATAATCTCCTAAGTCGTATTTCGCAAGTCCACGATTCTGGTAGAGGATAACAAATTCTGGATTGAATTCAATAGCGCGATCATAGTCCTTGATGGCTGAGGCATAATCGCCCAAAACATGTTTTGCACCCGCCCGATTCTGGTAAAATATTCCATATCCTGGATCCAATTCAATAGCACGATCGTAATCCTTGATGGCTGAGGCATAATCACCGAAGACAGATTTCGCAAGTCCCCGATTGCTGAAAGCTAGTGCATATTCAGGATTGAGTTCAATAGTACGATCATAATCCGTGAGGGCAGAAACATAATCACCTAAGGCAAATTTCAAAAGCCCTCGATTGTTGTAAGCGGCAGCATATTCAGGATCAAGCTCAATAGCGCGATCATAATCCTTGAGCGCAGAAGTATAATCGCCTAAGTCATATTTCGCAAGTCCTCGATTGTTGTAAGCATCAACATATTCAGGATTGAGTTCAATAGCACGGTCATAATCCTTGATGGCTGAGGCATAATCGCCTAACGAAGCTTTCGCAACTGCCCGATGGCTGTAGGCATCAGCATATTCAGGATCGAGTTCAATAGCTTTAGTAAAGCAATGTATTTGTTCCTTAGAATCCTTTGTTTTGAGTCCTTTTGAAACATACTCTTCTGCCGTTTGGGCGCGGAGAAAGTGTATACATAAAAATACACACACACATAAAGCCAATAGCTTTCTCATAGGTAATAGTATAGATAGTTTAACATAATAGCAACACATCAAAGATGCACAAAATACATTCTAGAATCAATAGATTAGGGAATAAATAGGTTGGTGGTGTGTATATCGGGAGTAAATCACACACACGCACTCTATCTCTAAGCACTCCCTTCCTTCTTCTTGCGTTCTAGGGCAAAGAGGGCATGCATAATGGGGTTCATGGCTACCCCAAAGGTTGTCTCAATGATTAGGAGCAAGAAGTTCATATCGCGGAAGGAGATAAGGGGCAATGCCTTAAGGGTAAGCACAATCAACAATAGCAGGAAATGCAGGCTAATCACCCAACGAATAGCCCGCTGATAGGGAATCTTCTGAGGAACAGGCTC
>Ga0163111_10001121_pt1 | contig 16233 bp, 11 predicted proteins | sample CRUFie1St18metaG_FD_109645 | JGI IMG/M metagenome (GOLD analysis project Ga0163111, IMG submission 109645) | Marine microbial communities from the Costa Rica Dome - CRUD Field 142mm St18 metaG | ecosystem: Environmental > Aquatic > Marine > Oceanic > Photic zone | place: Costa Rica: the Eastern...
ACGAGGGTATCCACATCGGCGGCGCGTATCTTTCCGCTGGCCGCCAATTTCTCAAATTCTTCTTTCATACCTGTGACAATGCTCCGCCCCGCGAAAGGGCTCGCGTGGAACTGCGTGTAAGTCGATAATACGCGCGTGCCGAGGCAAAAACCAAGAGAAATCGCCGCCCGATTGTTACGCGAATGGGAAAGGGACCATATTCCCGCCGAAACGCTTCTGGCGGAGGCTTTGCCGCAGTTGAGCGGGCCGGACCGCGGACTGTGCCAAGAACTCGTGCTGGGCGTCATTCGCCATCGGGCCTGGCTTGATTGGTTAGTGGATCAAAAAACCGATGGCCGCCGCCAGCAACCGTTGGCGCAGATTCTGTTGCGCCTCGGTTTATACCAGATTTTCCAGCTCGATCGCGTGCCGGATCATGCCGCAGTGAACGAAACGGTCAACCTCGCCCGACGGCATGATCTCGGCAATCAAGCCGGCTTCATCAATGCCGTCCTCCGCAATGCCCTGCGGGAAAAGCCCCAGTGGCTCGAGCGCCTCACGGAGCTGCGCCAACGCCAGCCGGCGGTTGGCCATTCCCACCCGCAATGGCTCGTGCACCGCTGGCAACATCGTTGGCCGGATGACACCGATGCCCTGCTGGAATGGAACAACCAGCCCGCCTCCATTTACGCACGACGCAATACCCTGCGCGCCACGGCCGAGGAGCTTGAGACGCAGTGGTCGCAGGAAAAAGTTTCGTTCACTCCCTGCGATCTCCCGTGGCTGAGCCACGGTTTGATGTACCGTATTGAAGCGGATGGATCACCCGCGGGACTGGCCAGTTTTGCCGAGGGCAAGTTTTACATTCAAGATCCCAGCACACTGGCTTCCGTGCAAGAACTCGATCCGCGCCCGGGAGAAAACATTCTCGATCTATGCGCCGCGCCAGGCGGCAAGACCACCGCCATCGCCCAGCGCATGCAGGATGACGGCGCCGTGCTGGCCATTGATATTGATGAGAGCCGACTAGATCGCCTACGCGAAAATGCCGAACGCCTAGGTATCACCTGCATTCAGCCCAAGACATTGGCACAAATTGATCTCAAAAACGCCGGGCCGTTTGACCGGATCTTGATCGATGCGCCCTGTTCCAACACCGGCGTGATGCGACGGCGTGTAGACGTGCGCTGGCGTCTCAATGCCCGCGAGCTACCCACGCTGGCTCGCGCTCAGTTGGACTTGCTCAAACGCGCCGCGCCCTTACTCAAGCGCGGCGGCGTGCTGGTGTACAGCACGTGCAGCATTGAGCCAGAGGAAAACGAAGAGGTCATTGCGGCGTTCCTGCACAAGCATCGCGACTTCCGGCAGGAGAATTCTCGCACCTTGACACCCATGAAGGACGGAACTGATGGAGCATTTATCTCCCGCCTACGCCTGCCGGAGGCGACTGAAGACTAACGCTTCTTGCTTTTCAACAAACCGCCGGGGGGCGCGAAATCATCTGTCAACACCCCCGCATTCGCCGCACTCTTCGGAGCCTGCGCCCGAATGCAAGCCACACGAGGCCCAAAAGATTTCGGCAACTTCGGCCGCGCGGCCCGCAAAGCGGCAACCTTGTTTTTAAGGGTGGTGCTGGTCAGCGGCTCCTTAGATTTCACCGCCAGCATCACGATGTTCCGCGTATCGCTCGCCTGGAAGTGGTATACATGCGGGAACACCGACTTCAGTGTTTGATACATGGACCCCACGATATCGGACCGCCAATCGTCATAGGTGCCGATCACATTGAACACCAATACGCCTTCCTTCGTGAGGGCTTCGGACGCCAAGGCAAAGAATTCCTTAGTGGCCAAATGAAACGGGATGTGGGTTCCAAACTGATTGGAAGTATAGGCGTCCATCAAAATGGCGTCGTACTTGCGCGTTTTGTTGAGCCGCAAAAACTGCCGTCCATCGCTAAAGTGAATCTTGTGCTTCGCCGTTTCCTTCACATGAAAAAACTGCTTGGCAACCTGCGCCACTTTGGGATCGAGCTCCACAGTATCCAAGTGGATGTCCGGATAATAGTGCTGGAAAGCCCGCACCATGCTGCCGCCGCCCAGCCCCATCAACAGCATCCGCTGAGGCTTGGGGCTGAAAAGCAGTGGCATCTGAAAATATTCAGTGTACTCAAAGTGACCAAAGAGCGGGTTCGGCAACCACATACGAGTCTCCATCGAGCCATTAAACCGCAGCAGCCTATAGCCGCCGGCATCCTCCACCGTGATCTGGTTGTACGCCGAGTTCGTACGCAAGCGCACCTGCCCCTGAACACTCCACGCAAACGCTAGCAGTAAAACTACTCCGCTGAGTCCGATTCGTTTTGGGAAGATTCCGGCCATAAAATATCCAAGGCAAAACATAAACCTGAAAGGCCGAACGTCAACCATCCGGTTGCTCGAAACAGGGTCGTACTAGAATAATGATCCAGCAAGACATACGCCGTGATGAACACCCCAACAATGCTTCCCACCGTGCTGGCCGCATACACCGTACCGCTCAGAGTGCCCACCTTCTCAACCTGATGAGTGGCTAACCGAATAATGTACGGCGAAATCATGGCCAACAAAAAACACGGCAACAAGAACACAACGGCACTACCTAATGCCGGTGCCATTTTCTGCCAAAACGGCGGCACCTCCGTCCAGATCTCCTCCGGTGCCGTTTCCTTGGGTGTCTCACTGGCCGCTTCGGGTTCGGCACCTTCCAAAAAATCTGCCGGCAATTCGGCTATCAATTCACTGGCCGGTTCGTTCTCCGTATCTGCGAGTGCCTCCACCGGCACGGTCACCGCGTAGCGGTCCACAATCATATCCAGCAAGCCGCCGGCGAAATTGGGGATAAGCAAAATAAAAATGCCCGCCGGGACCAGCATCATCCCCAAGGGGCGTGCCTGCTGCCAGCGGTCCGCCAACCGGCCGCCAACCGCGTAACCCAAAGCCAAGGCCAACATAACCACGCCAATTTGGCTCGTCCAAATGTAAAAGGATCCGCCGAAAAATGGCTGCAAAAACCGCGCGCCGACAATCTCCAAGACCATCACCTCAAAGCCTCCTAAAAATACCAGCGCGCCCAACGCCCACTGACGGCCTAGCTTATTGAGTTCGGTTTCACTCATGATTAAGGAAAAATGGAAACCTTCAGCTCCGTCTGTTCCCGAATCGCCGAGGCCATCGTTTCGAGTTCAGGCACTTCCAGTTTGGTGGCAAAGGCCTCGGGCGTAGGGCGCGCCACGGTGTAGAGATGCACTTCGCTGATCTGCCCACCCGCCGCGGTAAGGTCGCGCAGACGGCCACAGTAAGCCTCTAGCTCGGCCGCGCTCATAGCTTCCCCGTGCACTTTCAGAAACAGACTTTGGACGATAATCGGCCGCACGCGCGCTGTTTCCAGCAGGTTCTTTAGGATGCGCTCAAACCTCACGTTAGAGCGGTTGATCTCCCGGTAATACTCCTCGGTGCCCGCATCAAGCTTGCCCCAAATTTCGCCGTTGTGGGCATCCATCGTTTCGAGGCCAAGCTTCACCTCCGTCTTGTCTAGGCGGCTGGCGTCGGTAATGAGCACGATCTTCGCCTTGTCGAGGCCTTCGAGTTGTTGCACCTCTACCACCGTTTCCACGCATTCGGAAAAGTTTCGGATCATGGTCGGCTCACCGTCGCCGCTGAAAGCTATGTCCTTCACCTCCCGCGTAAGCCACGGCACTTCGTTAAACTTAGGTTCCTTGGCCAGCCCGCCGTCCTTTGCAAATCGCACCATAGCGGTGAGCTCATCCTTCATCTGACACAGGTCCACCTCGGTCACGGCGCCAGGAATCCGGCGGTCTACCTCGCAATAGATGCAGTCGAAATTGCAAACCTTATCAGGGTTAAGGTTCACTCCGATAGAGAGACCTTTACTGCGGCGAGAGATGACCGGATAGACGAAGGTAAAATCCGAAAAGTGGCGCGTGTGATCCTGCACCGCTGCCCATGTAGATTTAATTTCGCTGTCGCTCACCGGCCCCTACCGTACGCTCGTGCCACGTCCTTGCCAACGCCCAAGCGTGTCACCGGCCAAAACGATTTTTCGCACGGCTGTAAATCTGATCCGTGCCGTCGTGCCGATATTGCTTCCACCGGTACAGCTCGCCGTCCCGATATCGGCTCTGAAAACTTTTTGTTCCGTCCTCATGCCAGCCACGCCACAAACCCGCTCGTTCGTCCAAGATGTAGAACCCTACCATCTCCTTTTGACCATCGGGATAGTAATAGGTGACCATGCCTTGTTTTCGACCGCGACTGTATTCGGTCTCCTCGCGCAGGTTACCTTGCTCATCCCACCGCTGCATCAGGCCCTCACGGTGGCCGTCTACCAGTTTATATTTAAGCTGCGGCATACCATTGGGATATTCAACGATCACAGTTCTGTTGTTCAATAAATAACGCTCTCGCTGCTTTCGCTCTGCTTCTTCTCTACGTTCACGCTCTTCTTTTTCCAGCCTCTTTTCTCGCGCTTCTCTTTCCTTGCGCTCGCGTTCTTTTTTTTCCTTTCTCTCTCTTGCCGCTCTTTCTGCCGCTTCTCTTGCTTCACGTTCAATTCTTGCTCGTTCTTCACCTTGGCGCCGCTCTACTTGAACAGCATTCCAAGCAGGATAATCCTTTGCCGAGATTCCATGTGGCCACAATAATTCAGCGTGGCTTCTTTTGCTGTCCCAAGTCGTTTTAAAATCCCATTGGTCCCACTGATAATTTCTTATATTCTTGAGTTCGCCGAGACTCACACGTTCCGCCCATTGGCGGCGGTCCGCCCATTGGTGGGGGTCCATTTTATAAATTCGCTGCATCCAGCTATAAACCTGGGGCCTCAAAAACTTTAGTCTTTCAGAGTTTTCAAAAAAAGATTCGGTTGCGCAGGTAAGAAATTCTGCTTTGTCTGACGTAGCATATTTGCGAATCGCCGCACATCCACTCACTTTCTCCCAAGCTTTACAAAGATCTTTATATTCAGATTTTAAAAACGCCCTGTACTCCCTCATGGCGCTACTTGAATCGAAATGAGGAACGCTTTCGAAGGACCGGTCACGGTAATCGATCATGTGCACAAACTCATGAATGGTAGTGCAGTAATTATCCTCGCCATCCTGCATCCCTCTTAGGGTTGAAGGCCAACTTTGCTCGATGTAGCCCCGTGGGTTTGCCCAGCCTGCCCACGTTTCGCCATCATCGTCTTTAAGGCTTGCGGGGTGAAATACGAAGGTGTGGAAGTGCTCTAAATCTTTCTTTGACCGATTTACAATTAATAAACAGGCCAGAAAAGACACACACACTTTGGCCATTTCCTCGTCCGGCTTGGGGCCAACCCAAGGCTCCCACTTCCATGTCACCTTTTTAATGAACCATGGCACTAGTTCCTCGACGCACAGAGTCAGCTCCTCCGGCATTCGGCGGTACAAAGCCACGTGTTCCTCCAAGTAATCACGCCACTTAGGTTTAAACCCCGGCGGAACCGGAGCCATATGGGAGAAGATCGCCATGGCGAAGTGCCATGACACAATGAAGCGGTTTTAATTCCAAGCAGAAACCGGCCCGGCCTACATCCCCATGATCTGGTACCCGCAATCAACGTACAACACTTGCCCGGTGATGGCCGCGCCGCCGTCACTAGCGAGAAACGCACCCGTGGCGCCCAATTCCTCAGGTAGCACATTACGCTTCAGCGGCGCGTGCTCGGCGTTATGCTTGAGCATGCTGGTGAAACCGGCGATGCCGCGGGCGGCCAACGTATTAACCGGGCCGGCGCTGATACAGTTCACACGGATTTTTTGTTCGCCCAAATCACTAGCCAGATACCGTGTGCTGGCTTCCAGCGAAGCCTTGGCCACGCCCATTACATTGTAATGCGGCACTACCCGTTCTGCGCCAAGATAACTCATCGCCACAATACTGCCGCCCTCAGTCATTAAAGGCGCTGCCGCGCGGCTCAAGGCCACCAGCGAATAAGCGCTCACATCATGGGCCAGCCGAAACGCCTCGCGCGTGGTACCAACAAACGTGCCTTCTAATGCCTCCTTTGGCGCAAAGGCCACCGAGTGCAGCATCAAATCCAGTTTACCATCGAACTTCTCTCCCACCTCGTTGAACACCCGATCAATATGATCATCCTGAGTCACGTCACACTCGGTGATCAATGTGTCCTCACCAAATGTCTCGGCCAGTTGAGTCACATTGTCCTTTAGTCGCTCGCCCTGATAGGTGAACGCCAGCTCGGCACCTTCGTCCTTCCACGCCTGCGCAATTGCCCACGCGATCGAACGCTTGTTGGCCACGCCAAACACCACACCTTTTTTGCCGGATAAAATGCCCATTACCCCGCCAGCCCTACGGAAAACGCCCCCCCCAAGCAAGGCACAATTGTTCGGATAACAACTTGAATCACTCGCTTACCCGCACCCCTACACTAACCCTTTCGTGCGGCGGAGGATCCATTCGGTGGTGAGAAGGAGCATGATTGGGGTAAACCACCAGTAGCTCTGCCAAAGTTGGATTTCTTCAGTAATTTCGCGATGATCACTGGCGGGGCCCAGCAGTTCCACCAGGCGTTGCATCTCTTCTTCGCGATAGTATTCGCCGCCTGAATCCTTGGCGATTTGGCGCAGGAGCAATTCGTCGCAGTGCAAGCGACCCAGTTCGCCGAAGGGATTGGTAGCAACTGTGAAGGCGGTGCTGGCCTTAATCAGGCCATCGGGCACGCCGGGGATGCGCACGCGCACTTCATAATCGCCGGACTCCAACGGAGCGGTTTCGCCGCGGAAGGTAAAGGATTGTGGATCGGGATCCAACGGCACGGTGCCGAAGACACGACCTTCGCGCAGAATCACGGCCTCAGGCTTGAGGTTAGGGTTGGCGGCCAGTTGGGGGTTGGTGATGCGCACGCGGATGGGAGCGGTTTCTTCCAGCTCATATGTAGTAGGGCCGGAGTCCAGCGCAATGAAGGCATCCTGTACGGCAAAGGGTGGCTCCATGATCCATTTAGCCACTTGATTCCAATAGCGTTGATGATGCATATCGGCGACGCCTTTGCGCCAGCGCCATGATTCATCGAAGGCGGAGTATAATACCCGACCAGCCCCGAATCGACGAAAGACCAAGCCGGGAATGGCCGCCTGCGTGTTGGCGTCCACAATTTCCAATAACGTTTCCGCGCCGGGCAAAGCTTCGGAGAGGGCCGCCCAGCGCGGGCCGGGCAGGTCGTTCCAAATCTTCAGGTTAGACGCGGAATCCGCGGCCAACATCAGCGGCGCCTGAGCGCCTCCCGCACTGCGAAAGCGCAGGGATGTCTCTAAGCTGCGCAGTTCGGTCTGACCTTGAGCGGCGAGTTTTACCGGCAAGAGATCGTATACCGGTGTTCCGGAAAAATTAAAATGCCGTTCCATGCGGCCATCAATGAAGATCATTCCGCCGCCATTAAGTTGCACAAAGTCACGCAGCCACTGAAGTTCGGCTGGCGCAAACAGGTCTTTGCCCACGTCGCCCAGAATCACGAGTTGATACTGGAAAAGCAGATCGCGCGTATTGGGAAATTGCCCGGGCTGATTACCTCGTGGCCCGAGGATGGGCGTACCAGCATTGATCCAGTTGGCCTGGATGGTGTTTACGTCCCACCGTTCATCACGCTCCAACAGGTTACGCAGATAGCGAAATTCCCAACGCGGGCGGGTGTCCACAAACAGGATGCGCGGCTTCTGGGTGACGACATTCACGCGCAGAGTGCCGGCGTTGTTATCATCCTTGGATTCCCCTTCCACCGGCGGGATCACCACGTTGAACACCAAGGGAAGATTCGCATATCGTAGGTCGCGACTAAGGCGGGTTTGCTCGGCGGCCACGATGTCTTTGATCGGAAAATCAAATGGCAACTTGCGGCGCTTGCGAGCGGTGACAAACTCGCGCTGCCACACCGGCACGCCGTGGTGTTCAATGCGCACGGTGAACGGTTTGCCTGGATCCATGCCATCCTGCACGATCACGTGGCCGGTAAGGCGGGCATCGGGATAAACGGCACTGGGCGTCTCGGCCTTCAACACAGCCAGATCGCGGGCCACCTCGGTGGTGCCCATGCCCACAACATGCACGGCGATGTCGCGATCTTTTAACTGCGCGGCCATCTCCAAGGGCGAGGTGCCATCTACATTGTGTTGGCCATCGGTGAAGAGCACGACGAACAGTTTCTCTTCCGGATTTTCAGAAACCGCCCCTTCGAGAATGCCGGTGGTCAGATCCGTGACCATATTGGTGGCGGCCACGGGCAGCGTGCGTGGAGTGGACAAGGGGTTGTCCTCGGCCTCCTTTGCCGTTTCGGCTTCCGCTTCCTCGTCCCCAACCACATTGCCCAAGGCGCCGGGGTGCCACAGCATTTGGAAACGGCGCGCGGTCAGGGCGAGTAATTCCACGTTGTGCTCCGCGGCCAGTTGGTTCACCAACCCGCCGGCACCATCGAGCAGTTGCGTCTCCAGTCGCTGCCAGCGCGGGGTACGATCAAAGCGCTCCACCGCGGCGCGGGTGTCTGGATCCAGCGCATCCAACGCCGAGGCACCTTGGGGGAGGAGGTTACGAATGGTTTGCTCCCAACGATCCACCGCTGGCTGCAATGCCAGCAAGTTGGCTTTATCGTTTTCATCGGCCTGCTCCGGATCCAGTTTCAGAAAGGGATCCAGCAAATCGGCTTTGAAAGCTCCCAATTCATTATCCGTCCAGCCATCCAGCTCCATGGCCTCCAGATAATTGGCGGCCTGTTTGGTGATCAGTTCGCCCTGCTCCACGTGGTTTCGGAGATTGTTGGCGGTGTCTGCCGCCATCGCGGTGAGGACGCGACGCAGTTCGCCCAACCGATCCAGTGCATCCCCAGCGGCAGCTTCATCCGCCCCACCTTCGAGCCAGCCCAGCCGACGCAGAATCCGCAGCTTGCGCTGGGTTTCCATTTGCTCGTCGGTAGCCTTCATGCTGGCCGACGCATCCACGTACATGAGTATGCGAGCCGTGGTACCCACGGAGGTGCGGTTTTGAATCACCGGCCCGGACAACATCATCACCACCAGCATCACGGTAAAACCTCGCAACACGGGCAACACCCAGAGGCCCGGCGTGGTGCGGCCACGTAAATCCCCCCGGTAAATCCAGGCGGCCAATCCCGCAGCGGCCAGGCCAATCAAGCCCGCCAGCCACCACGTGAGGTCGCCGGAAAAATGCAGGCGCGCGCCCTCCGCGGCCTTCGCCGCAAGCATGGGGTCCAAACTGTACATGCCTGTTATCATCCTAACCCGAAACCCGTTGACGCGCCATGCGGCGTTCCAGCCAGAGTTCAAAAAACAGGAAAAACAAAACCAACGCGAAGATCGGTTTCCAAATCTCCTGACCAAACCGCCGGGTATGGTCGAGGTCGCGATACTCACCGAGGTCCTGCACCAAATCGGCGTTCATGGCCGCCGCCACGCCGCGGCGTTCCTCCTGCGTGAGTTGTTTGAGATCGCTCTCACTCCGGCGCGTGTTCACCACAAAATGAATCGCCTCCCCCGTGGGGCCCTGCATGGTGTACAGTCCCGGTCGCGCCGTTTCCTCGAAGGTGGCCACCCCGCGACCGCCGCGCAGTTCGATCGGCAGCATGAATTGTTCGTTCTCTGTATCCATCACCATCACTTCCTGCCCGGCTTGATCCGCAGGAAAATGAGCGACCGCTTTTTCGTTTACGCCAAGATTACGCGACGGCATCACCGAGGAGGCTAGGTAGGTGCACAGTCTTTGGGAAAAGGGGACGAAGAACGGCCGCAACGGCAGTGAGCTCCACGCATCATCGCAGGCCGTCGCGCAGAACAACACGCGGCCGTTGCCGTAGATCTTTTCGAGCAGAAAGGCATCCCCTGTTTCAAGCCGCGCCAGAGGCCGCACCAGTTCGTTATCCGGATCCTCCATCGTCCGGTGCCATTGGCGCACCTCGGCGGACGCTAGGTCGCCGTTGCGCGGGTTGCTGAAAATCTTCAGGGCCGGATGATCAAAGCGCTGCACCACCATGCGGGTGAATGGCTCCGGATCATTGCGTTTATCGGCCACCTCCCCGAGGCGTGCCGGCAGCAAGCCGTAAGGCAGCAGTTGCTCATTGTACCAGCGTTGATCGAGCTGATCACCGCCAAAGATCATCAGGCCGCCGCCGTCTTTCACAAACGTTTGCAGCTCGTTCAACTGACTGCGCTGCAGTTGGCTGACATTGGCCAACACCACCACGCGCGTGTCGCCTATGGCCGCGGCGTTGAAATCGGCCACGTTGATGATGCGCGACTCCAACAAATCCACCAAATCCGGCTCACCGCCCTCGCGGTAGGGTTGCAGGGCAATCTGCAGAAAATCCGTTTCACCCTTAAGCGGTTCCTTATCCGGCGCGCCATTGATCACCAGCACGGGCACCTTGTCCCAAACAGGAATGCTGGCCCGGAAAATATTGTCGGCCTTGAGGCTATCGGCATCGGTGGCCACCTCAATGACATGCGAGCCAGGCGTATCGAAGGAATGCCGGAAGCGCACTTGCCGGCGTTCGCCGGCACCGAGTGGAATCTGTTGTTCATCCACCGGCTTGCCGTCGGCATGAAAGATGACCCGCAAGGCCTCGTGATTGCGTTCGCCGTAATTGCGCAACGACGCCTGCACGGTGACCGTTTGATTGATGCCCAGCAACAGGTGCGAGGTAGACACCGTTTCCACGCAGACATTTTCCCGGCCTTCCACGCCCACGTGAAAGAGTGTGAGGTTCGGTGGCATCTCAAGCCCTTGCAACTGCTGGCCCACCCGAGTGCGTAACGCCGCCTCGCCTTCCTCCGTGGGCCAGCTGATCCGCTGGAAGTCGCTGATGAGCACCACCTCACGGTGCGGGTGGTTCATGTTCAGCAACTGCTCGGCGCCGTGCTCCAGTGCGGTGCTCACCTGCGCCTGCCCAAAACCCGCCTGCATAGCCTGAAGCTCCTCGGCCACCGCCTCGGTGTTAAACACCGAGGTATCGTACAACGGCGTTTTGGGGTCGCTCATGAGCACCACGTTTACATCCGAACCCCGCTGCAGTTCCTGCACCAATTCCGCGGCAGTATCGCGGGCCTTCTCGAAGTTTGTGCCGCCGGCGCCCTTGAAATCCAACGAGTAACTATTATCCAACACCACCAGCAGAGAGGTCTTTGAGTTGGACCACAAGGCCGCCGTGCCCTTGAGAATCGGCCGCGCCATGCAGAACGCTAGCAAGATGGGAATGGCACAACGCAAAAGCATGAGCAGCCAATGCTCAAACCGTAGCCGGCGTTGCTGGGATTTGAGTGTAAGCTCAATCAAGTGCATGGCACCCCATTTCACCTCACGATGCTGGCTCTTGCTGATGAGGTGTACGAGGATGGGAATGGCTGCTGCCGCCGCGCCCCCCACCAATGCTAGGTTCATGAAGCTCATGCCACCCCCTGTCGTTGCCGCAGGAATCTCGCCAGACAATCAGTGAGACTCTCGTGCGTGTACATCGGCACCAGATCAATCCGGTGCCGCTGGCAGCCTTCCTTAAGTGCGGCGGTGAACATCGCAAAGTTTTCTAGGTACGCTGCCCGAAAACTGGTTGGATCCACCATCCGAAATTCCCCGGCCAGCTCCAGGTTTTCAAACCGCGTCCAAGCATCAAAAGGAAACTCTACCTCGTCACGATCCATCACATGAAAGATCACTACCTCATGCGAGGCATGCCGAAAATGCGCCAACGACTTAAGCAGTTCTTTCACGTCAGTAAAACAGTCAGACAATATGAAAATCATCCCCCGCTTTTGCAGACGCGGCACAATATCATGAAAAACCTTGGAGAGATCCGTCTCACCGCCCGGCTGTGTGTGCAGCATTTCCTCATAAAGCACGCGCAAGTGACGATTGCTAGAGCGTGGCGGAATGTGCGTGCGAATATCGGTATCAAACGTCATGAGACCAATGCTGTCGCTTTGCCTCATAATGATGTGCGCTAGGCACGCAGCCAGCTTGAGTGCATGCTGCAGCTTAGTTTGTCCGCTTTCGCCGGCGTATCCCATACTCCCGCTGGCATCCACCAACAACATCGCACGCAGGTTGGTTTCCTCCTCGTACTCACGTACGAAGTAGCGGTCGGTCTTGGCAAAGACCTTCCAGTCTACCCGGCGAATCTCATCGCCCTGCACATATTCACGATGCTGGGCGAATTCCACACTAAACCCCTTATGTGGCGAGCGGTGCATGCCGGTGATGGCTCCTTCAACAGTTTGCTTCGCCATCAACTGAAGGTTGGCGATGCTTTGCAGCTCTTCAGGCTGCAACATGTCGGTTAACGGTGCCATAAATCAAACGGCGCCGGCCCGAGCACGCTACAAGGCGGCCCCGGCTGGTTGTTGCGGCACAGCCTGCAAAACGCGGTCGATGATATGGTCCACGGTGATGCCCTCGGCTTCCGCGTTGAAGGTAGGCACGATGCGATGGCGCAAAACCGGATGCGCCAACGCCGCGATATCCTCGGGCACCACATTCGGGCGCCCCTGCAAAATGGCGCGGACTTTGCCGCCCAGAATCAATTGCTGACAGGCGCGCGGTCCCGGCCCCCAACTGATCAACTCACGCGTAAACGGTAACGCCTCGGCATCATCTGGCCGGCAACGACGCACCAGATCCAGCACGTACGCATTCACGTGATCGGGTACGGGCACCTTGCGCACGATCTTCTGGCACTGAATAATTTCATCACCGTTGATCACCGGCCGAATGGGGTCATTATGCACGCCGGTGGTGCGGCGGATAATTTCCGCTTCCTCATCTTTCTTCGGATAATTGACCTTGATGTGAAACATGAACCGGTCCTTCTGCGCCTCGGGCAACTGATAGGTGCCTTCCTGTTCCACGGGGTTTTGCGTAGCCAACACAAAGAACGGTTCTTCCAGACCATAAGTCTGGCCGCCGATGGTGACCGAATGCTCCTGCATGGCTTCCAGCAGAGCGGCTTGGGTCTTTGGGGGAGAGCGGTTGATCTCATCCGCCAAAACTAACTGGGCGAAAATCGGGCCGCGCAGGAAAACCAGCTGGCGCCGCCCCTCAGCATCCTGCTGGATCACATCCGTGCCGGTGATGTCCGCCGGCATCAGGTCTGGTGTGAACTGCACCCGGCGGAACGAGAGGCTCATGGCCTCGGATAGACTTTTGATAGTGTATGTTTTAGCCAGACCCGGCACGCCTTCTAACAGGCAATGGCTGCGGGCGAAAATGGCGATGAAGAGCTGCTCGATTACCTCGTGCTGTCCCACAATCGCTTTGCCCACTTCCGCGGCCATTTGGCGATAGACCGCTGCGATCTTGCGCGCGAGCTGTTCATCGCTGGCACCGGAAAATGTTTTTGAGGCAGACTCCCCGCCGGATGGTGCCTCGGCACTCACGGCCGGCACCACCAACAAAGTGTTACAGGTCGGGCATTTAATCTGGGACCCCGCGGCAGTATCCTCCACCGTCAGATCCATTGAGCAGGCCGGGCATTTAATAACCATCTCCATGGCGCTGTGACAATCTGCCCGCTTTTTATCTGAAACGCAACCGGCGTTTGCCCCAAACCGACTCTATTTCAACGGCTCCAACGTATACGGATCGCGAAGCGGCACATCCTTCAGGCTACCGGAAGTGAGGCTCTTTACATTCACAGGATGATCCGGATGACCCTTGAGAATCTCCTCTTTGTTACCCACCACGAGGATAGCCACTTTGTCTGGCGTGAGGTATTTGGCAGCGACGCGCTGAATATCGTCCTTGGTCACTGCAGCGATTTTGGCGCGAAAGTTTTTGTAATAAGCCGGATTTTTTGCCAGCCGCCCGGTGAATTCCTCGCTCGCAAAAGTACCGGCCACAGCCGTCTTGGTCTCGAACGCCTGCGGGAAGGTCTGGATATAACTGGCCTTAGCCGTCTCGATTTCTTTATCAGTCACCTGGTCCTGTGTGATATTGCGCATTTCCTCGAGGACAATCTGCGCGGCGTACAGCACAGTACGCGATTTGCTCTGGTAGCCGGCCACAAACGTGCGCGGGAAATAAGTACCGCCAGGGAAATAGGAATAGGCACTGTAGGCCAGCCCTTCATCTGATCGCACGCGGTTGGTAATGCGGCTGGTAAAGCCGCCGCCGCCGAGAATATCATTCATTACCTGCACCGCGTAGTAGTCCGGGTTATCGCGCAGGATGCCGGGCAGCATGATGTCCACGCGACCCTGATTCACTTCCTTGTCCACCAGATACACGCCCGGCTTGGCAAACTGTTTGTTGGTTGGCACCGGCTGCGCGACCTGTCCCTGATACGGCCACTTGGCAAACAAAGCCTCGAGCTTGGCCAGCATCGTCTTGCGATCAAAATCCCCGCTCACCGCCACCACAAAATTACGCGGATGAAACCACGCCTGATGAAAAACGCGTAAGTCCGCCTCGGTGATCGATTCGATCGACGACTTGGTCGTCACCTGACTGCGGAAAAAGTGATCTCCGTAAGCCAGCCGGATCAACTCCCGCCGCTCGATGTTGCGCGAGTCATCGTTGCGCTGCTTCATCGCCTGCAATTGCTGGGTCTTGTAGAGATCAATCCTATCCTTTTGGAAGCGCGGCGCTGTGAGCACTTCGCGCAGCATCGTCAGGCCTTCGTCGAGATCCTTAGACAACAGATTCACGCCAACGCTACCGGAGGTGTCGCCCACACTAGAGGACAAGCGCGCCGCAAGAAATGCCAACCGCTCTTCCAGTTCCTCTGCGCTGCGGCTCCGAGTGCCGCCCTTACTCAGGAGATACCCCGTCATGGCCGCGAGCCCTTCCTTGCCTTTCGGTTCATTGTATTTGCCCGTCCGCACGAGGATGGAAATGTTCACCAGCGGCAGCTCGCGGTTCGGCACCACAAACGCCACCGGCCCGCTCTTGAGCGGCACTCGATACTCGGCCCCGTTGGGCGGTTCGTAGGTCAGCTTGGGAAACGTCAGCTTCTCCGGCCGACCCGGAATCTTCGCCGCCAAACCCGGCAAGGCCAGCGCCAACAGCAGTCCAACAATGATCGTCTTGTTCTTCATCGATTCAAATCCGTTTTCTCTATTTCTTTTCAAGTTCCGCAATCCGCTTACGCAGCACGGTGCGGATCACTTTCATCACCGGCGGCGCCTTGGCCCCGGTTTGTTCCATTTGCGCCTCCAACCCCGCCAGTTGTTTTTTCAGTTCCTCGAGGTTTTTGTTCGTGTTAATGCTGCTGCTCATCTTGCGGGCCATTGCCTTGGACTGCGCATCCAGCCCGGCCATCAACGGGTCCTCATCCCCGCCGCCTGTGCCCGACTTGCGCGTGTAGACCGCCACGGCGCGGTTTTCTTTGGTGAAATATTTTTTGGCCACGCGCTGCAAATCAGCCGGGGTCACCGCCTGGATTTTCGGCCCAGCTTCATTGATTTCGCGCCAGTTGCCCAGACCTTCACTGCGCATTATCTGCATCAGGATCGGGTGATTGGAACTCAATCTCCGATATTCCGCCGCGGCAAAGTTGTTCTTCACCTTCTGCAATTCCTTGGCCGGCACAGGCTCGGTTTTAATCTGCTCAATCAACCGGTAAATCTCCTGCTCGGCCATCTCCGGTGTATTGCCCTCGGTGATCTCCGCGCCCATGTTAAACTCACCCGCGTACTTGCGCGCGCCCTGCCAAGCCCAAGTGTCCGTCGCCAATTTTTTGCCTAGCACTAGCTCCTTGTGCAGCCGGCCCGTGCGCGTGCTAAGCACCTGCGCCAACACACTTAGGGGATACGTATCCTTGTGACCGAACGCCGGCGTGTGCCAGTAGATGTCCACATTAGGGTTCGTCTCCGCCTCGGCGTAAAACCGTTTCTCGGCTTTTTGTGGTTGCTCGAGCGTCACCACGTCCGGCGGCCGACCCTCGCCTTTTTTCAGCCGGCCAAAATATTTCTCAGCCAAGTCCAGCGCTGGCTTGGATTTAAAGTCCCCTACCATCACCAACGTCAGGTTTTGCGGCATGTAATAGGTTCCGTAAAAGGCGTCGGCCTGCTTTTTGGAAATTGCTGTGATATCCGAGGGCCATCCAATGATTGGCCAGCTATAAGGATGCGATTCCCAAAAGAGCGAATTGAAGCTCTCAAAAAATTTCCCCAATGGCGTACTCTCTGTTCGCATTCGGCGCTCTTCAAAAACCACATCG
>Ga0163111_10001122_pt1 | contig 16231 bp, 12 predicted proteins | sample CRUFie1St18metaG_FD_109645 | JGI IMG/M metagenome (GOLD analysis project Ga0163111, IMG submission 109645) | Marine microbial communities from the Costa Rica Dome - CRUD Field 142mm St18 metaG | ecosystem: Environmental > Aquatic > Marine > Oceanic > Photic zone | place: Costa Rica: the Eastern...
ACAAGGAATCAACACTTGAGGCTTGAAAAGCGTCCTCTCTTTGGATGGACATGTTGTCCACGACTGCGAACAACTTCTCCCGGGGGAATTCGGTGTGCGTGACCTGTCCTCCGTAACTTGCCTGACTGAACATTCCTCATCTGAATGAACCCACGATTCACACGCCTCAACAACCGCGTCCTTGCCAAGTGTGCAAAGGGCTGGTGGGTGTTGTCCTTTTTGCTCTTCTTGGCCTTGCCTCAACGCATGTTGGCAACGACCACGACAGTGTCCACGTTGCCTCCGGCCACGATTGTTCCTTCCAGCGGCCCCACCTCCTGTTTGGGACTGGAAATCACATTTGACTTGACCGGTTTTGACAATGACCAAAGCACCATCACCGACGTTCCGTGGATCGTCTCGCACAACGGCATTGCGCTGAGCGATGTTGACTTGGACCAGTTTGTTCAACTTGGCGCCTTGGGGAATGAATTGAGCGATTGGTCCATGTCTTCCACGCTTGCTTTCACTCCGCTGGTGGAAGGGTGTTTCACGGTGGACGTGGAACCTTACATCATCTATGCAGTCAACGCCAGCCAAAATGTGCAGCCCATTACGGTGATTGTGGCAGACGCCCCCTCCACCCCTGTGTTGAGTGGGTTTGATGCCGGTCCTGACGAAGTGCCTGGCGGAGTCTTGTTCTGTGACGGCGGAGCCACCAACGGTGCCATTGCGTCCTTTACCGTTGGAGAAGTCCCCATGTCGCTGTCCTACACATTAGAAAACGATTTGGGCACCATGTTGGCCTCCGATGCTGTCATTGGCGAAGAAGGCGAGGCCTGCGACGGCCCCAGCATCAACATGTCTTTCAACTCCGGTACATTGGGGGTTGGGCATTACACTTTCACGGCCACCGCGGACAATGAGTGCGGGGCAACCACCACGAGCTTGGACGTCGAAGTGGTCAGCTTCCCTTCTTTTGCACTCAGCTCCGACCCCATTTGCTCGGGGGAAGATGCCGTCGTTTTTGGCGACCTCGATCTCTCTCCGTTCGCCATGTCAGAAGGCTCGTTGCCAACCGCCTCTGCGGTTTGGAGCAACGGTGGCACGGACTTGGATTCCAACACCTACGTCAGCCCCCTCGATGGCGAGCTGTTCTCCCAAGAGATCACGTTGACCTACGCGTTGTACGGAGAGGAAGCCTCTTGCAGCAACACGGCCGAAATCAACCAAGTGGTGCACACCCCGGGCAGCATTGACTTGTTGGTGTTAGGAGGCATTGACGGCAACTTGGTGTGCGAAGGATCGAACTTGACCGTCTTTCTGGACAACGTTTCAAATGCAGATCCTGCGGAGACTTTTGCTTGGACAAGCAGCGTTCCACCGAGTGCTTCATCTCCTTTGTCCCTCTCATGGGAATCGTTTGAGTTGGATGTGACGGGAACGGTCACCCAAACGTCGGTTTGGGCCGATGGAACATCATGTGAGAATACCCTCGACTTTGAGGTGAATGTCAGTCCCAAGCCTGAGCTGATTTGGACGACGGGCGACGCCACCATTTGCGCAGAGAGTGACGCAGGTCTCGTCGTGCAGAACATCGCTTCGCAGGCCATTGATGTGACTTGGGAACTGCCCAATGGCGCCACGGGGACGGTCGAAGACATCCCCACGAACAACATCGCCCTTGAAGGAATCCTTCTTCTGCCAGGCGTGAACTTCCCCAGTGCAGGACAGTACGTGGTCGATGCCACACCCACAGACGCTTTCGGTTGTGTGGGTGACCCCATTGAAGGTTTGGTCGAGGTGGAAAACCTCCCCATCGCCAACGCCTCATTCGCTGAGGCATGCGAAGGCTCAACGGTCGTACCTACCGGGGTGATCGCAGGAGCGCAATACGACTACGTTTGGTCCACAACCGGCAACGCTTCCGTGGGTCAAGGTGCCGCTACAGCAGCACCCGACATCGTCAACGTATCATGTGGAGATGTGGTCAGCTTGGTTGTGACCGAAACCTTCCTGATCGACGGCGAGGAACTCGAGTGCGAGTCAGAAGAACAAACCGTTGCGCTCGAGGTTGTGGCGCTGCCTGAACCAGAAGTCACGACGGCCTCCACAATGTGCAAGGGTACAGATCTGGTGCTCGACCTGACAGACAACAGCGAAACGACCGGGTGCACGAATCAAAGCAACGACTACGTTTGGACCTTGAACGACGGCAGCAGCGTCACTACGACGAACAATTCCATTTCCGTGACCCTTCCTGCGGCTTCGTTTGAATCCTTGGGTGTCACGATTGATGCAGAGGCCACGGGCACAAGTGGCTTGACATGCGTCACGACCATGTCGTTTGTCTTCGATCTGTTTGACAATCCTGAACTTCCCATACTGCCCTTGGATTGGACCATTTGTGACGAAGGCTCCTTGACGATCGAAGGTGATGCGACCCTCAACCCCAACGGCGGTGACTTGGCTTACTCGTGGAACAACTCGAGTGTTCCCGCACCCTTTGTCATCACGCCTGCGGGAGCACCCTCAAGTTCCGAAGCCATCGTCACCTTGGTCGATGGAACATCGGAAAGTTTTGGAGAGGTGACATTGACGGTGGTCGACGACTTGGGGTGCTTTGCAGAAACCTCAGCGAGCATTGACATTTTGGACTTGCCTGAAGCTGTCAACGCGATGTGGTCTGACAACGTATTGTGCTCTGGACAGGTGCTGACACTCAACCTGGATGACATCTCCACGGACGCGGCATTGACGGATGCGACGACGTACACATGGAGTGTCCTGGGAAGCAACGGCGTAACATACACCGTTTCAAATGTGGGCAACTTTGAAGATGAGGTGACCGATTTGGATCTTCCCGAGGCTCCATTTGACGCTAGCCTCGAGCCAGTCACCCTTGATTTGGTGCTAGACGTGAACGACGGCACGTGTCAAAGTCAACAGTCCTGGACTGAAGCCGTGGCCGTGTATCCCAATCCAGAAGTCAGCCTCGTCACCGACAACGATGTGTGCGTGGGTACAGACTGGGAAGGAACCTTGGTTGGGGCTTCCACCCTTTCTTGGGCCAACAGCGCGGGAACCACCTATGACGGCGTCGAAAACAACGGCGACGTGCTCCTCAACCTGCCATGGAATGAAATTGGCATTCCTTCCGACGGCTCCGTTCCCCTCCCCCTTCTCTTGGACGTCGCCTCAGACTACGCGGTGATTCAATGTCCTAGCACATGGGAACTGACACTGGATGTGTTGCAAAATCCCGAAGTCAACATCACTTCACCGGACGCCATTTGTGTGGGTTCCACCGAGACGTTGACGGCTGAACCTGTTTCAGGGACCGGACAAGGCGGACTGACGTACGCTTGGTCCAACGAAGACGACCCTGCAGCCTTTGTCTTTGACGCACCCAACGATGCCGTGACCGACATCCAAGTCGCTGTTGGGGGCGGAATTCCCGACGAGGGAAGTGTGATGTTGACGGTGACAGACCAAGAGGGCTGTGTGGGCATTTCTCCGGTTGGCACGATCACCATCATTGAGCTTCCCGTCTTGGGAGATTTGACCGTGATTCCCGAGGCTGCATGTTCAGGCACTGTCATCGACTTTGCCTTGTCCAACATTTCCGTGGATGACGGGCTCAACGTCGACGATGTGCAGTATGCATGGAGTGCGGATTTGAACGGCGTTGCCCTGGCCGTCAATGGCACAGGTTTGAATGTCTCCGCCACCCCCTCTTTGGATGAGGTCCCGTTCCAAGATTTTGTGGAACCAGAATTGCTCAGCTTGGGGTTGACCGCGACCATTTCGGGCTGCTCAATCACTTCTGCTTGGGCAGATGTGGCGGAAGTCTACCCCAATCCACTTGCACAAGAAGACAACCCATACGTGTGCATCGGCCAAAATTGGGAATCCACCATCACCGGATGCGAAGTCCTCACGGTGTATGGTCAGAACGGACTCCCTGACCTCACTTGGAGCACCGCCGACCCTGCAACAGGCATCGACATTTCGTTGAGTCCGGATTACTTCGAGACTGCAACCGGTCAAACACAGAACACCTTTGTCTTCTATCGAGGTGTGACCTACGACGGGTCCGGGCCCACCTGCTTCACAGAGGCACCATTCCAAATGCTCCGACGGAACGCCCCCGCTTTCTCCATCATGGGAGAGGACAACAGCGGACCTGCCGATGATTTGACCATGTGTGAAGGGGCCGACCTGATTTTGGAAGCAGACGTCGTCTTTGGAGGCGGCATTGCCTACGAGTGGGCGCAATTCGTCGACGATGGCTCAGGCAATTTGACCTTGCAGACCCTAACGAGCACCGACGACAATGTCATTTTCGTGGATGTGGAAGCTTCGGCCCCGTTGGATGCGCCTACACTCATTGAAGGTGTTGCCAATGTGATTTACACCTACGACGCCCCCACACCAGCCGATTTCCAATGCGTCGTGGAGGAGCCTTGGAGCTTCCAAGTGTTGCCCACCCCGGTCATTTCCTGGAGCACGGCAGCAACCCACGTATGCGACGGAGACGACGTGGAGCTCAGCGTGACCTTGGATGCGGGAGCCACCGCCGTCAACGGCACCGGCATCACTTGGGATTGGGACTGGAGTGGAAGTACGATCAACCAAATCAATACCACCTCCGCCCCCTCAGACGTGGTCACCGTCGAGGCACAATACGAGAGCACCTTGGATGGCACCTCGGACCAGAACTTCAACGTCACGGTCACCGACAGCTACGGATGTTTGTCTTCACCACCTACGGTGGTTTCCATCACCGCATTGGAGCGCGCAGTGGTTGGACTGGAGCGACCGTTTGTTTGCTCTTACGACACGCTTGAGGTGCTCGCGACGGGAGGCGATGTGTACACCTGGAACGTGGACTTCACCACGTTTGATGGCAGCCTCGAAGAAGCCGTTTACTTCCCCACCTCCGCGCCGACAGGAGACTCCATCCAGAGCTTGGTGTTCTTCAACCCTACGCACAGCGATGTCATCGAGGTGACTGGAGGGTTGGTGTATGAGGTGAGTGACACCGAGACCGTCACCTGCGAGGCGACGGAAGACATTCTTCTCGTTATTTTTGACGAGCCTGTGTTGGAAATGGACTTTGCTGGAGACCCTGTGCCTTATTGTGACGGTGACGTTCTCACATTCCAAGACCTCAACACAGACTTGCCACAATACGTGACCTACGACTATTGGACTTCGGCCGGCTTGGATGTCATGAACGAGGTAAGCAACACCGTCTCCTTCTCTCTGCAGAGTGAGGAAACCACATTTGAAGTGACCAAGTCCCGCGCCTACTTTGCCCAAGCTGACACCATCTACTGCAGCACGTTCGGCACAGAGACTTTCGACGTGATCGCCAACCCAGTCATTGGCGTAGACGGCGATGCTGGCATTTGTCAAGATGGCTTGGGATCTGTCGTATGTGAGGTCATCGACCCCAACGGAGCGTTTGTCTACACGCCCACATGGACGGCTTCGGCCAACGCCGACACTTCCATGGTCAACCTCGGTGCCACGATGTTTGGTCTCGACGTCTCCTCGGCCAACGGCGTCACGACCGCGGCTGAGCCCGACTTGATCTTTTCGGTGTATGTGAAAGATGACAATGGATGCCTCTCCGAAACGGTGTCCTACGAAATGCAGGTGGTGGCCACGCCCATCCTTGACATCACCGACGAATTGCTGGAGGACCAATGCTCCCCCTCCACAGATTGCATGCAAGTCGCCCTGATGAATGAAGATTTGTCGGGGGTGGACGTGTTGTACTTCTGGGACAATGAAGCTGGCAGCAACAACGATGGCTTCTGCGTCAACTTTGTCAACCCTACAGAATGTCCCTTCACCGACTCCACCAAAGTTATCGTCCGGTACGAGCACACGCTTGTGAATGGGGAGACGGTGTTCTGCGAGAGTTCCGCAGTCGACAGCACGATGGTCAACCCCACCCCGCTGCCCAACTTCTCATTGGAAGCACCTCAGGCCTGCCTTGACCTCGACAATCTGAACTGCGTACCCGTCCTCCATGACACTGCGGCGTACAACGTGTGTGAAGGAGATAGCCTGAGCTACGAGTGGTTTGTGACACCCTTGGGAGACCTGATTCAAAACAACTTGGTCACGGACGACTTGACAACCCCCTTCCCATCGATTTGTGTGGACACTGCCGGGGTGTTGAACGTGGTGCTGGAAATCACCAACAGCTACGGATGCGCCCAAACCACCTCCAACGTGCCCTTTACAGTCCGAGGTCTGCCGGTGCCGGAGTTGACTTTCGAGCAGCCTTCCATTTGTCTCCCCACGACGGTGTCGATTCTGAACTCCTCCTCGGGGGCGGCCAACTTCTCCATGTCCATTCCAGGGTACCCTACCTATGAGAATTTCCTCTCTCCCTTGGAACTCGACGTGGAATTCCCGGGGTACTACAATGCCGAATTCACGGTGTCCAACACGCACATCATCGATGGTCATGAATTGACGTGCTCTGTGGATACGGAATACGTGAGTGCATTCGAAGGACGCACGCCACCTGTGGCTGAATTTGCCGTGTTGCCAGACACCCTCATCGAATATGTGAATCCTGTGGTCGAGTTTGTGAACCTTTCCGAGGGACAAATCGAAAACATTTGGTCTTTCGGAAACGGGGAAGGATCCAGCGAATTGGATCCTGAAGTGGAATACGAAGCCGCTGGATTCTACAATGCCCAGCTGCAAGTGGTCAACGAGTATGGGTGTACCGACGTGTACTCCCAAGAAATCGAGGTCTACACCGACCTATACATCTACGTGCCCACAGCCTTCACGCCCGACAACGATGGGTTGAATGACGCTTGGCTTCCCTCCATCATTGGCCAGGATGTCATCGCCACCTACGAGTGTTCCGTGTTCACACGTTCAGGAGACCGCGTCTTCTACACCACCGACCCGAACAAGGCGTGGATTGGCGGCAACGATTTGTCTGGAGTGGGAGGTCACTTCAGCAGTGGTGGAGAGGTCTTTACGTGGCGCATCCTCATCAAGAAGAAGGATGGGCAAGGTGCCAAGACATACACGGGGCACGTGACCATGATTCGTTGATTCGCACGAAATGCAAATGCGATGGGTGATCGGGGTGATGGCGCTCACGTGGGGCAACCTCGCCGCGCAGTCGATTGTCACTCCCTTGGGAAGCGGCGAAGAAACGCGATTGCGGGCTCCCGTTGTCAGTGATGCAGACACGGTCTACCACAAGTACGAGACCCTGGTCAATGTGCAATTCAGCCAGGTTCAGTTGAGCCAATGGGCTGCCGGAGGACAAAGTTCGGCGAGCCTCATTGCCAAGCTCGACCAGTTCTGGGAATACGACGGCACGACCTTAGGGTGGGACACAGAACTCCATGCAGCCTTTGGTCTGCTCCACCGCCCCGATGAGAACATCATCCTGAAAACCGACGACCGCATAGAGTTGGCCTCCAAGCTCGGGTACCGACTCAAAGACAAAGGCGCGCTCACGGCACTCGGGAGTTTCCGGACCCAAATGGCCCCTGGTTTTGCCGCGGTCAACGGGGTCCCCGACCCTTCTCAAGTGACGTCTCGCTTCATGGCTCCGGGCTACCTCGTGGTGGCCCTCGGATTGGATTTGAAAGCGACCACCACCACCACCGTATTCCTCGCCCCTTTCACCTCGAAATCCACCTACGTTCTGGACGATTCGTTGTCGGCCGCAGGGATGTTTGGGGTTGCCCCTGGATCAAATGCGCGTCATGAGGTGGGGGGCTACATCCGCCTTGGATTGAAGGAGCAGGTGACCGAAAATGTCACGTATGCCGTGAGTCTCGACCTTTTCAGCAACTACCTCGAAGAGCCCGAGGCCGTGGACATTTTTTCGGACCACGTTTTGACCTTGAAGGTGAACGACTGGCTGTCGACCACCTTGGGGCTCACCTTGATCTATGACAAGGACGTCGAACTTCTCTTGCGAGAACCCGACCCGGACATTCCCGGGGATGAAGGTGAAATGGGTCCCGGCGTCCAGCTAAAACAAATCCTTGCTGTAGGTTTGTCCTTGAAATTTTCTTGACATGAAAGCTTTTGTGTTCCCGGGCCAAGGCGCCCAGTTCTCCGGAATGGGGAAAGACCTGTACGACGCTTCACCACAAGCCCGTGCGCGCTTCGAAGAAGCCAACGACATTCTTGGCTTCGACATTGCCTCCATCATGTTTGAAGGCAGCGACGAAGAACTCAAACAGACCAAGGTGACACAACCCGCCATTTTCCTGCACTCTGTCATCCTTGCCGAGTGTTTGAGGGAGGCGTTTCAACCCGATATGGTCGCGGGTCACAGCTTGGGGGAGTTCAGTGCGCTCGTGGCTGCAGGTGCGCTACAGTTCGCAGATGGGTTGCGACTTGTGAGCGCCCGCGCCAATGCCATGCAAAAGGCGTGTGAGTTGCAGCCGTCGACCATGGCTGCGGTACTCGGCCTGGACAACGACGTGGTGGAAGACATCTGCAACACCACCGACGGTGTGGTGGTGGCCGCCAACTACAACTGCCCTGGTCAACTCGTGATCTCAGGAGAAGTCCCTGCTGTGGAAGCCGCCTGTGCGGCGTTGAGTGAGGCGGGCGCTCGGCGTGCGCTGATGCTTCCCGTAGGAGGAGCCTTCCATAGCCCTTTGATGGAACCTGCCCGAGAAGAACTGGCTTCTGCCATTGCGCAGGCCGACATCCAAGCGCCCCGTTGTCCCATCTACCAAAACGTCAGTGCGGAACCCACGAGCGATCCTGATTTGATTCGTCAACAATTGGTGGCGCAATTGACGGCACCTGTGCGTTGGACGCAAACCATGCAAACCATGATTGCGGACGGCGCTTCCGAGGTTACCGAAGTGGGGCCTGGCAAGGTGTTGCAAGGACTGTTCAAGAAAGTCGATCGCGCCTTCCCCACCCAGTCTGCTGGATTGGAAGTGGCGTAACCGTGCTTCCTCTGCTGCATGAAAAAGGCCATCCTCGCGGGTGGCCTTTTTTCGTGTCGATTGTGAATCGGAGTGGAGGGGGTCAAGAAGACGCTTCTTCACCCACTTGGGTTGCGTAGGCGAACAAATTGCTCACCTCGTGCTCAGCTGCATGCAGCGCTTCACGCAGGGCGCGATTCTCAGATCTCAGATCGTCGTTGCGTTGCTGGGTGCGTACCAGCTCGGCCTTCAATCGCAAGAACTCACCCATGACCGCTTTGCGTTCCGTCAAAGCCGCCTGCAGTTGTTTTTCGAGCAACATTTCCATGCCTCACAAGATAGCGTTGAAGGTCCCTGAAGGGGCCATGACTCGCCGGAGTTATCAACGGGCGAAACCTCGGTTTTTGTGAACGCGAAGCCACCATAACAGAAAGGCAAACCCCGCCAATCCCAAAAAGGCACAACCTCCGTACAACGACAACAAGACTTCAGGATTGGTGGCGTACCATGTCCCCGAAACGTAGGCGCCTCCGCCGATGCCCACCTCCAGTGCCATCAGCATCGTGCTCAAGGATGTGGCTGCTTTCCCCTCTGGCGCCAGGTCAATGGTCCACGCGAAAATGGCAGGCATGTTGATGCCGATGGACAACCCGTACACCACACCCGCCGTGAGCAGCATGGGAACCGTTGTGGCATTGGAAAACAGGATCATGCCCACCGCCAACAACACGGCACCCACCATGAGCAGCTCCACCCGTCCATATCGATCGGACGCCTTTCCTGCGATCAGACGCGCCACAATGGAGGCCGCGACCACCACCGTATTGAACGACCCTTTGTACTTGAACCCCAGCCCCTCCACGAGGTCAGGGGTAACCGTCAAGAACGCACCGAACGCGAGTGCAACAGGCAACAAGAACACCGAAGACGGCCACGCTGCTCGCTCCAAGCTGCCTCCTTCAAATACATTAAGGTCGCTCCATTGCACTTTCCTCGGTTGAGGAAGCGATTCGGGCAACAAGGACGTCATTCCGTATGCCGCCACCCCCAGCGCACTGCTCGCCAAAAACATGGCATCGTAGCCAAACTCCACCGCCAACCAACTGCCCAAAGCGGGGCCCAAAGCCATGCCGGCATTGCCCGCCACACCGAGGTATCCCAAGGCCTCTCCCCTTCTTTGGGCGGGGACGATGTCTGTCAAAAATGCGCTGGTGCCTGTGGGGCGGAAGCCTGTCGACAAGCCGTGAAGCAGTCGCACCACCAAAAAGCCCGTCACCGCCATGGCCACATTGTCCATGCGCGCCACGCCGATGTACGCGAACCCCGCAAGTGCCGTGACCGCCGTGCCAAAAAGCATCACCGGCTTGCGCCCCGCTCCATCCGCCATTCGCCCCGACACAAAACGACTGAAGAACGCGCCAATGGTGAACAGCGCCACAATCCAACCGATGAGATGGTGTGCACCCATTTGGGCCAGATAGCCGGGCAACTCGGGCAACAGCATGCCAAAACTGGCCATGAACAATATGGTCCCCGTGCAGAGCAACCAAAAGGTTCGGGTGAAGATTGGCGTTTTCAAGGACGCGAAGGTAGTCCGCGACCTCGTCCCTACCTTTCAGTCATGGCACGGCAGTATCCCACGAAAGTATTGATCGCTTGGGGCGAAGCCATTTCGGGAAATGGCGAACTCCGAGACTGGCTTTTGGGCCACGGCTATCCCGAGCTTGGCCTCTTTGTTCATGCGATGCACAACCAATCCGAAGCGCGCACGTGGCTCATCAACGAAGGGTTTCCGGAACTGATGGCGCTGTGTGGCGGCGCTGAGGGCGATGCGCGCGCCGTGCAATGGTTGCGCAACCACGATCATCCTGTGCTCGCGCTGATGGCGCTGGCCGCAGACAACGACGACGAGGCCATGAAGGAGTTGATTCAAGGTCACGACCGAATCTGGGCCAACCTCGCTCTGAAAATTCGATCCATCAAAAACGGCATCGAAGAACGTCACAACGACTGGCACAGCTTTGGCCGAGACTGAAGGATTCAGGAGGGTGTGGAGAACGTCAGGCTGCTGAGGGATTCCGGCGCCATCCACGTGTTGGCCACCTCCAACAAGTCGGAGGCCTGGAGCGCATCAATCGCTTGAACCAGCGAATCCAAGGTCTCCACACGGTCGTACATCAAATACGTCTTGGCAAGGCCTGAAAGCACCGTGGCTCCATGCTCGTGGCCCAAGGCGATTTGGCCCAAAAGTTGCTGCTTGGCATCGTGAAGTTGACGAGTGCCCAAGGCTTTGGTCCGGATGACGTCCAATTCCTTTCGGACCAAGCGCTCGACCCGCTTGTGGAAGCGGGCGTCGGTGCCGAAGTACACATTGAACACCCCCGTATCTTGGTACACCACGTGGTTGGCCTCGATGTGGTACGCCATGCCGTGCTTCTCTCGAATGTTGAGGTTCAACCTGCAATTCATGGCTGGACCGCCCAACAGGTTGGCCAACACCGTCATCGCCAGTTTGTCTTTGCTATTGCCCCCCGGCGCCACGCATCCAGTGATGTGGTGAACTTGGTGGATGCCCTTGGGCAGCGTTTGCGCAAATACGCCTGCAGGCTTTGGCGCGACGCGGCCGACATCGGCCGACTTGGGCCCCGAAGAAAAGGCTCCGAAGTGTCGTTCAGCCCACTTCAAGACGGCCTCCCAAGTGACCGCCCCCACCACTCCGAGGACCATGTTGTCGGGTCGGTAGTGGCGTGACACGAAGCCTCGAACCTGCTTCCGTGTCAACTGCTTCACACTTTGCGCATGGCCCAAAATCGGTGCCGCCAATGCATGCCCCTGATACAGTCCTGCTTCGAAGGACTCAAAAATCACATCTCCTGGCTGGTCCTGAACGCCCGCAATTTCATCGAGAATGACATCGCGCTCCTTGTCCATCTCCACTTCGGGAAACACACTTTGAAACGCGATGTCCGCCAACAACTCAAGGGCGCGCTCGGTGTCTTTGCTGCGCTGAGAGGACGTGATCCAAGTGTCCTCCTTGGTGGTGTAGGCGTTGATTTCGCCGCCCACCGATTCCATTCGATTCAAGATGTGAAACGCCTTGCGCTTCTGCGTACCCTTGAAGAGCACGTGCTCAATGAAATGGGCCAAACCCGCTTCCCCTCCCCGCTCGTCGCGCGTCCCTGCGTTGATCACAAGGGCACAATGCGTCACTTCACGCGGCATCCATGCATGGATGATGCGGAGGCCGTTGGGCAAGACGTGGGTTTGGAATTCTGGATTCACGTGGCAAATGTCGGTGGGAAAACGAAGCGTGGTGCGCTGGCCCGTGCGGTTAGGCCCAAAATGACAAAAACGCCAGCATCACTGCACCCGCCACGCCCATCACCAGCAACGTGTACGGCAAGATGTCGCGGGCAGACAGTCCGGTGATGCCCAACAGCGGCAACGCCCAAAACGGCTGCAGCATGTTGGTCAGTTCGTCCCCAAACGCCATGGCCATGATGCCACGCTCCAGGGGCACCCCCAAGGCATGGCACGACTCCAAGACGAGTGGCCCCTGCACGGCCCATTGGCCACCCCCACTGGGCACAAACACATTCAAAACCCCAGAGGACACAAACAGCGCCTCGGGAAGCCAATTGGCGGAAGTCGCCCCCACCAACGAGGCGGCAAGCCAGGCCCCCAATCCCGTTCCAGACACCATGCCCATGATGCCGAAGTAGAGCGGGAATTGGACCAAAATGCCCGAAGCCCCAGAAATGGCTTCATCCAAGGCACCAAGCAATCCACGCACTTCACCATGGGCCAACAATGCCGCACCCAGCAAGACCATGTTGATCCAATCGGGCGTCACAAACGCCAACTTGGACAAGGGGCCCGACGCCCAAGCCCATGACGTTGCGCCAATCACACAAGCCAAGCCCAGAACCCACGGGATAACCCGACCTCGATCCAAACGCTCTGCCAATCCTTCCGCACGTACCTCGGTCTCCTTGGGCGCACGCCGCGCTTCCGCCACCTCGGGCAACACGTTGTTTGAAGCGCCTCCAATCCGTCGACCCAGCCACAAAAACGTGAAGACCACAAAGACCACCGTGGTCCAGGTCACAGCTTGGCTCCACCCCGTCAAAGCCGTTTCACTCAAGGTCAGAGCGTCCGGCAATTCTTTGGCCCACGGCGCATTGGGCACCAGCGACGCCAAGTGCCCTTGCTCGGCCACTTTCAAGGGCGCGGAACCTCCCAATCCTCCATGCCAAACCAACAGCCCAGTGTACCCCGCGGCACCAAGCACCCCCAAAGACACCCCACGCAACGAAGAGGCGTCGCCTTCGGCCCGACGCCTGTCCATGACGCCACGCACCAAAATCGCACCCGCAATCAATCCAAGGCCCCAGTTGAGCCAACCCAGCATCATGCTCAGCAGCGCCACTTTGGCCGGGGCATGCGCAGGGGTTAAGACAATCCAATCTATGGCCCTGCGAAGGGCCTTCAACACAGGAGGCGCCAACGCCAACACGTGACCCAATACCAGCATGAACATGGTCTGAAACCCAAAGCGGATGAGCCCTGGATTCCACAAGCCTTGGGCCCAAGCATCAAGCACCTCGTGGGGGGTGGCTTCCCGCAAGGCCAAACAGCCCGCAAGGGCTGTCAACATCACCGCAATCGTGAACGGACTGGGCAACCATCGTTGAAATCCCCGGGCGTACGCGTCAAGCGCATGCGCCAGCGTGGATTCTTGGACGTGCTTGCCAGCCATCCAGGCCGCTTAGAAGGGCAAGTCGTCGTCGTCCGCAGGTGCGGCAGCGGGCATCGGTGGGACGGGCGGCATGGGCGCCGCGCTCACAGCCGCAGGTTGCTGCCCCGCTTCTGCGCCACCGGCTTGATCGCCGCGCTCAATGCGCCACGCGTTCAAGTCCACGTAGTACTGACCGTTGTACTCACGGCCACGCAGGTCAAACTTCACGTTCAACACATCGCCCTCCGAGAATTGACCAAGCTGCTCCGACTTCTCCTTGAGCGCCGAGAATTTGATGTCCTGCGGGTACTGCTCCATGGTGGTCACGACGAAGTCGCGCTTGTAAAATCCACTGGGGAAATCTTGCTGGTCAAACAGCTTCTTGAGGGTGCCTTTCACTTCAAATGCCATGAAACGAAGGTAAGCTTTGGACCTCTTTTTTCCGCGTCAACCGGCGTTGAAAGCGAGCAGGGTTTTCCACGCTTCATCCACCATCCCTCTGTCCAAAAGATCGGCCGCCATGTGGTGCAGGGCTTTCTCCAACGTCGCGCCGTCATCCTCGTGCTCCATGAACACGTCGGCCAACTCCAAGAGCTTGTGCTCGTTGACGTCGGTCTCGTCCGGCATGGTCTCGATCCCTCCCAACATGGCGAGGTGATTTCCAGTCAACACCCGGCTCGTGCGAATGTCCTCCGGCAATGCATCGACCCCCATGCCCATGACGCCAAGTGGCTTGGGCACCGTGAACAACGCGTCACCATGGGCACGCACGTAATGCGCTCCTCCGCAGCGTCCGACCAAATCCAACATGGTTGCATCGGGCACACCTGCCTCGTTCAACACGTCACCGCGGAAGTGCATACGCACGATTTCGGCAAATACCAACTGTCCGGCACCTCCTTGGTCTCCGAGCGACTCCAATTTCATCACCTTGCATTCCAGTTGAACCGGAGATTCTCCGACTCGGGGAGGCTTCACTGCTTCTGAAGGCACTGGCGTCAAACCTGCCTTGACAAATTCATCCACGCCCTCGGCGTAATCCGTACTGGCGAGCGAGCAGGCGTGAACCAAGGCGTGATCCACCAAATTCACCACCACTTCCCCCACTTCTTGCACGTTGTCCCACGTGTGTTTGGTCGTGGCATCTCGGCCCCGTCGCGCAGGAGAGAAAATCACCATGGGCGGGTTCGCCGAGAACACATTGAAGTAACTGAACGGCGCCAGGTTGACGCGACCTTGGCCGTCCACCGTGCTCACGAAGGCAATCGGGCGTGGCGCAATGCCGCCGAGCAGACATCCGTGCAGCTTCTTGGCATCGAGCTCGGAAGGCCGATACGTCACGTGGGTGGACATCACTTTGCGTCGTGAGATTCCACCGCGTCAATCGACCCCATAACCTTGTCCTTGAGGCCTTCCTTGAATGCGGCAATGCGCGCGCGAAGTGGGTCGTCGGTGGCACCGAGGATTTGGGCGGCCAAGATGCCGGCATTCGTCCCGCCATCCAACGCGACCGTGGCCACGGGCACACCCGAGGGCATTTGAAGGATGCTCAGGACCGAATCCCAGCCATCAATGCTGTTGCGGCTCTTGATGGGCACTCCAATGACAGGAAGCGACGTCAAGGACGCGGTCATGCCTGGCAAATGTGCAGCTCCACCGGCACCAGCAATGATGACACCGATGCCGCGTTCAGCAGCGCCGCGTGCGTAGTCCACCATGCGGTCGGGCGTGCGGTGCGCAGACACCACCGTCATTTCACACGTCACACCCAATTCACGAAGGACGCGCTGAGCACCTTCCATCACAGGCAAATCACTTGCGCTGCCCATGATGATGCCTACAGATTTATTCATGCCACGAAGATACTGCCCTTCGTCTGGCATCTCATGATGAAAAAGCGATCGCAAGAACTCAGGCCTAGAACGCGTCAATCCGCTTTTTCAGCTCCGAGGCCAACTCGTAGTTCTCGGTGGCAATCGCTTCCTCCAGTTGGCGCTGCAAGTCCTTCAGCGAAACCTTCTTGGGTGCCTTGGGCTTTTTCGCCTTCGGGGATTCCTCTCCTTGCGTCTCGCTTTCTGAACCGTCGAGGTCCACCCCGGCTTCGTCCATCACTTGCTGACTGCACCGGATGGGGCATCCGAAGCGAACCGCGACCGCCACGGCATCCGAAGAGCGCGAATCGATCTGCTCTTCTCGAATCCCATCGGACACCGTCAATTGGGCGTAGAAAATGCCCTCCATCATCTTGTGAATAAGCACCTCCGTCACCTCCATGCCAAACGTGGACAGCGTGTTCTTCATGAGGTCATGCGTCAACGGACGGCTCGGCCTCATGTTCTCCAGCTCGATCGCGATGGATTGTGCTTCTGCCCCTCCAATGACAATGGGAAGCTTGCGCTTGCCGTTTACCTCACCCAAGACGAGTGCGTACGCCCCTGAGGATGAACCGCTCAAGGCGATGTCCAAGATTTCAAGGTCGATTTTCTTCATCGGGGTGCGAGGTGATGTGGGATCAGCCCAAGGTCTCGATCGCCGCGGTCAATTTAGGCAAAACCTCAAAGGCATC
>Ga0163111_10001126_pt1 | contig 16223 bp, 10 predicted proteins | sample CRUFie1St18metaG_FD_109645 | JGI IMG/M metagenome (GOLD analysis project Ga0163111, IMG submission 109645) | Marine microbial communities from the Costa Rica Dome - CRUD Field 142mm St18 metaG | ecosystem: Environmental > Aquatic > Marine > Oceanic > Photic zone | place: Costa Rica: the Eastern...
AGTTGGACCATCCTATTAGCGATTGGGTGCACGCTGGTGCCCTTTGGCGTCGTGGCAGAGACACTGGATTCTGAGACCACACAGATCGTCATGCTGGGCACGGGGACACCCAATCCATTCCCCGATCGTTCTGGGCCCTCTGTTGCGATCGTTGTGAATGATGAGCCCTACTTGATCGATTTTGGGCCCGGTGTTGTGCGCCAAGCCTCAGCCATGTCACCCGAGTACGGCGGTTCTGTGGAGGGCTTGGCTGTCGAAAAGATAAAACATGCGTTTCTAACCCACCTCCACTCGGATCATACCGTGGGTCTGCCAGATCTCATTTTGACAGCCTGGACAGCGGGTCGTGACGAGCCTCTGAGACTGTTTGGTCCGGAGGGCGCCAAGCACATGGCCGACAAAGTGTTAGAGGCCTACGAGGAGGATATCCGCTATCGGCTCTACAGTGAGCAGCCGGCCAATAACGAGGGCTGGCGTGTTGAGACCCATGAGATCAGAGAAACGGGCCTCGTTTTTGAGGATGATAATGTGAAGGTGGATGCGTTCCGCGTGCCACACGGTAGTTGGCCGGACGCATGGGGTTATCGATTCACAACACCTGATACGATCATTGTAATTTCTGGCGACACCGCACCCTCCGATGTGGTGAAGCATTATTCACAAGGTGCCGATGTGCTCATTCATGAGGTGTATAGCGAAGAGGGATTTGCTAAGAAAGAGCCTCAGTGGCAGAAGTATCACGCGAGGAATCACACCTCGACCACGGAGCTTGGGCGTTTGGCGGCGGAGGTGAAGCCGAAATTGCTTATCTTGTATCACCAGCTGCTGTGGGGCTCGACGCACGAGACGCTCATCGATGAGGTGAAAAGCGAATTCGGCGGAACCGTGGTTTCGGCGCGTGACCTCGATGTTTTCTAAGGACAGCTCTCGGTTGTTTCACGAGCTGGTCATAGCCTCTGTAAGTGGAGCAGCCATTGAATTGTTGGGTGCTACCATCGATAGTCCATGACAAATCACTCAATAACGCCAAGGGGGACCATGGCATGACACGTTTTTTTCACTTAGGTGTGGCCTCATTGCTCGCCGTATTGCTAACTGGGTGCTCAGCAGACGATGCGCAGGAACACGGAGGGGCTGGGACGGCCGTGGCTTCTCATGAAACCTACTCGGCTGCGCAATTCTTCCAGACCACTAGCTATCGTATAGGTGGTGCCGGCCCCTATGCTTTTTCAGCCGCCAATGGCGATCTGTTGGTGAGCTCCGACGAGACCGGTGTGTATAACGCCTACCGATTGGATGTCACTACGGGGCAGATGGCACCGCTAACCCAATCTGACGATCGTGGTGTGTATGCGGACTCGTGGTTTCCCGAAGATGATCGATTCATTTACCAGCAGGACGGTAATGGTGATGAGCTGACCCACGTGTTCGTCATGACGCCTGAAGGTGAGGTCACTGACTTGACACCGGGCGAAGGTCATAAGGCGGGCTTTGCTGGCTGGTCCTCGGATGGAAGGAGCTTTTATGTCTTCAGCAATGAGCGTGACGGCGCTGCTTTTGACATGTACCGCTATAGCGCCGCTGACTACTCACGCGAGGTCCTTTACGAGAATAGCGAGGGTCTTGATTTGGGCTCCATCAGTTCGGACGGCCGATGGGTGGTTTATGCCCGCAATAACAGCAACGCCGACAGCGACCTTTTCTTGATCGATGTAACGGCCGATGAGCTGGAACTGGTCAATATTACGCCGCATGAGGGAGATATCGAGTACTCGGCGATGGGTTTCACACCGGATAACAGCCAGCTGATTTATTCCACCAACGAGTTTGGCGAATTCAGCCAAGCCTGGACGCTATCCTTGGAGACGGGTGAGCGCGAGGTGCTCGTCGCCGACGATTGGGACGTGATGTATGTCGGCTACTCCCCGAGCGGTCGGTACCGTGTCAGTGGCGTAAACAACGATGCGAGTACGGACGTCACTTTGACTGATTTATCGACGGGCAAGGCCGTTGTGCTGAAAAATGTTCCCGATGGTGATCTTGCTCAAGTCCGGTTTAACCGCGACGAGACAGCGATTGCCTTCGGTTTGAACCGCGACACGGCGCCTTATGATTTGTACCACATGCCCTTAGGCGGTGATGCAGTGCAACTGACCGAAGCGTTGAATCCAGCGATCAATAGCGACTTCATGGTCGAGGGCGAAGTTGTTCGGTTCGCCAGCTACGACGGGCTACAAGTCCCCGGTATTTTGTACAAACCCCGCGAAGCCTCGACAGAGAATCCGGCGCCCGCGATGGTGTGGGTCCACGGCGGCCCTGGCGGCCAAAGCCGAAAGGGCTACTCCGCGACTATTCAGCATCTCGTGAACCATGGCTATGCGATCTATCAAATCAACAACCGTGGCTCTAGTGGCTATGGAAAAACCTTCTACCACCTCGATGATTTGAAGCACGGGGAGGCGGACCTAGGAGATGTGGTCGCATCACGAGCCTTCTTGTCGTCTTACGATTGGATCGACGGTGAGCGCGTAGGCATCATCGGTGGATCTTACGGCGGCTACATGGTGGCTGCAGCCTTGGCGTTTGAGCCAGAATCGTTCGAGGTGGGCGTGAACATTTTTGGTGTGACTAACTGGCTGAGAACACTGGAGTCTATTCCACCGTGGTGGGGCGCCTTTAGAACCTCGCTGTACGCCGAGCTGGGTGACCCCGCAACCGACACGGATCGTTTGACTGCTATTTCGCCGCTATTCCACGCGGAGAATATTGTGAAACCACTGCTGGTTGTGCAGGGAGCGAACGACCCGCGTGTACTGCAGGTGGAGAGCGATGAGCTAGTCGATGAGGTCCGCGCTAATGATGTCCCGGTCGAGTACGTATTATTTGAGGACGAGGGACACGGTTTCAGAAAGCGGGTAAACCGGATTACGGCATCGGAGGCATACCTTCAATTTTTGAATACCCACCTTTAGTCACGTGAGCGAGGTTGCGTCGCTTGGATTAGGGCCGCTCGTTGAGGCCTTTTTTCGAGCGACGATCAAAAACAAGGATGCGGTTTGGGAAAAAATATTGACCACGACATAGTTGAGCTTCGCGGCTCGAGCATTTCCTACTTCACCGGCAAGATGGAGAACTACTTCCGCTTGAAGGGTATACCCTATCGATTCAAAAGCATGGTTTTCCCTGAGGAAGAAGGGCGAAATAAGAAGGCCCTGGGCCTTTCTCAAATGCCAACAGTCCAGCTATCTGATGGCCGCTGGATGACCGATAGCACCAAGATGATTGAGTGGTTTGAGGACGAATATTCCGATAACCCAATTGTTCCGGAGGATCCTGTGCAGGCCTTCGTCTGCTTTCTGTTGGAGGATTGGGCCGACGAGTGGTGGTGGCGACCCGCAATGCACTATCGGTGGTTTTATGAGGAAGGCGCGCAATTTGCTTCGGGTCATTTGGCTCGCGAGGTGATGCGTGGTCTTCATATACCGCTCTTTGTTAAGCGAGCCATTCTTCGCAGGCGTCAGCGCAATGGTTACACCTCTGGCGACGGTATCAGCCCCGCGGCTGTGGCGGGTGTAGAGGCCGACGTAGCGGCACTGTTCTCCCAGCTTGAAACTATCTTCTCAAATCGTCGTTTTTTATTGGGCGATCGACCGACCCTGGCTGACATTGGTTTCTCTGGACCCTTCTTTCGACATTTTGCTCTGGACCCGATACCACTCCAACTACTTCGCCATACGGCACCCAGCACGCTAGAGTGGGTCATGCGTTTGTGGAATAGCAGTCCCGAAAGCTTACAAGGCGGACTTATTCAGGGCGTTCCCGATGATATCCGTGCCTTGCTGCAACACATTGCGAGAGGCTACTTGCCCTACCTAAACGCTAACGTTGAGGCGGTCAGGCAAGGAAAATTGAGGTTTTCCGCAAAGGTTGGTGGGGTGAACTACACGCGGGCCCGAAGCTCTCATTACCGTGTGTGGTGCCTATCCGAGCTCCGCTCGCGATTTAATTCGGTGCCGCAGGATGTACGACCTGACTTGCAGACACTTTTGACCGAGGTCGGGATATGGGAGGCTTTGTGGGCACAGGGAGATCTTCCGTTATCCGAGGGTCAAGAGAGCCGCTTACCCTTTTGGGCTGATCACAAGATGTTGCAGGTAAATACCTAGCACTATGGCGTTATTCAGCATCGGCGCGTAGCCTTCCGACTATGGCCGATACCATTACCATAAAAGAAGTAGGTCCAAGGGATGGTTTGCAATCGCAGCCCGTCCATTTGACTGTCGAGGCTCGTCTAGAACTGGTTAAAGTCTTGGTGGACGCGCGACTTCCCGAGATAGAAGTCGGTTCCTTTGTGTCTTCTGAAGCGGTACCTCAGATGGCAGGTACGGACACGCTGGTTGCAGCGTTGCCCCAGAGTGGCTGTAAGTTCAGCGTGCTGGTACCTAATCAGAAAGGATATGAGATGGCCCTCTCCGCAGGCATTAAAGAGATGGGCTTGGTGGTCGCTGCGACCGAACTAATGAACCAAAATAATATCGGGAAAGGACTTGAAGACACCTTCAGCTCCGCGGAGATTATTTTAGAGCGTGCTGTCGAAGATGGGGTCGACATACATGTTTATTTGGCGGTTGCCTTCGAGTGTCCCTATGAAGGGCTGGTCGCTCCGAGCATAGTTATCGATCAGGTGAACCGGTTGATGAGATGGCGACCTGCACGGATCATGGTGGCGGATACGATTGGAGCCGCTAATCCGAGGGCGGTTGGTTCACTCCTATCCGATTTGGTTGCACAGCACGGTTCCGATGTTTTGGGATGTCATTTTCATGATACCCGTGCCATGGCAATGACAAATGTATTCGCCGCGTTGGAACGCGATATCCGACTTTTTGATAGTGCCATCGGAGGCTTGGGGGGTTGTCCTTTTGCACCGGGGGCGAGGGGCAACTTGGCGACGGAAGACCTCGTCACCCTGCTCGAAAGCATGGGCGTTAATACTGGTGTGAGTCTTGAGCATCTCCTTGCTGCCGTTACCACAGTAAATCGCCTCTTGGGCACAGATAACTTTGGGCGCAGTTACTCGTGGGTGTCACGTAGTTGGCAGAAATTAGGTCAATCCCTCGACTAACCCCTCTCGCTACAAATTGGCGATGTCTTCGTCCGACATACCTAGTAGCTCTGACAGCACCTCATGCGTATGAGTACCCACGTCGCCACCAGCCCACTCTGTGCCCCCAGGGGTATCGCTGAGCCTTGGCATGATCGCCGGAATCTTAAGCGGCTCACCATCGATCTCGACGGTTTCGAATAATCCTCGAGCATTATAATGGGGGTCCTCCAGCATGTCGGCTACATTGTAGATTGGGCCTACAGGCACTTTGGCTGTCTCGAGCCTATCGATGATTTCTGTTGACGTGTGTGCGGCGCACCAGTCGGACAGCGCGTCGTCAATTCGTTGCTGATGAATTACGCGCCCCGGATTTTGAGCAAGTGCTGGGTCGTTGGCGATATCCGGTTGACCGGCTTCTAACATTAGTCGCTTGAAAATACTGTCGCCGTTGCCACCAATGACGACAAACTTACCGTCTGCACACCGGTACGTATTGGTTGGCACGATCCCTGTGATAGTTGATCCCGAGGGTTCACGAATAACGCCAGCGCCGTCGTACTCGGGGATGATGCCCTCCAGTAGATTGAAGACAGATTCGTAAAGTGCAACATCCACCACCTGTCCTTCATTCGACTGATGTCGCTGGATGATGGCAAGTGTCACACCCAGGGCAGCATGAATCGCGGCAACCGTATCCCCAAGCGAGATATTGGGGCGCACCGGTGGTTCATCTTTGTGTCCGTTAATGTAACGAAAGCCTGCATATCCCTCGGTCACCGACGCATAGCCAGGTTTTTGTGAGAATGGCCCGGTCTGGCCGTAGCCAGAAATGCGAGCATAAATGAGGCCGGGATTATCGGGTTTAATGTCTTCCGGCCCCAGTGCCCACTTCTCCATAGTCCCGGGTCGAAAGTTCTCGATAACCACATCGGCGGTTTTTAACAGCCGTCGCGTCGCGTCGCGACCACCCTCTGTCTTTAGATCGAGCACTACACTCTTTTTATTTCTTCCGAGTGAGCGATACCAGAACGACGTGCCATTATGAACTTCTCGCCATTGACGTAGGGGATCGCCGCCCGGTGGCTCAATCTTTATGACCTCGGCACCAAAGTACCCAAGGATGGCGCCTGTGAAAGGTCCTGCAAGGAGCTGACCGAGCTCAACAACTCTGATACCTGAGAGCGGCTTTGCCTTAGACATGAAAGCTTTTTTCCTAACGTGACGACTAACCAACGCCTGAGCATACTATGCTAGCTTGATGAGACGCTAAATCTCCCGTCAGGGATAGATTGCGCAGTTTTCGCATGTCATCCTAAGTTGATAAATCGGATAACCAGCAGGTATCAATATGACAGCGTTAGCGGATAAAGTAATTTGGATTACCGGAGCCTCGTCAGGAATCGGCAAGGCCTTGGCTCAAACCGCGGCAAAACAAAATTCAAAGCTGATTTTGTCGGGTCGTCGTGTCGATGCGCTTGAGGCGCTCGCCAGTGAGCTACCTAACGATTGTTTGATCCTTCCGTTTGAGGCGACCGATTACAATGTGCTGGCAAGCAAGGTGGACGAGGCTTGGGCCTGGCAGGGCGGAGTCGATATCCTGGTGAATAACGCGGGTGTCAGTCAGCGCTGCCTTGCAATCGATGCAGAGCCTGAGGTCTACACTGAGCTGATTAACATCGACCTGATTGCGCCTATCTGGCTGACACAGCTTCAGCTTAAGCGCATGGCGGACGCGGGCGGTGCTCACATCGTCGCAATCAGTTCAGTGGCTGGACGCATTGGTCCGCCGTTGAGAACAGCCTACTCAGCAGCAAAGTTCGGATTGATCGGCTACATGGATGCGCTCCGCGCGGAAGTCGATCAAATCCATAACATCAAGGTGACCAATATCTTGCCCGGGTCGGTGGCGACGGACGTTGCACGTAACGCGTTAACCGGTAACGGATCAAAGAGAGGCATCTCGGATGCGGTGATTGACGCCGGCGATGACCCAACGGATTGTGCGAAGTGTATTTGGGAGGCAGTCAACGCTGATAAACCTGAGTACATTTATGCGAAAGAAATGGAGATGGGGCTGGCCCAGATGCGCCACGCAGACCCAGATACCTTCTTCGAGGCCATCGCTGGTTTTGGTGCACAGACCGTGGAAGCTTACTGGAAAGAAAAAGAGACAATGTAGCCCCGACTGTTATCGTGCAAACAATAACTTTGGCATCGCAGATTCAGGTAGCTCCTATCAGATTTTTTCGCCTAGAAAAATTAGGTTTGTCTAAATAACCCAATTCGAACCTCTGGCGTCTGGCGCAAAAGCGTGTATGATCCCCGCGCCTTCTTTAGTGTCTTCGGAGAAAAGCTATTGTGGCAAAATGTGTCATTTATTTTAGGCATTTTTTTGAATACATTTTTTACATTTAAGTTCCACTCAACTAACACAGAAATCCATAGGAGATTGAACGTGACTCATATTCTTTTTAAAAAGAGAGCTGCGATTCTAGCTTTAGCGGTACCCCTCGCGATGGGACTCCCCGTACAAGCTGTTGCGCAGGACGGTGAGATTGAAGAAGTCATTGTTACGGGCACTCGTGTTGCTGATCGCTCTGCTGCCGATTCCCCGGTACCCGTTGATGTTATTAGCGGTGGCGAGTTCCGTGACAACGCGTCTACCGACGTTCAGGACATGCTACGTACTGCGGTACCGTCTTTTGATGTAAATACACAGCCTATTAGTGATGCAGCGACCATTTCCCGTCCTGCAAACGTCCGTGGTCTCTCGCCTGACAACGTACTTGTCCTTGTGAACGGCAAGCGTCGGCATCGTGGTTCGATTATTTCGTTCCTTGGCGGCGGTATTTCTGATGGTGCGCAGGGTGTTGATATTGCCGCCATTCCATCGCTTGCGCTGAAGCAGGTTGAAGTACTTCGTGATGGTGCATCCTCACAGTACGGTTCAGACGCCATCGCGGGTGTTTTGAACTTCCTGCTTCGTGACGATGATGAGGGCTTCGAGGTTGTCACTAAGTACGGTTCGACCTTCGAAGGTGACGGCACCAATTACATGGTAGCTGCAAACTTTGGCATGCCTCTGGGTGACAGCGGCTTCCTTAACGTGACCGGCGAAATCCGTGACGTTGAAGGAACAGTGCGTTCAGTCGTTCGTGATGATATTGCTTACCAGATCGCCAATGGCTACTCGCCAGTGACGAACTTCCAGAACATCAACACGTACACAAACGAAGTGCCTCAGTACTGGGGTCAGCCCGATGTCGAAGACGATATCAAGCTGTTCTTCAACTCAGCAATCGAGCTGAATGACTCAACCGAGTTGTACGCATTTGGTAATCACGCTGAGCGAACCGTAACAGGTGGCTTCTTTTACCGTAACGTTGTCGGTCGCGCTAGCAACCTAACGCCCGGTGCATCAACTGGCCAGCGTGGTGGTGTTTATCGTGGTCCAACCGTTGACCCTCTGACAGGTATGGCTCTGGCAGCATCTGCAGGTGGCGTGCCTTCGGTTTTGGTTGGTGACATGGATGGTGGCAGCAGCTGTATTGATGGTATCCCACTGGGCGGTCAAGGCGGCATTACACCTGATCCTACCTTCCTCGCACAGGTGACCGCAGACGCTAATTGTTTCTCGTTCATTGAAACTATTCCTGCAGGCTTTGTGCCACGTTTCGGTGGTGACAACGAAGATTCAGCGATTGCTGTCGGTGTTCGTGGTGAGCTCGATTACGGCACAGGCCTGGCCTATGACGTGAGTGTTCAGCGCGGTTCGAACCGTTCTGACTTCTTTATCCGCAACACCATCAACGCGTCACTGGGTCCAAATACCCCACGTGATTTCGTTCCTGGTGGTCAGGAGCAGACAGAGACGTTGTACAACGCGAACTTTGTTTACACGATGGACGTCGGCTTTGCCTCAGATTTAAACGTTGCGTTTGGTGCTGAATATCGCGAAGAAGAGTTTGACCTCTTCGCTGGCGATGCAGCCTCCTATGCATTGGGTCCTTTGGCTAGCCAGGGCTTCTCATCAAGCTCCAACGGCTTTGGTGGCTTCCCAGCCAGCACATCAGCATCACAGGATTCGACAGCCTTCTATATTGATTTGGAAGCTGACATCACTGATGCGGTTACCATGCAGGCAGCGGTTCGTAATGAAGACTTCAGTACCTTCGGCGAAACCACTGACTACAAGGTTGCAGGCGTTGTTCGACTTACCGACCAGTTCCGCCTCCGCGGCGCCATCTCTACGGGCTTCCACGCTCCTACGGCAGGTCAGGCAAGCATTACCAACGTAACAACTCAGATCGTTAACGGTGCGTTGACAGACCAGGGCACACTGCCACTGTTCTCAGCACCTGGTCAGTTGGCGGCCGACTTCATCGAAAGCCAAGGCAATGGTCGTCCTACATTAGGCCCAGAGGAAGCAGAAAACTACTCTATCGGTATTGCAGTAGATTTCGACAACTCTTCTTGGACAATCGACTACTACAACATTGAAGTAACCGATCGTGTTGCACTGGGTGCCAACATTAACTTCCTCGATGCGTTGAATTTCGCAGGCGGCTCAAACTACGGTTCCGTTAGCGATGCGCTAACCGGCCTGAGCGACGCCGGCACAATCAACCGTCAGGAGTTTGTAGGCCTTGAAGATCTTAAGCAGTTCCGTTTCTTCACTAACAGCTTCGACACTGAAACAAAGGGTATCGACCTGGTAGGAAGCACTGACTTCGCATTTGCCGATGGCGAATCAAAGATCACTGTTGCACTGAACTACAACAAGACAACGGTCACCGATCGGGGAAACATCAACCCTATCAGTGGCGGTCGTGTAGAAGCGCTTCAGGACCTTCTTCCCAACTGGAAAGGTAACGTGGCGTGGAGCCATATGCAGGGTAATTTCCGTACCATGATCCGTGCGAACTACTACGGTTCGTGGAGATCGACCGGTAACGGATACAACCTTGGTGCTACCACCTTGGTAGATGCACAGGTTGCGTACGATTACTCGGAAGAACTGCAGCTGGTCTTGGGTGTTGAGAACCTCTTCGACAAGTACCCAGCCGAAAACCCGGGGCAAGGCGGCGTTGGTCAGCTTTATCCAGAAGACAGCCCATTTGGCTTCAACGGTGGCAGCTGGTACCTGCAGGCTCGTTACTCATTCTAAGTCAAATCGGCTTAAAAAAATAAAAACCCGCCGAGGCGGGTTTTTTTATGTCCAAGGCATCGGGAGGTTACATAGCTCGGTAGACGATCTCGCCACCGACGATGGTCATAACGGGTTTAGTTGCCAGAATCTCGGACTCATCGATGGTCATAAGATTCTGATCTGTCACAGTCATATCGGCACGTTTACCGACGCTGATCGAACCCACTTCGGTCTCTTCAAACGCCGCGTACGCATTCCAGAGGGTCATCGATTTAAGGGTCTCCTCCCGCGATAGCTTCTGGTCGATTTCATACCCAGAGGCGGGCAACCCTTTGAGGGTCTTACGTGCCACCGACGCATAAAAATTGGCAATAGGATTGATAGGCTCCACGGGCACGTCGGTACCGTTTGCGATATGAACCCCGGCATTTAGAAGATCTCGCCATACGTAGGCGCCGGTCTCGATGCGTTCTTTACCGAGTCGATCGATAGCCCATGGGCGATCTGAACTCATGTGAATAGCTTGAATTGAGGCAATAACTCCGAGCGCTGAGAAGCGCTCGATATCCGAGGGGACCAGGTGTTGCGAGTGCTCGATCCGTGAGCGGTGATCGCGCTCGGTGAGCGACGCCTCGTCAATGGCGTCGAGCACGACTGTGTTGGCCTTGTCACCGATGGCATGCGTATTAATTTGCCAGCCATGCGCATTGGAGCGATTCATGATGTCGACCAGGCGACCCTTATCAAACGTCTGAACACCTGACGTGCCTGGATCGTCGGTGTAGGGTTGGTGTAACCACGCTGTGCGGGACCCCAAAGCGCCGTCCATCACGGCTTTAAACGAGCGGATCGTTAAACGTGAGTTGTCGTCAGCGATCACTGGCGGTTGCGCCAACCAATGGTCTGTTAATGCCACATCCTGCGCACTGATCATCGTGTAGACACGCAATTTCAGTTGCTTCGATTCATCGAGCGCAAGCTGCGCCTCGATATCGGTCGAACCCGCCCCGGCATCGTGGAAGTTAGTGATGCCCCATTCAAACGCATGCGATTGGGCGGCAAGTATCGCCGTCATAGAAGTCTCTTTTGACAGCGCAATCAGGGGGTAGGCAAGGTCGATTGCATTCTCATGCAAAATACCGGTGGGATCGCCCTTGCTATTTTTGACAATGACACCGCCATCAGGGGTTGGTGTGTTGTAGTTCAGATTCAATGCATCCATCGCTGCTTGATTAATCAATGCCGTGTGGCCATTGGCATGACCCAAAAAGACAGGGTTATTTGGACTAACCTCAGATAAAGATCGATGGGTTGGGAAGCCATCAACCGTTACGTTCGGTTCCTTTGACCACTTGCTCTGATGCCACCCCCGGCCCTTGATGACCTGTCCCGGGCTCGCTTTCGCAGCTGCGTCGGCCACCATGCCGACAATCGCTTGATAGCTATCTACTCCATTGAGGTCGAGGTTGGTAATGGCTTCGCCCAGACTACTGAGGTGTCCGTGACTTTCAATGAAGCCGGGGTAGGCGGTGGCGTTGCCAAGTGCAATGTGTCGGTGATCTTTGCCGGCTTTGCTCTGAGCTGTTGCCAAATCACCTACAAAGGTGAAGCGACCTTCTTCTATGACCACCGCTTCAACCACGGTATTCGCATCGTCCGCCGTGTAAATGGTGCCGGAAACCAACAGCGTATCCGCAAAGCTGGCAGGGGTAATGAACACGGTTAACAGTGTGAAGAACAGTGCGAAAAAAAGGCGAGCGCCATGTCTAACCATGGGTTTATCTCCGTAGGTGTTGAAACATCATGTTGATGAGTCTAGACGGAATGCGATTGCGTTGCAGTCTCCGGCGGGTGCCTCTGGCCGCTGTTAGGAACCTTAGCGTGGCGACGGGGTGGGATCTTAAAAAAGGCGTAAGCCGCGCTCTTCAAATCGATCAATGTCCTCTTTAGTGGGGAAGCTGTAGTAAGCGCCAGCGGGTAGATCGTCGCCTTTGGATGAAGCGAGTGACTGTAGTTGATCGACCGACTCACAAATCTGCTCTATGCCCGGGCGATAAAGCGATAGGACTTGTTCGCAGTAGGTATCAGATGATCTCACCGGCTGGGAGCGGGTCGAGATGAGCGCGCCTGAATCAATTTTTTTATCCGTAATCCAGTGCAGTGTTGTACCCAGATTAGGCTCTTCATTGAGGAGTGACCAAAAGCTAGCCATGACGCCTTTGTACTTAGGTAACAGACCAGAATGCAGGTTAATGATGCCAGTGCGCGGTAGGGCGATGGCTTCGGCTTTGAATATTTGCCCGAAACGGATACTGATCAGGAGGTCTGCATCGAATGCACGAAGCACGTTGAGATCACTGCCATTGATGTCGGTGATCGCGATTTCGCGGCAATGGCTCTCGCTAGCCAGCACTTCAAAGCTCAAACCGGGCGCTGTCGCAAAGTCTGTCTCTACCTGTGCTAATGCTACCAACCGCGGGTCACGCGTTCGTGATGCGCTGCCCACCCGCTGGGAGTAAAACATGCCGAGGTCATGATCGCTCAGCTCTGGAATCAGTTGATTCAGTGCCGTGTGGGCATAGATATCGCGATTGTAAAAAAGGCCGATCCGCACCGGTAATCTCCACAGGTGGTGGCGGCCAGCATACTCTCTCCTTTATGCTCAATCGAGGTCAGAGGTCTATTCGAGTAAGGCAAACACATGCGCAGCTATTCCGTTCAGGTGGCTACTGCGGTCGTCGTGGCCAACATGGTGGGCACAGGGGTATTTACCTCACTCGGCTTTCAGTTGCTGGAAATAGAGTCGACGGGCGCCATTTTGTGGTTGTGGGTTTTAGGTGGCCTTTGTGCGCTCTGTGGCGCCCTGTGTTACGCAGAATTGGGCGCCCACCATACCGCGTCGGGTGGGGAGTATCACTTTCTGACTGAGTTGATTCATCCCTACGCGGGGTTTCTCTCGGGCTGTGTTTCAGCCACCGTCGGCTTCGCGGCGCCTATTGCACTTGCGTCGCTAACATTTGGGATTTATCTCGCCACCGCCTTTCCCTCCTTACCGCCCAAGATCACTGCAACAACCCTGATCGTGCTCATGGTGCTTATTCATACTCGTACCTATCGTGAGAGCTCCAGCGGTCAATATCTACTGACATTGCTTAAGCTACTGCTGATTGCCGCCTTTGTGTTGACCGCATTTACCGCTGGCAGTGAGTTCTCACATCAGGTCACAGGTGCTTCACTGTTGAATGCGGGTGAGATCCTTTCCGGTGCAGGTGCGATCGCCCTGATCTATGTGACCTATGCCTATTCGGGTTGGAACGCTGCCACCTATATCTTGGGTGAGTTGGAGCATCCTCAAAGGGATTTACCTAGGGCCCTGATCGTGGGCTGTGCCTTGGTTACCGTGCTGTATGTGCTGCTCAACACTGCCTTTTTGACCTCAGCATCTATTTCATCGATGACGGGTGAAGTAGAGATTGCCTTTATTGTGGCCGAAACTGTCTTGGGAGAAGGCGGCGCTTTCATTGTCTCGCTACTGCTATCGGGTGTTCTGATTTCCACGGTCAGTGCGATGATTATGGCGGGACCTCGAGCACTACAGCGTTTGGGGCAGGATTATCGAGGCCTCGCGTGGCTGGGCAAAACCAACAAAGGTGGCCTTCCCGCAAATTCAATTGTGTTCATGGGGCTGGTTGCCCTCTGCTTTCTATGGACCTCGACCTTCGAGCAAATACTGTTGTTTGCGGGTCTCGTAATGGCTGCAAATACGTTCTTCACTGTCGTGGCTGTTTTTGTCAGCAGGCGGCGGCGTATCAGCGTTACTCGCGATGAATCGACGTTTACCATGCCATGGTACCCGCTTCCAGCACTGATCTTCCTCGCTATCACAGGCTGGACCGTACTCTATACCGCCATTCAATACCCAGTTCAGTTACTGGTCACGGCTGCACTTATCGCATTGGGCTATCCCTTCTTTAAGCGAATTCGTTCGATGCAGTAAATGGGAGCGACCATCCTGCCGGTCCAAAACTGGTCCCAATGTTGTCACCCTGCGTAGGATTTTTAGTGAAAGGCGCCCAAATTGAGTTCTGAAGATCTCTTTTTCACAACAGACCTATGCCTTAGTCGGTGTGTCGTGTAGGTTTACTTTCAACGAGCATCTGGGAACAGGCTCGTTACCTCAATAATTCAAATAGTGGTATCTCATGACTGACTCAACTGCTGCGGCAGAAACCGCAAACAATCCATATGCGTCTACAAAGGCGGCGTATTATGCCCTTGGCATTTTAACGATCGTCTACAGCATTAATTTCATTGATCGACAGCTACTGTCGATTTTGCAGGAGTCGATAAAGGCTGATCTCATGCTGAGCGATGCACAGCTTGGGCTTCTTACAGGCTTTGCCTTTGCTGTGTTTTACACTTTTGCGGGCTTACCCATTGCGAGCCTTGCTGACAGGAGTAATCGTCGAAACATTGTTGCTGTCTCACTTACGATCTGGAGTGGTATGACAGCCATCAGTGGTCTGGCTCAAAACTACTGGCAGCTGCTGGCGGCGCGGGTCGGTGTGGGCATTGGTGAGGCTGGCGGTAGCCCGCCCTCGCACTCGATGATTTCCGATATGTTCCCGCCCGAGAAGCGCGCCAGCGCCATTGGTTTTTACTCAACGGGCATTAGCATTGGCATCTTGTTCGGCTTCTTGTTTGGCGGCTGGTTGAACGAGTTTTTCGGGTGGCGTGTCGCGTTTTTCGTCGTTGGCATTCCCGGTGTGCTGTTAGCTCTTGTGCTCTACCTAACAGTGCCTGAGCCCATTCGAGGACTTGCTGAAAATAAGGCCTCTACCGGTGATAACCCCTCAATGATGACGGTTTTCAAGGTCTTGTTAAGCCGACGCTCGTTCCTGTTTATGGCCTTGGGTGCAGCGATGAATGCGTTTGCTGGCTATAGCACCGCTAACTGGGTCGCGTCATTCATGATCAGAACCCACCAAATGCCAACCGGCGAGCTCGGCACCTGGCTGGCGCTCATTATTGGAGTGGGTGGCGCGATCGGTGTATTCGGATCAGGTGTTATCGCAGACAAGCTAGGTAAGAATGACAAGCGTTGGTACATGTGGGTTGCAGTCTGCGCCTGCGTCATATCGATACCGCTTCAAATCAGTACTTTCTGGGTTGATGACCCCTATACAGCACTCATGTGTATGACAATCCCATCGATTCTTGCCAATGCCTACCTAGGCGCGACCATTGCGAGTGTCCACAGCATGGTGGGCCTTAAGATGAGAGCGGTCTCCTCGGCGCTACTGTTCTTTATTTTGAATATTATTGGCCTTGGTATGGGACCCACAACGGTTGGGTTAGTGAGCGATTCATTGGTGGATCAACACGGCGTTGATTCTTTGCGCTATGCGATGATGTACATCATCCCAACGGCTATGTTCATGTCGGGTGTTTTCTACCTATTTGCGGCTCGATATCTCAGAGGTGATCTGGCAAACGCGCCGGACTGATTCCGGGGTTGAATAAGAAAAGCCCGCTGTCGCGGGCTTTTTTGTGATCAATCAACCGAGCGAAGTACTCTCCGTGATACCGCATGGGTTTCGATATCACTCGGCGTGAAGCGAACTGGTCGCCAGGCCTTCTCGGCATAGAGCTGGGTTTGATCATCGAAGTGTGGAGAATCCGGGTCGCCTGACTGTGAGTAGGACAGTATGGCCTCGGCCTCTGGTCCTGTGTCATTCCAGCCAAGCGTCATAATGAAGCTGGAGCCGTGAACGACGTTGTAGCCTGATTTCGACAAGCTGTTGCTGCCCCCAGCAAACTCGTCGCTGCCCGTGAAGATGGGTGTTTCGGTTGGGTTGTTACCCACGGTGGTACTCATTTGCAGGTTGGCAATGCCCTCGTGCCGGTTGCCGCCATGAACCGGGTATTGACGGTCCGACCGGTACCCGATTTGCAGATTGCCTAGTG
>Ga0163111_10001127_pt1 | contig 16221 bp, 11 predicted proteins | sample CRUFie1St18metaG_FD_109645 | JGI IMG/M metagenome (GOLD analysis project Ga0163111, IMG submission 109645) | Marine microbial communities from the Costa Rica Dome - CRUD Field 142mm St18 metaG | ecosystem: Environmental > Aquatic > Marine > Oceanic > Photic zone | place: Costa Rica: the Eastern...
AATAGGAGGTGTACATTTTGTAAGAATAATTTTAATTCGGTTAAGATAAAATTCTTTATTAATAATTTTTAAAATCTCATTTGAATATTTTTCTATAGTAAAACAATATATTTCCTTAGCATGTAACTTCAAGATTTCAACTAATTTTGAATAATCAACTGTTTTTTTAATATCATCATTTTGTGTACAACTTTCAAAATCAGTCCATAAAAATACATCTAAATTAAATATTTGCCCTAATTCTCTCTCCTCCTCTAAAACTCCAACTCTAGCCCAAAGTTTTACGTTCTCAATTTTTAGATATGTTTCCATTTTTGATATTTTTAAAAATCTTTATGAGTATAAATGGCCTTCCCAGAGGAAAAATCATCAACAATATTTCCTTGCCCTTTTAAAAAATATTTATAAGTAACTAGACCTTCTAAGCCAACAGGTCCTCTTGGGGGAAGAGTTTGGGTTGATATCCCAACTTCAGCACCAAATCCATACCTAAAACCATCGGCAAACCTTGTAGAACAATTATGAAAAACTCCTGCACTATCAATCTCGTTCATGAATTTATCAGCATTGACTAGGTTTTCAGTAATTATTGCATCTGTATGTTTTGAACTAAATTTTTGTACATGAGCAATTGCCTCATCAAGGTCTTCTACAATTTTTATAGATAAAATCAAATCTAAATATTCTGTTTGCCAATCTTCATAACCAGCTTCAAACTTTACACCTAATTCAACAGATTTTTTATCTCCAACTAACTTTACATCATTAGAATTAAATAAAGGAATTGCCCTTTTAAGGAAATCTTGTGCAATATCTTTATGAATTAATAAAGTTTCAATAGCGTTGCATGCGGCAGGATATTGAATCTTACTATCTAAAGCTACTGATAAAGCCATCTCCATATTTACATCATTATCTATATATAAATGACAAATTCCATCAGCATGACCTAAAACAGGAATTTCTGTATTCTCTTGAATAAATTTAACTAATTCATTGCTGCCTCTTGGAATAATTAAATTAATATATTTATCAAGATTTAACATTGCCATACTATCTCTTCTACTCGTGAGTAGACAAATAGAATTTTGATCAAGACCTGACTTTTGCAATCCCTCTTTCAAAGATGAAACTATAGCTATATTTGTAAAATTAGCTTCACTTCCTCCTTTAAGTATAACTCCATTTCCAGATCTTATGGCAAGTGAACTTATCTGCATAACAGCATCAGGTCTTGATTCAAAAATAACTCCTAATACTCCAATAGGTACAGTTTTCCTTTCGAGAATCAAACCTTTAGAAAGTTCTTTTCTGATTTGAACTTGATCAACAGGGTCAGATAAATCTCCAACTTTTCTTACACCTTCAATTCCAGAATTTAGTTTTTCTTTTGATAACTTTAATCTAGAAAGTAAAGCATTTGAGATCCCTTTTTTTTCTGCCTTTAAATAATCTTCACGATTAGCCTCCAGTATTTGATTTGAATTTTTCTTAAGATAATCAGCCATTAAATTTAAGGCTTTAATTCTAGTTTGATTTTTTGTATTACTAATTTGAATTGAAGCAGAACGGACTTGCTTGGCTTTATCTAAAAGGTCCTTATCTGGTTGAGGGATCTCAAATATATCAGTCATAATTAATTTTATATAGTCTTATATTAATTCATATTAATCATTCTTAAAACTAATTTTATTAAGGTTTTAATATCTAAAAAATAATTGTAGTTGGCTTTTCCAATCTCCATCAGAGTCAAATGAACCTAGAAATTCTAAATTTGGATTAGCCTGGAAAGTTAATATTCCTAAAGGTGGCAGATCATCTCTTCCTGGAATTGTTTGAACCGCAAAATTTATTGTATCGGTAATATCAAGTCCTATTTCCGCTACCCAAGCTTGAGAAGATAATCCTTCATTTGAGGCTAATTCTTGATCGTTTTCAAGATCTAACGCTTCATTAGAAAAAACATTATTTAAAGACTCATTATTTTCTATCAATGCTGGATATAAAGATAACTGAAATCTTTCACTGAAAGCATCCGCGCTATTAAATTGAGAAATAAATGCTCTATTTATTAAATTTGAAGAGTTACCTCCAATTAATCCAATAATTTGTGACCTATTATAGCTTGGAGTACTTCTTAATTGAATTCTTTTATTTTCATCTTCAAAAGATAATTGGTCTAGGAAGCCTTCATAAGATGCCTCGATTTTTATGAGTCTTGTATTCCCAATCCCAAATGACCCAAAGCCACTTGAATATTTATTAGCATTTAAATCGCCTGCAAAATTTATATCTTGATTATTTTCACTTATAGGTATTATTGAATCAGGAACTTTACTAACTAAAGAAAAATTTATATATGGAACCACACCACTTCGTGAGGCAAATAAAATGTAATTATCTTTATTTTTATCTAATTTAAAGGGAGTTGTGTACAAATTTGCCCTTCCTTTCTCTAAATATATTAGTCCCCGGGCATTTAAATCATTTCCAACAACTCCATTAATATTCAAGTCTAATTTCGTATCTAAATAAGCTTTTACTATTTCTGAATATTGAAGTCTAAAATCTGGTCCAAGTTTTAATTTAAGATTATTAAAACCTAGATTTCCGAAAGATTTAGGTAAAGTTTCACCCAAAAGTACTGAGTTCAAAATTGTTTCATTTGAAATTATTTCAATATTCTTATCATTATCCCAATAAAGTTCTGGCCAATTCTTTTGATCATTATTTACATTTATATTTCTATTCTTATTCTTATTCTTATTTTTACTAGAGCTAGTAAAATTAATAAAACCATTATTTAGAGCTAAGTATCCACCTATAACTGGATTAGTAAATGAACCACTTATATTTATATCTGAATCTACTAAGAATTGAATATTATCAGACTTAATATTGAATTTATTAGTTTTTAAATTAATATCTTTTTTAGTTGAATTATCTTTATTTTTAAAAGGTAATAAACCCTTCATAACCATATTGCCAGCCCCATCTGATGATGCCTCTAGATTCTTTACCTGAACATGATCAAAATCAAAAATCATTACACTATTAATATTTTTAAATACATTGTCAAATAGATTAATTTCAGAGTCTTTGATTACGATAAATCCATTTACAACTGGTTTATTAATATTCCCTTTTATTATCATTCTCAGATTGACATTACCTTCCTTAAAAGTGAAAAAGTCTTCGGCCAGAATATCAATAAGCTCAATAAATTTACCATTTCCAATCAATCTTAAATTTAAGCCATCTTCTTTTTTAAAAGGTATTGATCCTTCGATATTAATTGGTATATTTGAATCATTAATTAGTAACGAAAAATCAATCTCAAAAATAGATTTATTATAGTTAATTTTACCTTTATCAAATATTATCTTATTACTGTTTATAGTTGTATTATCAGAATATATATCACTTGAGAAAGACCTCGAATCAAGATCATAAAATATATTAATACCAAGATTTCCTTGAAAATCTTTTTGCTTATCTAGAAAAATATTTATAGCTTTAAAAGGTAATTTATTTATTTTTAGAGAACCTTTTCCTTTTATTAACCCCCCCTCTAAATCGATAGAAAATTCCTCTTTATTATTACTTGATTCATAAATGGGTAAATCAATAAATCCATTTAAATTAGTTTTTAATTTATAATTAGAAAGGTTATCACCTTCTATAGATAATTTAGCATCATATCTACTCTCGAATTTATTTAAAAATCTTTTCAGATTGAATTTATCTTGCAAAATAATATTTTTCTCAAGAAAATCATTAATAAATCTAATCCTTTCTTGAAAGGACATATCGTCTTTGCTTATTTGAAAATCATTTAAAACATTTGATTTTCCTATTGGTCTAGATTTTTTCTTTTCAAAGCTAAAAATATCAACTGCAGTAAGAATTGACCAACTGGTACTAATATTATTGAATTTAACGTCAAAAACTTTTTCTTTACTTGGATCATATTCAACTTCAATCATCCCCCCATCAATTGGATATAACGATGAATTAACATATAGAGATTTATCTTTAAAAGTAAAATCAAATAGGGAATTAGCAAATTTAATATTTCTATATTTACCTAAACTCCAAGCTAATCTCCCATCCAAATAAGACTGATCAGAAGATAAAAATCCTACTCCATTGATAATTCCACTAATCCTATCGAATTGATTATTACTAATTGCTAACTCAAGTTCATCGAGAGGAAAATTATTTGCATTCCAAATATAACTTTCTTGATTTCTATCTATTTTTAAGCTTCCTTTATTAGAGTTGAAAATTCTGCTAAAATTTAAATTTTTTAACTTAATATCTGAATCAAACTTTACTGAAAGAAATGAGGGGATTGGAGAGTATCTATTTTTCATATTCAATAAAAAGTCATTATTTTCATTTTTAATCTCCCCCTCCCAAATCTCCCTTATTCTTATACCTTTATAGTGAGGATAATCAATATTAAAATTGATTAAAAAATCAGGATCATTTATTTTTCCTTTTAATTGTCCTTTTGCAGTTACAAAACCTCTAATTCTGTTACTTCGAAAAATATTTAAATTAGATAGTTGGGTTCTATTTAAATCAAAACTTGATTCAATATCTCCAAAATTCACACCTCTTTTCTCAAACCAATAAGGAATATTTCCTGATAATTTGATTTCTGGATTTAAACTATCTAAATAACCAATACTTCCATTTAGATTGATATTATTTATTTTTTTATTTAGTGAAATATTCAGATCAAAATCTGAAGTTAAAGTTCCATAATTCAGATTCTGAGTATTAGCTATCAAATTATTATCTTTACAAAAAAACCTTAGAGAATCTGAATTAATATTCTCAGAAAGATTAGATGTTTTAAAAATTAATTTATTTAAAGAAAACTTTCCTCTGCAATATGTTTGTTTTGATGATTTATAAAATTTAAACTTAGATTTAAAGTTTCCTTTTTTTAATAAAATTTTTCTATTGGCAATAATATATTCTGATTTCCCAAGATTAACCCCATTTGAAAATATATCGAATCTTAAAAAATCTTGATTTAACTTAGTATTTAATTTTAACTTTAGTTTTCCTTTTCCTTCAAATCTAGAATTTATATTTCCAATGATCTGCTTATTATTAGAACTATAAATTACTCTTCCCTTTACTTTTGTTATTAATCCAATATCCTTTATTTTTAAAGTTGTATTTTTAGCCAAATTAAAGTTTAAGTCAAAATTTAGTCTTGATTTATTACTTAATTTTTTATCTTTATTAAATTTGCTACTTTTAAAGAAATCTTTATCAATTTTGATTTCAGCATTTTCGGGGTTGATTTTAATAATCCATTTTTGATTTAATAATGATTGAATGGGCTTTAAACCTACATAAATATTATTAGCTTTTATTTCTGAATTTAAATTTTCTCTATCAATAATTCTTGGATTAGCCAAAGAGATACCAAGGAACCTAATTCCAAAATACTCTCCTAATTCAACTTCTTTATTTAAAAATTTTTCTATTCTCTCCTCTAATTTTAATTTTCTAGCGTTATATGTTTCTTTTAAAAAATTATTTAATAAAAAAGTGACTAAAAAACCTAGGGACAAAATTGAACCCAAGAAAAAAATTTTTGGTTTTAAACTCAAAGATCTAATTTTTTTCAAGTAAGAGCCCAAAAATAGAGTAGGCTTACAAAATATAAGAAATTAATTCGGGCAAAGCCACTAAATGTCTTTTTTTGAACTCTTAGAGAATACACCTAAAATTTTTGGTTTCTTAGGAATATTTCTTTTTCTAGTTACAGTAGTTGCTTTTATTTTTAAATTTGATTTTAAATTTCGTATTACAGGAGCAACTATATTCTCTTTATTACTTTCTTTAAGTAGTTGGGCATTTATACAAAGTTACAGCGAAAAAGTAGTTATTGAGGGTGCTAAATACGTTCCAATAGTTTATGACAATGGTTTTGATCTTATCATTGCTAAAGCAGATGATGATTTTCCAGAGGAGGCAATAGAACCTACTTTAAGGCAATTATCGGAAAATCTTAGGAAAGGTAGCAGATCAGGTGCGAATGTAAAAATAAAAATAAGAAAAATTGAAAGGATATCTAATGAAGTCAGCAAACCAGTAATAATTGGAGAAATCGAAAAAACGGTTACGATGAATTAATTTTTATAGATGAACTTCAAAAGCTCTTTAGATTTTTTACCAATAAATTACAGACATGAAAAATCTTTTTTAGCCCAAAACAATCTATTTAATTTTGATAACCTTAGTGAGCTTACAGATTCTGAAATAAATGAAATACTAAAAAATTATCCTCTATGTACATTGAATAACTTAAGAAAAATAAGAGCTATTGCTATTTTTATAAAGGAAATTGCGATTTCGCCCCAAGAAGCTTATTTACTTTTGCATTGCGGTGTAGGTACAGTTAAATCATTAGCAAGACTAGCTCCCTACGAATTAGAACAGAAAATTGCGAGGCTAGAGAGAAATCTTAGAGTTAAAACTGAGATAAAGACTACTCTTCCTGTTTTAAAAATTTGGATTAAAAGAGCTAATCAAATCTGTAAATCTATTTAGAATTTTGGTTAAAAAATTTTTTTAATGTAGAATTTAGAAAATATAAGACAGAAATGAAACCTTTTTTATTCTTTTTATTTTTGCTTTCAAATCCAATAAATCCTATTTTTAGTCAATCAAATTTATTAGAAAATGTAAAAAAGAATCCTAATGATGCGATTAAAATATGTAATAAATTTAAAGAGTTTAATGCAAAGGGTATTTCTGCTAGTTCGGATAAAGCTATAGATTTCGTATCAAAAAAGAATAAACTGACTCCAGTAAATGCCGAAATTTTTTCTATTTATGTGATTGGACTTCATTGCCCCGAGATTATTTAAAAACTTAAATGTTAAAAATATGCTGTTTTGATAAATCTCTAATCCTTAAAGATGGTGTAGAACTCGTATCTAGAATTTGGTTACCCAACGGAAATGGACCATGGCCTGCATTATTGATGAGGCAGCCTTATGGTAAAGAAATAGCTTCAACGATCACATATGCGCATCCTACATGGTGGGCTTCGAGAGGTTATATGGTGGTTATTCAAGATGTAAGAGGTATGGGTTCCTCAAGTGGTGTTTTCCAAGGCTTCTCGCAAGAAGCTAGTGACACTTCGGAGACACATGAATGGGTTAGATCCTTGAAAGAATGTAATGGCAAATTAGGCTTATATGGCTTTTCATATCAGGGATTAACTCAACTAACTGGAAAGGAAAATTCGCTACCACCTGATTGTTTAACTCCAGCAATGACTGGATTAAATCCCAAAGATCACTGGTGTTCAGATGGAGGGGCTTTTTGGTGGCATAACAATATTGCATGGGCATTACAAGTCGCGGCACTAAAATTGAAGAGGGAAAACAACGTATTAGGGTGGGAGGAGATAAAATATTCACTAGAAAGTAAGAGTTATTTGAGGAAAGGTCTCGATCTTCTAAAAAGACATGACCCTAATAACTTTGTAATTGAATGGCTTAATAATTTAAATAATGATAATCCTTTTTTAGAGATAGAACCAATATCTGCATGGATGAGAAAACCTATGCTAATTATCGGTGGGCTTTGGGATCCACATTTAAAAGGTGCATTAGATCTCTACAAAAAAGCTAAAGCAGCAGGAGGAAATCCAGAAATTATTATTGGTAATGCAACACACTTAAAATGGTGGGAAGGATCACAAAAAACCTTATTAAATTTTTTTGATAAACATCTGAAAACAAATAAAGAATTTAATGATACGTATCCCTCATCTCGAAAAGAGATATGGAATGTTTCATTAAAGAGATGGGATCAGATTGAAAATCAATATGAACCTAGATTTTTATTTGGTCTCAAAAGTGATGGAACGGCAAACATAGAAATAGAAGAGGGAAGTCTCATTATGAATAAGAAAGGATCAGGCTGGTTTACGATCGTTCATGACCCATGGAATCCAGCGCCCGGAGATGGTGGCCACTTAGGCCCAAACCCAGGAGAATTTAATAGAAATATTATTGATAAAAGATTGGATATAGGAGTCTTTCAAACAAATTCTTTAGAAAAGGATCAAAAATTTTCAGGTATTCCAGTATTAGTGACTTTTTTAAAAAGTGATCAACAAAACTTCGACATTTGTCTTGCTTTATCCGTTGTTGATGAAAAAGGCAAAAATGTTAATCAATTCTCAACTGGATTTTTAAGAGTTAAAAACTCAAAGAAAGATGAGGAATGTAGTCATGAAATAACAATGCATCCAACCAACATTTGTTTGAGGAAAGGAAGTAAACTTCGATTATCCATATCTGCAGCAGCTTATCCATGCATTGGAGTAAATCCCGGATCTCAAATTAAAAGTATTGGAGCACCTTCCATTGATCACAGAATAATTACCTTAAGTTTTCTCCTTAACAAAACATTTATGAAAATGACCCCCTTTTTCAGGTAAGAAGATATTTTTTGGGGTTAATGATTTGATATTATAAACCCTTAATATCTACCAGTCATGAGAGAAACAATTCAAGCAGACTGGATTAAATCAGAAGCTATCAACCTAGAAAATTGTTGCAATGATAATCCATTAAATATTTTAGGTCCTCATTTTTTTGAAGGGCAGTGGGTAATAAGAGTTTGGATGCCTGAAGCAAATGAAGTGAACATTAATTTCAAAAATAAAGTTTATAAAGCAGAAAGCCCAAATCACAAATGGCTTTTCGAGGCTTTCCTTCCTGAAAATCCAAAATCTGACTATTTAATCAATATTCTAAGAGGAGGCATTTCACACACACAACAGGATCCTTGGTCTTTTAAGGAGGAGTGGATGGGAGAGGTTGATAGGCATCTTTTTGCTGAAGGAAATCATCATCATATTTGGAAGAAAATGGGAGCTCATCTCATTGAAAAAGAGAATCAAAATGGTGTCATGTTCTGTATTTGGGCCCCAAATGCGAAATCAATTTCAGTAATTGGAGATATAAATTCCTGGGACGGCAGACATCACCCTATGCAAAAAAGGCTTGGTGGAATTTGGGAATTATTTATGCCAATGATGAAAGAAGGAGATACCTATAAATACGAAATAAGAACACAACAAGGACATATTTATGAGAAAGCAGATCCTTATGGTTTCTTTCATGAAATAAGGCCCCAAAATGGCTCAATAATTTCAAAATTAAATAATTTCAATTGGCAAGATAGTTCTTGGATTACAAATAGAGATTCCTCTAGTCAAATTGACAAACCAATTTCCGTGTATGAGATGCATCTTGGAAGTTGGCTCCATGATTCAACAGAAAATAAATATATTGAAAAGGATGGTGACTCAAGGGAGCCAGTCCCAGCAGCAGATTTAAAACCCGGTTCAAGATTGTTAACTTATCCAGAGTTAACAGAGAAGCTAATACCATATGTAAAAGAAAGAGGCTTTACTCATATTGAATTAATGCCAATTTCAGAACATCCTTTCGATGGCTCATGGGGATACCAAGTAACAGGTTGGTATGCTCCAACAAGTAGATTTGGCAACCCAAATGAATTTCGGGCTTTTGTAAACAGATGTCATGAAGAAGGTATAGGTGTTATTCTCGATTGGGTTCCGGGACATTTTCCAAAAGACAAACATGGTTTAGCTTTTTTTGATGGTTGTCATCTTTATGAACATGGCGATCCTCGCATAGGTGAGCATAAAGAATGGGGTACATTAATCTTCAACTACAGTAGGAATGAAGTAAGGAATTTTCTTGTTGCAAATCTAGTTTATTGGTTTGAAGAATTTCATATTGATGGAATAAGAGTAGATGCAGTAGCTTCAATGTTATACAGAGATTATTTACGCCCAGATGGAGAATGGATACCCAATGAGAATGGTGGAAATGAGAACTTAGAAGCCGTTAAATTTCTTCAACAAGCAAATCACGTGCTTTTTCAACATTTCCCCGGAGCACTTTCCATAGCTGAAGAATCAACAACTTGGCCAATGGTAACTAAGCCAACAGATATAGGAGGACTAGGTTTTAACTTAAAATGGAATATGGGTTGGATGCACGATATGCTCGATTATTTTGAAATCGATCCATGGTTTAGGCAATTCCATCAAAATAGTGTCACCTTTTCAATAACATATAATTACACAGAAAATTTTATGCTCGCACTCAGTCATGATGAGGTCGTTCATGGCAAAAGTCATCTTTTACATAAGATGCCAGGAGATGATTGGAAAAAATTTGCGAATACAAGAGCATTACTAACTTATATGTGGACTCATCCAGGTAAAAAAACAATTTTCATGGGGATGGAATTTGGACAAAGGCAAGAATGGAATGTTTGGGACGATCTTCAATGGGACCTACTAGAATTTGAACCTCATAAAGGGATAAGAAACTTAGTAGATGACTTAAATAAACTTTATAAAAATGAGCCCGCACTATGGAAAAATGATTTTGATCCCTATGGATTCCAGTGGATAGACTGTAATGATAAATCAAATTCAGTTATAAGTTTTATGAGAAGGGTAAATGATAGTAATGAATGGCTCGTAATCATTGCAAACTTTACTCCTAATACTCATTCCTCATACAAAGTTGGAGTTCCTTTAGAAGGATTTTATAAAGAGATTTTTAACTCTGACGGGGATCGATATGGTGGAAGTAATAAAGGAAATTTGGGTGGTAAAGAATCTTTAAAATGCAATATTCACAATTATGAAAATGCTCTTGAACTTGCATTACCACCATTGAGTGTAAGTATCTTCAAACATCAGTCAAAAAAATAAAGGATATGAAATTAAAAGAGTTATTCATATAATTGTTCACATAATGATTTTGATCTGCTTTGCGTTGTAAGATTTTTAAGTTGGAAATTTTAATTTAATTAAAAAAACAGATTGAACTGAAAATGGGCGAACAATTACCACTTCTACTTTCTGCCGCATTAGGTAAAAAAGTGAATAGGCCTCCAGTATGGATGATGAGACAAGCAGGCAGATATATGAAGATTTATAGGGATCTTAGAGAGCGTTATCCAAGTTTTAGAGAGAGGTCTGAGAATCCAGAACTCTCTTATGAAATTTCAATGCAGCCTTTTCATGCTTTCAAACCGGATGGTGTGATACTTTTTTCTGATATTCTTACCCCACTTCCGGGTATGGGAATAAATTTTGAAATCATTGAAAGTAAAGGTCCAATTATTGAAAATCCCATTAGAGACCTTAGCCAAATAGAAAACTTGAAGGAACTAAATCCAAACGATAGTTTAGATTTTGTTGGCCAAGTTCTCTCATCCTTAAGAAAAGATGTAAAAGATGAAGCAACAGTTCTTGGTTTTGTAGGTGCTCCTTGGACACTTGCAGCGTATGTAGTTGAAGGTAAAAGTAGTAAGAATTATTCTTTAATAAAATCAATGGCTTTTAAAGAACCTAATTTACTCCACAAACTTCTTGCTCATTTCGCGAAATCTATTGGCGAATATTTAAAGTATCAAATTAAATCAGGAGCTCAAGTTGTACAAATCTTTGACTCATGGGCAGGTCAATTAAGTCCTCAGGACTATGATATATTTGCTGGACCCTATCAAAGAAAAGTTGTTGAAATAGTAAAAGAAGAGTATCCTGATACCCCGATTATCCTTTATATATCTGGAAGTGCAGGAGTTATTGAAAGGATGGCCAAAACTGGGGTGGATATAATCTCATTGGACTGGACTGTAGATATAGAAGAGGCCTGTAAAAGGATCCCTGATGGAATTGGAATTCAAGGTAATGTGGACCCAGGAATATTATTTGGTAGCAAAGAATCAATTAAAGCAAGGATAGATGATACTTTCGGTAAAGTAAAAGAAAGAAAATATATTCTTAATTTAGGTCATGGGATTTTGCCGGGGACTCCAGAAGAGAATGCTCAAACATTTTTTGAGCATGGAAAAATGCTCACTTATTGATATAGATCTTGGCATATAAAAACTTATTAATAACAGGTGCTAATGGATGTGTTGGCCAATATCTAATAGATTGGTTTTTAAAAAACACTCGATTTAAACTTTATCTCATGGTGAGAGATATAAGTAAACTTCCACTTTCTATACAAACCAATAAAAGGGTTAAATTAATCATATGTGACATCAGAGAATCAAAAAAATACACAAAGGAAATTAGTCAAGTTAATTTCTTAATTCACACTGCGACAGCTTGGGGAGATCCTAAAAGAGCTTATGAAGTAAATATACAAGCTTTTGAAGAATTACTTAAATTACTTGATATAAAAAAATTAGAAAAGATAATTTATTTTTCAACGGCAAGCATACTAAATACCAATACAGAATTAATGAGGGAATCATTAATTTATGGGACAGAATATATCAAAACAAAATACGAATGTTATGAGAGATTAAAAGGAAGCTCCTTTGCAGAAAAAACATTTGTAGTTTTCCCTACATTGGTTTTTGGAGGAACTCTTGCAAAAAAAAGTAAATATCCTGTTAGTTATTTAACAAGTGGATTGAGAGAAATTGGGAAATGGCTTTATTTAGCAAGATTTTTAAGAGTTGATTCTAAATTCCACTTTATACATGGGTATGACATAGCTCAAATTTGTGGTTTTTTAATAAAAAATCATAAGGAAGAAAAATACGCAGGGTTCAGAAAATTTGTACTTGGTCAAAAATATATTTCAATAGACGATGCCATAAAAATACTTTTAAAAAGAAAAAGAATGAAAAGATATTTTGCAATACCGCTGACTAAACACATTCTGAAAATATTATTAAGAATTCTCCCCATCGAAACAACTCCATGGGATAGCTTTAGCATAAAAAAATATGACTTTAATCATGTCCCTATAACCAATCCAGAGACTTTCAAACTAAAAAGTCACGCTAAATCTCTGAACGATATTTTAAGGTTATCAAAGTTACCAAGCTGTAATATCAATTAAAATTCTCGCAGTTATGTAACCAATACCTTGTAATATGTAAACATAGCAAATTTAAATTATGTTACGTTCAATCTTTTCAGGCTTATTCGCAATAGTCTTAACATTAGGTCTTGGTATCTCCTCTGTTTCAGCTAAAACTGTTGAAGTTAAACTTGGCACAGATGCTGGAATGCTTGCTTTCGAACCAAGTAGTGTAACCATCAGTGCGGGAGATACTGTTAAATTTATAAATAACAAATTAGCTCCTCATAATGCTGTATTTGATGGTCATGAAGAACTAAGTCATCCTGACCTAGCTTTTGCCCCAGGGGAATCTTGGGAAGAGACATTTGATACGGCAGGAACATATGATTACTACTGTGAGCCTCATAGAGGTGCAGGAATGGTAGGTAAAGTCATAGTTGAATAACAGTTATTTTTCCTAAAATTATATTCTTTTAAGTACAGAATATTTTCAATCATTTAATATCAAACTTCATTAATGAAAATAGTCCCAAGTGAATTTTCAGATTCAGCTTGGGACTATTTTATTTTTTCAAAAGAAATAGCCCATCAAAATTTCCAACAAAATGTAGATTCTGATAATCTATTGCTAGCCCTTATTAAACGAGACAAATTTACTAAAGAGATATTAAAAGGCAATAACGTAAATTTAAAAGATTTAGAGAAAGAAATAACTGCATCATTAGACTTGAAAGCAAAAATGAAAACTAAACAAGATATTTTATATATTGGTGATACTCTTTATAAAATTTTTTTAAAAGCTAACGACCTCAAAAGCTCGTTAGATGATGTAGTGATATCAACAGAACATTTAGTTTATGGTTTAACTTATGATACAAAATATGGATCCTTAATTTTAAATCAAAAAGGAATTCCGGAATTTTTAGAAACCATTAATAAGATGAAATCAGATCCAGCAATAAAAAATGAATTTGATAGTTCTAATAAATCCCTAGATAAATTTGGCATTGATCTAACCCAATTAGGTAGTGATGGCATTTTAGATCCAGTAATTGGTAGAGATGAAGAAATCAGAAGAACAATACAGATCCTTAGCAGAAGAACAAAAAACAATCCAGTTCTAATTGGAGAGCCTGGAGTTGGTAAGACTGCAATAGTTGAGGGTTTAGCACAAAGAATTGTAAATGGCGATGTTCCAACTTCATTGCAAAATAGGCAATTAATTTCATTAGACATGGGGTCATTAATTGCTGGGGCAAAATATCGCGGAGAGTTTGAAGAAAGAATTAAAAATGTTTTAAAAAAAGTTAAAGAATCGGAAGGTAAGATTATTCTTTTTATTGATGAAATTCATACAGTAGTTGGAGCAGGTGCGAGTGGAGGTTCTTTGGATGCCAGCAATTTATTAAAGCCTATGCTTGCAAGAGGAGAGCTAAGGTGTATTGGTGCCACAACTATTAATGAACATAAACAAAATATAGAGAAGGATCCAGCTCTAGAACGCAGATTTCAGAAAATAAAAATTGATGCTCCCTCAATTGAGGATACTGTTTCTATATTAAGAGGACTTAGAGAAAGATATGAGGTTCACCACAGTGTAAGAATTTCAGATAATGCTTTAGTTGCAGCTGCCACCCTCAGTGAAAGATATATTAATGATAGATTTCTGCCTGACAAAGCCATCGATCTAATTGATGAAGCGGCTTCAAGATTAAATATGGTCATCACATCAAAACCTGAGGAAATTGATGAAATTGATAGGAAAGTTCTAAAGCTAGAAATGGAAAATTTATCACTAAAAAGAGAAACAGATGACTTCTCTCTAAAAAGATTAAATAAAATTAATGCTGAACTTAAAAACCTCAAAAATAAGCAAACCGAATTAAGTGCTCAATGGAAAAAAGAGAAAGATGAAATTGATGAAATTAGCTCCATTAAAGAAGAAATTGAATCTGTACAGTTACAAATAGATCAAGCTAAAAGAAGTTTTGATCTGAATAAAGCAGCTGAATTGGAATTTGGGAATTTAAATTCTTTACAAAAAAAATTATCTATAAAAAATGATTACCTAGCTAATTCCTATAAAAAAGGGGAGAAGAACCTTTTGAGACAGGAGGTTACACTTGATGATATCGCAGAAGTTGTTTCTAAATGGACTTCTATACCAGTGCAAAATTTAAACCAATCTGAGAAAGATAAGCTATTAAAACTTGAATCAATTCTCAAAGAAAAAATCATTGGTCAAGATAAGGCTATTAGTGCAGTTGCGGACTCTATTAAAAGATCGAGAACAGGCTTAAACGACCCTAATAGACCACTAGCTAGTTTCTTATTCTTAGGACCAACAGGAGTAGGGAAAACAGAGCTAAGTAAGGAAATAGCTCAAACTATATTTGACTCAACGACTTCGATTACAAGACTAGATATGTCTGAATATATGGAGAAGCATTCTGTCAGCAAAATCATAGGTGCACCTCCCGGATATTTAGGTTTCGAATCAGGAGGTCAATTAACTGAAGCTGTGCGCAAAAATCCCTATTCATTAATACTCCTTGATGAAATAGAAAAAGCACATAAAGACATTTTAGATGTTCTTTTACAAGTCCTTGATGATGGAATAATTACAGATGGACAGGGACATACTATTAGTTTTAAAAATTCAATTATTGTTCTAACTAGTAATTTAGGTAGTCAATCAATAAATGATTTATCCGTTAGGAACGAGGATAAAAATGAAATTAAAAATGTTGTTAATTCTGAATTAAAAAAATTCTTCAAGCCTGAATTCTTAAACCGTCTTGATGAAATAGTTATTTTTAATAATTTAGACGTCAATGAATTAAAAGAAATTGCAAGGATTCAGCTAAAAAAATTAGAAGATAGGCTTATAAAGAAAGATCTCAAATTGAAAATAATGGATAATGCAATAAATTATTTAGTACAAAATAGTTTCAATAGTGTTTATGGAGCAAGGCCTTTAAAGAGGATTATTCAAAAAGAAATTGAGACAAAAATTGCAAATAATATATTAAATAATAATTATTTAGAGAAAAAAGAGGTTTATATCCAAGTTATTGATGGAGAAATATTTGTTGATTGATCATTTAATTGAGAAAATATTTTAAAATTTAATACCTAAACCAATCTGGAAATTTTTCATAACTTGCTTTATTAGATTTATTTTCTCTTGCCTCAGTTTTCCAGCAACATGTTCTCCCCTTATCTTTATAGTTCAAATATTCATTAGCCCATCTCCAAATTAATTCAGAGGTGAACTCCATTCCTACATTATCCA
>Ga0163111_10001129_pt1 | contig 16217 bp, 30 predicted proteins | sample CRUFie1St18metaG_FD_109645 | JGI IMG/M metagenome (GOLD analysis project Ga0163111, IMG submission 109645) | Marine microbial communities from the Costa Rica Dome - CRUD Field 142mm St18 metaG | ecosystem: Environmental > Aquatic > Marine > Oceanic > Photic zone | place: Costa Rica: the Eastern...
TCCCCACTAGACGACTAATTTCAAACTGACGAAGCATGAATCCAATCAGAGCAAAGGCACCGTGGAGAGCAACAAAGGACCAAAGCCCTCCAAGTTGGCACCACCTGACGAAACTGCCCTGAGCCTCAGGACCCCAAAGTAGAAGAAGAGAATGACCCATAGCATCAGCAGGCGTCGAGACAGCTGCTGTAAGAAAATTAGCACCTTCAAGATAGGAACTAGCAATGCCGTGGGTGTACCAACTCGTGACAAAAGTCGTGCCAGTGAGCCAACCACCAAGGGCAAGATAAGCAGTGGGAAAAAGAAGTAGTCCAGACCAACCCACAAAGACAAAGCGATCTCGTTTAAGCCAGTCATCAAGGACATCGAACCACCCCCTTTGTGAAGGTTGTAATGTACTTGCAACCATTTTTTTGTACCTTTAACAACAACATTTAATTTGTAACTTGTAGCAGGCAAGGTAACATTTGTTTACATTACCCTGCAAAATGGACTGAGGCGCAAAGAAAAGGGGTCCGTGGACCCCTAATCAGATTGTATAATGAACTAGATCAACCGATACTAGGTGCAACGAGAGCAACAGGAGTTGACTCAGCAGCAGCAAGGTCGAGCGGGAAGTTGTGGGCGTTACGCTCATGCATAACTTCCATTCCCAAGTTTGCACGGTTCAACACATCTGCCCATGTAGGGATGACGCGACCGCCGTTATCAAGAACGGACTGGTTGAAGTTGAAACCGTTGAGGTTGAATGCCATGGTTGACACGCCAAGGGCAGTGAACCAGATTCCAACAACAGGCCATGCGGCAAGGAAGAAGTGAAGACTTCTACTGTTGTTAAATGAAGCATATTGGAAGATCAAACGACCGAAGTACCCGTGAGCAGCAACGATGTTGTATGTTTCTTCTTCTTGACCGAATTTGTAGCCGTAATTCTGACTCTCGTTCTCAGTTGTCTCGCGGACGAGTGAGGAAGTAACAAGACTTCCGTGCATAGCAGAGAAAAGAGATCCACCGAATACCCCAGCAACACCGAGCATATGGAACGGGTGCATAAGGATATTGTGCTCTGCCTGAAACACGAACATAAAGTTAAAAGTACCGCTAATACCGAGAGGCATACCATCTGAAAAACTACCCTGACCGAAGGGGTAAACGAGAAAAACAGCAAATGCAGCAGCAACAGGTGCGCTGTATGCAACACAGATCCAAGGACGCATACCTAAACGGTATGAAAGTTCCCATTCACGACCCATGTAGCAAGCAATTCCGATAAGGAAGTGGAAGACAACGAGTTGGTAAGGACCACCGTTATACAACCATTCATCCAGACTTGCTGCTTCCCAAATAGGATAGAAGTGTAGACCGATTGCGTTAGAAGATGGAACGACAGCACCAGAGATGATGTTGTTTCCATACATAAGTGAACCTGCGACAGGTTCACGAATACCGTCAATGTCCACAGCAGGTGCGGCAATGAAGGCAACAATGAAGCAAGTTGTAGCAGCGAGAAGGGTTGGGATCATCAAGACACCAAACCAACCGACATAGAGACGGTTCTCAGTAGACGTGACCCATTGGCAGAACTGTTCCCAGTTAGAAACACTTCCCCTACGGGTAAGAGTTGTACTAGACATTGTGATTAAGAGTAAGTAAGACCATCAGGGACATGGTGGAGTTACTATTCCTACACCACCCTCAGGTGTAGGTATGAAAGACTATTGTTTAGTGACGCTGTTTAGTCTTGGTGAGGCGTCGTAATATGTGTTGTTTTGCTAACAACAGTAATAATATATAGGCTTTACCCAACTTTGTCAACCCCTTCCATAGGGGTCAGTTCAGATTCTGGACCAGTCAGACCCTGCTCATAGCAGTAGGTGTCATAAGCGTCCTTGATATCATCGAATACCTTGGGTGAGAATTCGTGATACGATTCAAGGAGTCCCTTTGCAGACCCAGTGGAAGTGAACCAATGACAGAAGTCATATACTGTTCTGTCTATTGGTACTTTGTGATGTACTAATGCACCCAGACAAAAGCGCCTTTCTTCAAGGCGCTCTGGGTTGTACCTCCAATCTTCATTCATGACGGTAGAATCCTAATATGTTTTGGATGTTTGAGATTCAAACTCCGTTTATCACATAAGAATTGATAGAACTCTGCCTTAGTCTTAGAGAGATTCTTGTATTGGGACAGTGTGACCCACCGTCCCCCATCGAACCATTCCAAACTGTACCGTTCCATCAATCTAAATGCGAATCAAATTTATTTAGACTTGTGGTGTCTCTTCACCTGATTGGTTAAGGAATGCCCCAACTGCAAATAACGAGAGAAGTATTCCTGTTGCTGCGAGTAGAGGATATCCAGTCATTAGAAAATGCCTGGAATGATTTGTCCTGTGGTTGCGTAAGCGCCGATTGCTGCAACAAATCCGATCATTGCTGCCCAACCGTTAAACTTTTCTGCTTCTGGTGTCATGATAGTGTACCTGTTTTGTGTTGAAAGTGTGTAATGATTTCTTAGATGCCGAAAGCACCAAAGAAGAAGATGCTGCCGCTAGCAGCGTATGAAATGACTGCTGCAACGAACCCAAGCATAGCAAGGCGTCCATTGAGAAGTTCTGCTTTTTCATTATGTGTGACGGACACTTCCATCACTCGCATAGGAGGTTCCTTTGCGAACATATTTACGTGTCCTTGATCGTTCGTTGTAACGGTCATGATAGTCTCTTTATGAAGAACTGTTACAACTATATATCATTTCTTAACATTTGTCAAGAGAATGTGATCGTGTCTGTGCCACTTCCACCAGTGACACCTGTGTCAATGCTGATGTTACCATCGTAGTTTGTGAAGGCAGCATCAATAGGTGAGGACGGATAACCGACCCCATCAATTCCTGACAAGTCAAAGTTCAACTTGTCGAATGCTTTGTAGTTTGATTCGATGGAAGTAATTCCTTGATAGTGACGCCACAGTTCGCTGAGTGTAGAGGCGTCAATGTCTGCGTCTGCATCGAGTGCAGTTTTAAGTGCTTGGCGAAGTGCATCGCGAGCAGCAACGAGATCAGTTTTAAGAGTCATGATACTTTCTTCAATGAATAATTTTTCAATTTACCATGTACTGCATCAAGTTTTTCTCTTGATACATTGTAGTCAGACTCGATGAAAGGTACATCGAATTGGAACTGAGCATACATTAGCAGATCATCAAGAACTTGCAACTCGTCTTTGGTATAGACGCTCAGCAGTTCTTGCTTCCACTCTGATACGAGTTCATTCATAACGAGATACTGTGTCTTTTACATAGGAAGGCACCCCATCAGGGTCCAACCACTTTGTGTATTCAAAGTCTTCCATTGCAAGATCAATTTGCATGGCATTATCACAGAGGTACATGTCCTTATACCTGTTAGTATAAGCATCACACTTCTGGATACGGTAGTCTTTGGTTCCGTTGTCTAGGATACCAACTTCGACGTACCTATAAGGGAAACGTTCTAGAAGAACAACTGGTTTCATGTATATGGAGGATAACCTAGGCATAGTATAGCAGGTTAAACGAAATGATACCACCCCGTAGCGATTAGTTTATCTGATGTGTCTGATTTGCGACCCTTATGATGGTATGTCCAATCAGCAGGCCACACAACAGTAAGTCCTTTCTGGGCGGGGATGTAGAGTTCTTGATGGAACCATTCTGTCCCACCGTCTGATACTGTATTTAGATACGTCATCCAGACCATATGTCTATATGTGTTGGATCGAGAACTAGATTGACGTTCGCAATGCCACATGTGGTATCCACCACCTGCTTTGTAGTATTGCAAGTTAAAGAACTCTTCCATCTTCCAACCGTTTGTCTTCGCAACCAGCGGAAACTTGTCAACGTAATTATTCATTACTCGATTTACTTCCGCTGTGAAGTTGCGAACCCTCTCATCAGTGATTCCAATAAAGACAGGGTTGTCCATGGAATCTTTGATGGAGGTATCAATAAGTCCACTACCATCGTCAGCAATAGTCTCACCTGGCCACTTCTCAAAGATAGTTTGAGTATGATAGAAGTCTATTAAGGCATCTGTAACAGACTCGTCAATGACTTCTGAATAGATGAAGTCTGTACGAGGTACTGCCATACGTCCATCGTAGTATATTGGGTCAGGTGTGTAGTGCATTATGCTAGAACATTGTCTGCGATGAGGTGGTCAATTAAGTAGGCATAATCTTCTTCAAGATCTATTCCCCAAAATCTTACTCCTTTATTTTCATAAAAGCGAAAGACTGCTGAGAACAGATTGGGATACTCGTCAAGAGATACATCTCCGTTAGCAGCATCCCGAAGAATTTGCAAAGAGTTTGCAAATTTAGATTGGATCGTCATGAACCTCTCCTACTCTATGTGATGGTCTCGGTCTTTGGAGACCGACGAGACAGGCAGGGATCGAACCTGCGACCGACTGCTTAGAAGGCAGTTGCTCTTTCCGCTGAGCTACTGTCCCGTGGGGTCTATACCCAAGCGGGACCTTGAATCCATCCTACGAGTGAAAGACGTTCGCCAGACTTAACTGGTGCTACTGCATGGTAATCATCGGCATGAAAGAAAATAATTTGTCCTGCTTTCAGAGGAATAGTTTGATTGATTAATGAGAATTCTCCACCCTCAAAATCATCGTTTAACAATAGAGTGAAAGAGATCTTACGGATACGATCACCGTTTCTCTTGTCTCTGTGCCACTCACTCTCGTCTTGATGCCAATCATAATGGTCTCCTTCTTTATACTTAGTCAGTTGTAAAGGTTCTATGAAGTCAATATTAAAGTGCCAACACGCAGCGTTGTTGACTCTTGTTACCCAATCCTTTACTTGTTGATTCATGTCAGGATCATCCACGAAACATACGTCGGATGTCCTGACTCCTTCTTCTATTTCTGTCTGTTCAAAATTCTTTTGTTGTGAGAGGAATGTGTTGATGGCATTGAATTCATCATCGTCAAGGTCAACGGTGACATAACGGTCACGATAGTTCATAGGTGCTATTAATATGTTCGCTAAGGTTTACTGCTTCTTGCACATTACCTTGCTCCACCAACTCATGAAGTTCATCGATGAGGATGTCAAGCATGTCGAAATCGTCTTGGTCAAGGAATTCCATGGGTGGTTGGGAGAACTCTCATGTAATTATATATGTAAGTTACTCCCTCGTCAAGGGCGTGGGGTCACTTTGTGAGGTGTCATCTCTTTACCCATTATGTTGAAGGATATAATGGTTCTGGATACACCAGTGAAGTTAGGTTCCTGCATGTGTGGCAGGTAGGAGGGGAAGAATACACAGTCACCCTCTTCCACGTCAGGCATAAAGTCTACCACCTCACCATTGATGTAGTTGTGGAAGGGAGCGAAGAACGTGGTTGCTTTGTGGATCTCAGGTTTGAAGTCCACGTATAGTACAGCAGTGATACCTACTGGACCATGATTATGTACGCCATGGAACTGTCCGTTTGCTGTGGTCTGATGCCACATTGCTACGATGTTCCTGATGTCTAGTGGATAATCACTCTGCATCTCGTCTAGGATCGGTTCTAAGGCGTCTAAAACCGTCCAGTAATACTTGGGCATGGCCTTGTTCGTAACAAGATCATGATAGTCAGTGTCCATCTCGTGTGTATTGAGACGACCACCAGTAATGTGTGCCTGAGGACTGTGCTCATCACACGCTGATAAGATAATTGGTTTCCAGTAGTCCCAGTTAGGAACCTTAAAGGATTCAATCGGGATTGTGAACATTTTTAATAAACCATTCGGCATCAACAACGACAAGGGGTTTCTTTCTATTCTTTTTCATGAATAGGATAGGTTCATTATCACCTGAGTTCGCTGTCGCTTGTTCGTATGCATTCCATACGTTTAGTTTTTCCACATTCTTGCACTCAATGCTAAAAGGAAACTTCCTTCGTGCGTCTCGTGCCATGATTAGATCTTCACCACCTGCACCCATCGATCTGGATTCTATATCCTCAGGATGAATGTCTCTGTGTTCGATCAACATATCACGGACCCACTTCTGGAAGTTACGTCCTTTTGCTTTGGCGCTCTGTGGTTTCAATCTGCGTACCCATCATCATCGTCACCATATCTATAACCGATACGTGGTTCATTGATAGGTTTGTTGTACGCTTCGACATCTTCTTTGATCGCATCTTCAAGGGACTGTGCCAACAACTTCAAGTTGTGTGCAATCACTTTCACTTTTTGAATGTCCATAATTTAATCATGATAGGGTTCAATTTCTTGTGCCTTGATAGACTCCAAGACTTCTGTCCAGTCTTCATTGAATTGTGCGAGACCATCCTTTGTCAAGATGTGATCATACATCTTCCAAAAGATCTTAGGTGGCATGGTAACAATCTTGGCACCATACATGAAGCATCTAGAAACGTGGTGTACATCTCTAAGACTAGCAGCGAGGATGTTAGTGTCAACATTGTGTACACTGTATGTCTGTGCAATAGCACGAATTAATTCTACACCACTGAATGAGTTGTCGTTACAACGACCCACGAATGGTGACACATACTTAGCACCTGCTTTCGCTGCAAGGATTGCTTGCGCTACTGAGAAGATAAGCGTGACATTAACAGGGATCTCGTCCTCTGCTAGTGCTGCACATGCTTTAAGTCCTTCTACTGTACAAGGAACTTTGATAGTAATGTTAGGGTTGATCTGGATGTATTCATCTGCTTGATCCAACATGTCTTCTGCTGTATCACCAGATACCTCAGCAGATACTGAGGAGTCCCATGAGAACAACTCACAGATTTCCATCAACACTTCCCTAGGATCCCTTCCTGCCTTCAACATAAGAGATGGATTAGTAGTCACTCCATCAATTAATCCAGTGTCAACTGCTTTCTGGATCTCATCAACATCACTGCTGTCAAGAAAGATTTTCATTTCTCCTCCGTAGGAACATAATAATTTATGCGTATAAAAAAGGACCCGATGGGGTCCTATGTATTTACTTTGTAGGTTCGTAGTCCTGAGAGACAACTTTCTTGTTAGTCCGAATGCCACGATACATCATGTTAAATCGGTTAACTTGCTGTTGCTCTTGTAGAACCTTTTCCTTATATGCTTCGGCGTCATACTTCACGCCGCGATAAGTGATGGTAGTCATAGTAGAAACTCCTGAAAGTAGGGTGGATTAGACCCGTTCCTTCAATCGTTTGCGTCCCTGCTAGTCCAGAAGTGACAGTCCAATGGGAGGGTAGATTCCTTTACGGTCTCCACCAGTTCGACTTTCACTTCTTCTGGAAGGGTGGCATGACCGTTGATCTTTTTGACCAACGCTCTTGCATCCTGACAGCTTAGTGATGAGTAAAGTAAAACCTCAATCATGGGATGAACGCTCCGTTCCGCGATCTACTTGCGTCCCCTAAGGGATGAACGATGTTGTCATGTTATCATGACATATCTATTTAGTCAAGTTGTGTGTTTTTTTCGTAACCTATAAGGTTTGTACCCTTTAAGTTCCCTCTTCAAAGTGGAAAGATAAGTCAAGTGGTCCCTGATACCAATTTTCGGGTCTCTCAGCGAGCCAATCGTCTTCTCCTCCGTAGTCCTGAACCGTGAAGTTTGTTTCTTCTTCCATTTGTTTGACATTAGGTCTTCTATTAAAGTTGAAAACCTGCAAAAGACGACGCATCCACATCTTGTTTAATGCCTCCAACGACATAGGATTCAATCTCAGTTTCCTGAGGGGCGTTCTGTTGACCCTTACTATTTAACCAGTGTTCGGTCCAAGGTAATGGATTGTTACTTGCAGGAATATCGAACATGGGATCAATGCCAACTGCCTTCATACGACGGTTAGCAACCCATTCTACATACTGACTCAGAAGTCTTTCATTCAAACCAATCATGCTGCCTTGTGAGAAAAGATATTGTGCCCACTCTTTCTCTTCGACAACTGCTTCTGCGAACATGCTCTTGACATATTCTTTTTCTTCCAACGCAATCTCTTGCATGTCTGGATCATCACCCTTCTTCCACTTGTACATTATCTTTTGAGTAAGTGCAAGATGCTGGCTTTCGTCTCGGGCGATGAGAGAGATAATTTTAGCGGATCCCTCCATAAGTTTGAGTTCACCAAACGCAAACGAGCAAGCAAATGAAACATAAAAACGGATACCCTCTAAGATGTTAACGTTAGCAACTGCACGATACAGTTTGCGTTTAAGATCTTTAATGGTCCAAGTAGCAGTAGGCGAATCCTTCCAACTTTCTTTCCACATATTACCATCAGCATATGAACCCACAGCATCTAGGAATTCATCATACGCTTTGGTTACCGACTTTGCTCTTGCCAAGATCTTCTCATCTTCAAGAACTGTATCCAATACCTCAGAAGGATCTGGGTACACGTTCTTAATGATGTGAGTATAGGAACGAGAATGAATCTGTTCCATGAATTGCCACACACCCATGCAACCTTCTAGTTCTGGGAGTGAGCAGAAAGGAGAGAATGCCATACCTGGTCCTCTACCTTGTACACTATCTAGCAGGATCTGATACTTCAAGTTAGAAGTATAGATATGTTTCTGCTGTTCATTCAAAGTCTTATAATCTGCACGATCCTTTTGGAGAGACACCTCCTCTGGACGCCAAAAGTATCCTAGTTGTGTTTGAGTTAGTTTGTCAAAGTCAGGATACTTGAAATTGACATACTGTTGCATCCCCAAAGGGGCACCAAAAAACATTGGTTGCTTTTTAGCATCAGTTTTCTTTGCGTTGAAGACTGTAACTCCCATTTTCTGCCTCGTAGGTTCCGTAGTTGCTGACATAATAAAGAAACGAATTGATTCTAGGTTGCACCTGTAATGACTTGCAACACTCCAAGTACGAATCGAAATCCTCTTGGAGTGCTTTACTTAATTCTAATGTAACAGTACGCTTAGATCTGGCGACTGCTTTCTCTAACCTAGACGTTGCAGGCATCACACTCTGCCTCATCACCGCTCATGATATCGTTGATAAGATTTTCAAGAACTACTGTGGAGTCAACCTCCTCATCTTTCTTGAAGTCGTAAGTATTTTGATAATAAGATGTCTTCCAACCATACTTGTATGTGCTGAGAAGATCATTTGCCATGACAGAAACAGGGATCTCGTTGTTAGGGAATTGTTCTGGATTGTAAGACCAGTTACCACTGATCCCTTGATCGAAGAACTTTTGCATAACAGCAACGATCTTGATGTATCCCTCGTTAGAAGGCATGTCCCAAAGTAAAGTGTAGTTCGCTCTCAGGGAGTTGTACTGAGGTACGATTTGTTTTAGAGGACCTTTCTTTGACTTTTTAATGGACAGGAAGTCACGAGGTGGTTCGATTCCATTGGTTGCGTTTGACACAACGGAACTGCTCTCCGAAGGCATCTGTGCGGACAGTGTGCTGTGTCGGAGACCGTACTGCTTGATAGAATCCCTAAGAGTATCCCAATCATATTCTAATTTGTTCGCAACAATTTCATCTACTTCCTTCTTATATGTATCGATAGGAAGAATTCCATCGGCATACTTTGTATGTTGGAAACCATCACATGCACCACGCTCTTTTGCAATCTGGTTGGATGACTTCAACAGGTAGTATTGGAATGCCTCAGTGAGTTCATGAACCAACTGCCATGATGCAGAGTCACTGTACTTGACACCTTGCTTAGCAAGATAGTGTGCCAGTCCAATGAAACCAATACCAAGTGAACGACGTGAGAGTGTAGAACGTCTTGCTGCCTGTACAGGATAGTCTTGATAGTCAATCAACTCTTCAAGACCACGAACTGCAAGGTCACATAGGTTCTCTAACTCATCAATCTTTTTGATCTTACCGATGTTGATAGCAGACAGAATGCACAGAGCAATCTCACCAGCATCTTCATCGATGTGTTGGATAGGATCAGTAGGCAGGGTGATCTCTTGACAAAGATTACTCATATTCACCTTGTCCTTGAAGGACGAGTGAGTATTACAGTGATCGATGTTCATCAAGTAGATACGACCAGTCTCTGCTCTCTCTTTTAGTAGTGAAAGGATGAGCGACTGGGCGGGGACACTGCGTCCAAGACACCTCGGGTCCTGCTCGTACTGGGTATAGAGCTTATCAAAATCGGGAGTCCCAAAAGCATCATAAAGACCAGGCACGTTATGAGGCGAGAAGAGAGTGATGGTTCCATTAGAAATAAACCTCTCATAGAATAGTTTACTCAGTTGAATCGAGTAGTCAAGTTTCCTGACACGATTGTCCTCAGTTCCTTTGTTGTTTTTAAGAACAAGGATGTCTTCTATTTCTTGGTGCCAGATTGGGAAGTGGACAGTCGCGCTTCCACCTCTGATTCCATTTTGTGTACAGCATCTGACAGTCGATTCAAACTTTTTAAGGAAAGGGATAACGCCTGTGTGTTGTACTTCTCCACCTCTGATTTTACTGTTGATGCCACGGATCCTACCCGCGTTGATACCGATACCCGCCCTCTGTGCAACATACTTGCCGATAGCCATATCAGAAGTAAAGATGCTATCGAGGGTGTCATCAATATCAACAAGAACACAACTAGCAAACTGTCTAATGGGGGTGCGTACTCCCCCCATGATTGGCGTTGGGATGTTGATGAGGTGTTTCGACGTTGCGTCGTAGTATCTTTGGACGTATCCAAGTCTTATATCCTCGGGGTATTTTTGGAACAGGGTCGCAGCGATTAGCATGTACATGAACTGTGGAGTCTCAAAGACTTCGCCAGTGCTACGATCTTGTACAAGATATTTATCTGCTACCTGACGGATGCCAGCATATGTAAACAGATAGTCACGATCATGGTCAATATATCCATTCATAATCTCCCACTCCTCGTCGCTATAAGCGCCTGCAAGCGTCTTGTCATAGACTCCGAGTGTGATACCCTTGTCAAGTTGTGTTTTAAGACATGGGTGATGGTCGGGATGCGTCTTGTAGACTGACTTTCTCAGTCCAAACAGCAGCAAACGAGCAGCAACATACTGATAGTTTGGTGCTTCCAGAGAGATCAAGTCATTAGCAGACTTGATTAGAATCTCTTGGATGTCTTTTGTTTCGATCTTGTCAAAGAATTGTAGGTTGGAATTCATCTCAACCTGCGACTCACTGACGCCAGCAAGATCACGACAAGCGTGTTCTACCATACGATGAACTTTATCGAGATCCAGTGGGGTGGACTCTCCGTTCCGCTTGACGACGTTAATGTTCATACCTTTTTCCAGTTAGTAAATTTAAGTTCTGCCTCTAAACCAGAGTACGTGTTGTCTTTTATTATAGCAGCAGGATCAAGTCCTTGCAATACCATATCGTTTATGTCCTTGTGCTTTATGGACGTTGGCCATATAACAACCGACTCCTTCGCTCTGATGGCAGCGTCAATCCGCTGCACGATCTGCTTGTTTCTAGGTTCGTTGTCGAAGACCCAGACCCGATCTCTATAAGGTAGAGAGCGGTGGTCAACATCGCTACCACACATAGCAATAGCGTTGGTAATGAAAGTGGAGTCGAAGGGTCCTTCCGTGACATAAACGGTCTCCTCAGGGTTTACATGGTCTTGTCCAAAGAGTTTGAGTTTGTCCTCAAACATGATTGTGATGTATCGTAGCGTGCTTGTTGCCGCCATAGATCTACCCTGCACTCCAAACCAAGTACCATCTGAACCAACGAGAGGGATGATAATTCTAGGTCGATCATTTTGCAAGTTGTCGAAGGTATGTTGTTGGGTGTTGACCCACTGCTTGAAATGATCGGCATAGTAAAAACGTCCCAGTTGTTCCTCTGGAATCTGACGGTTAAGGAGATATTGTTTCGCTGGGTGTTCTATATTTAGATCAGAAATCTTTTTGAGTCCTGATGAAAATGTGGTTTTGTTAGTAAACTTTGGCGTACTATCAGGCACCACAAGTTTCTCGATTGTCGTGCCCTTTCCAGTAGCATTCCGTCGATACTTTTCTAGTTGATACTCAGAGAAAATCTCTGGTGAAATGTCTTTCAGAAAGTTAGCGGTTGTTCTACCAATGCCACAGTTGTGACACTTATAAACCATACGCATTTTGATCAGAAAAAAATACCCCCGTGCCTTGTTCTTATGTTTCTGTGAGTCTCCACAGTAAGGGCATCGGAAGTTGTAAAGTCCGTCTTTGACTTTCTTAAACTTGTTTAATTTATACGAAGTTCTTTCTATGAACTCCTGATCTACTGATCCTCTCATCAATGACGGTTTCTACTGGAAGTAGCATACCAGTTTTGTTTTGATTCGTCAAGCTCCTCATCAGTGCCTGACCTGGTACGCTGACCAGAAATGAAATGACAGTGAGAGCACCAGCGATGGTCCACATCTTTTTCTCCATCGCTCTCAGACGATCATCGATCAGTCTGATGTCACGTTCGCAACCTCTCTTGATTGCTTCGGTATCTTTGTTGAGGTCTGAGTGTAGTCTATCAATCTTTTCAAACAATACTTGATCTACTTCGTCTTGCTTGGATAACTTTTCGTTATGCACAGCAAGCAACTGACCCATCTTCACACTGTTATCTTGAAGCGAGTCAACTACCTTTTCTAATCTTTCTAGAATTGCTGAGTTGATATTCTGTTCCATTATTGAACCTTCATTGCCGCTTGGCGTTTATCCCAATAGAATTTAATTACTTGGGCAGGATACAATCTCTTGACTTTGAATTTCTTCGCCATCTCAGGTCTATACATCTTTCGGAGTTCGATCTTGACCTGTGCCTCAGACTTTCCATACAGAATGAAGTCTTGTGAGTCTTCATAGGATACACGGAAGGGCAGATAGTTGTCAGTCTGTTCGTTGACCTCTTCGGTCTTGACCATATCAGCAACGCTCTTTTCAAAACGACGCTTCTTTACCTTAGCACGGGTGAGTCTGGTAATACCAGGTGGTTCGTGAGACGGAGGGAGGGCAGTCTCAGCACCAGTGCCAACAGAATTAGTAGGAGCGTCTTCGTTGATCATAGCGTATCTAATACTGACTTTACACCTTTATCAATGGATACATTATGTAGAGAACCAGGTTGGTCCTCGGAGTATCTATTTAGATAGATAATAAATGTCTTCAAGACTGGCCAATACTCTCTTTCAAGTTTGTACATGAGAAGAGGTAACGTGCCTTCGCCGAAAACATTATAAAGAACAATTAAATGATTAAGAATCAGGTTAGTACGAAGAACCCCGTTTTTCACATACCTTTTGAGTAAGCGTTTCAGATACTTAAACTTCTTCATGTCTTCCATGAAGTCATCTAGTGTAACCGAATGGGGGTTCTCGTAATACTTGATGGCAAACATTAAATGATTCTTCTCATTTAATTCATCAAAGTACATATTAAGTTTTTAGTTATCAAGAACCGAAGGTAACGGTAGCAGCACCATTAGAGATTACTTCTTCTGTACCACCCGTCGAGGTAATCTTGACGCGATACTTGTAACCATCCAATGCATCGCTAGCGAGACCACTATAAGCGAGAGTCGCTGTCGTGAAGTCTGCATATGTGATACCTGTGTCTAGTGAAGCAGTGATGTTAACCCAACGTGTAGTTGCGTTAGCAGTCTGACGCTGCCACTGATAGGTGAGAGTGCCAGGTGTACCTGTGGTAGAAGTGCTGAGCGTGAATGTACCAGCACCAGAAGATGATGTGCTGTTAGCAGGTTGTGTACCGATGGTCACAGCAGATGCAACGTCAGCAACCACAGCGTCATCACTGTCGTCACCAGCAGTACCAGCAGCAGCGTGAACGAATGCAATGCACTCTGCCTTATGACGTGTGTCACCATTAGCAGTAGTGTATGACTCATACAACCACCAACCAGGTCCAGTAATACCACGAGACTTGTTCTCTGCAAGAAGCATCTCAGTGGTGTCAACGAACACTAGGTCACGAGAGCGAGAGTCGCCACCCTTGACCACAAATTCTGCAACTGCCTTAGGAGCAGTTCTTCTTACTGCACCAGACAGACCAGCGTTAGTGCTGCCTGCATATACTTTGTGCAGTTCGATTGATGTTGTGCTTGTTACTTGCTTAACGATGTATGCAACACCGCCAAGTTCTAAAATGTCGCCAACGACGACAGTATCAGCAGCGTTCTTCGTAACAGTGGCGTCACCATTGGTGACCGCTACATTATTTGAGAAGGTCGCGGCATCAATTTTTCCGAAAATTGCCATTGTTTTCCCTATTGTGGATTGTATTCCTCTTTATATTTATAAAAAAAGGGGAGTTGTATCTCCCCCAAAGGATCACTCGCGAGTTGCGATTGCTTCCTTTACAGTTTCAAGTAGTTTGTCATCCATGTCAGTCTTAGTAAGTTTGACTGCTTTACTAAGCACGACCAGACAGATATCAATAAGTTTCTCACCGAGTTCTGCGTCTTCGGGGATCTTATCTACGGCATCTTTAATAATTTTAGATGCAAGTGGGAGTAGAAATCCAAGCATGGTTTTTCATTCAAAGGTTCTACTCTATATAGCATCAATCTGGTGTAAACTTCTTATCTTTCATGTATCCCCACTTACCTTTATGTAATGCACGGATACCTTTCTTAGAACGTGTAGGAGTTTCTTCTTTCTTGTTAATGAAATCCTTATAACGCTTGCCATATTTCATGCGAGCGTCACGTTCTTTGTTCTCTTTCTCTTGCTTAGCAATCCGCTTCATCGCCTTAGGATCTTCAAGATACTTAGACGACAACTCGCTCAGGAAAGTCACTTGACCCTCTTGCCCTGACGCTTAGCATCGAAGTCCTGAGTCATCTGGATCATCTTTGCCTTCATACGGTCCTTTGCCTTCTGCTTAGCAGCAGTGTCATCAGCAACAGGTGCAGATGCATACTCATCGACTTGCTCGACTTCTTCCTTCTTGACGTCCTGACCAGGTTCGTACCACTTGCCATCGCCATCGGAGTCTTGCCAACGCTTACCTGCCTTGGCGGCTTTGATGTGTTTATCTTTCTTTTTTGCTGCCTCGCGTAGAGTGTCGAGGTTAGCATGAACTTGCTTTCTTAGAGATTCAGACATGAGATCTTCCTTCTTTGGGTTAATGATGACTGGACCTTTCTTCTTAGTCTGTGTCACCGTTTTGTTTTGGTCAGGTTTCATGACCGCTGCCGCCTTGTTACCAGGCGGATTACGTGGCTCGTTCATTCTTCGATACCTAATTCTTTACGCCAATCATAACGCTCTTCTGACATTCGTCTAGCGAGGTTACGTGAACCGCGAGAGACACCTCGTGCTACTGCACCAACTGCCTTCTTGATTCCTGACTTGATTCTATCACGAAGTCGTGGGCGGTTACTGTCACTGCCACCGCTGCTACCACTGCTGGAACTAGAACTAGATCCAGTGTCACCTGAACTGGCACTCACGCTTCTGGAACTTCCACCAGATCCACGATCATACCCTTTCTTGAAACTACTAGCGCCACTCTTAGCAGCACGTCCAGCAACACCAGCGGCATATCCTGCACCAGTTGCTGCTGCCTTACCAGCAGTCTTCAAACCTTTTTTAACTGCACTACCAGCAGACTTCAATGCTGCCTTCATGCGGTCCTTACGAGCACTAACCTTGTCGATTTGCTTTGCTTGGAGACGCTTACGTGCCTCTGCACCAGCATCAGTGCTACCGTTCTTTGCTTCTTTGTTCTTCTTAGGTGCCTGAACTGCAACGTTAGGGAACGCTGAGTCCTTAGATGGTGCCTCAGTAAGAAGTTCGATGCCATCAATGATGTCAAGTGCTTCAACGAGCAGATCATCATCGAGTTCTTGAAGTGCTTCCACACAGATGTCATGGAGTTCTTCATATGAGAACTGATCAAAAGCATCATCCTCATAATCAATACCGAAGGACTCAACGTTAAGAGTCTTAGGGTAATCCTTTTCGCCTGGTTTAGCAGGACGTTCACCACGCTTACGCTTAGCGTGGATGTTTGCCCAGAGACCTTTCTTCTTCTCTTCGATAGACTCTACCTCTTCTTTTTTGAGGTTTGCCTTACGCATTTGTAGTTCGGCACGTCCACCTTTGTCCATCCTACCTTGTGCCTTTGGTTTCTTAGAACCACCAGCAGGTTGTGGACCAGCACCACCGTCGTCTACTCTTCTACCATGAGAGTATTTTGCACCACTCATCTTAGAGTCACCAGAGA
>Ga0163111_10001130_pt1 | contig 16209 bp, 16 predicted proteins | sample CRUFie1St18metaG_FD_109645 | JGI IMG/M metagenome (GOLD analysis project Ga0163111, IMG submission 109645) | Marine microbial communities from the Costa Rica Dome - CRUD Field 142mm St18 metaG | ecosystem: Environmental > Aquatic > Marine > Oceanic > Photic zone | place: Costa Rica: the Eastern...
GACGCGCGAACTCCGCATTTTCAGAGAGAAAACCATACCCCGGATGAATAGCATCACAGCCGGTCTGAACCGCCAGATTGACGATGCCTGCCGGGTCCAGATAACCGCGCAGCGGGTCTGCACCCACGGAGTAGGCTTCATCCGCCCTCTTTACGTGCAGGCCATAGCGATCCGGCTCGGTATAGATAGCCACCGAACGGATTCCCGCCTCAGCACACGCCCTGACGATCCGGACGGCGATCTCGCCCCGGTTCGCAATCATCACCTTCTTCAGCATGAGTCCATCCTCAGTCTGTGTATGTCCACACACTAGCGCAGCGCTATATAAAAGTAATAATTGATATTTTTTACCTTATCTATAAGTTATTACTTATACATAGAGCCTGAGCAGTGACAACGTGCCCCTGACCGTACAAAAACTAGCCAGCAGACTGACATTTCGCCAGCTTCAGGTATTTAAAGCCGTCTACGATCTTCGTAGTTACAGCCAGGCGGGCGATCTGCTCGGCTTGACGCAACCGGCAGTCAGCAGCCAGATCCGGCAGCTTGAACAGGGGCTGAATATGCCGCTGTTCGAATACATAGGACGGCGCCTCCACACAACGGCAGCAGGTGAACGCCTTATCGAAGCAGTACGGGGGATCTTTACCGAGGTAGCAGATCTGCAGACGGATCTGGCCGCGCTCGAAGGGCGGGTCGCCGGCGAACTCCGGCTTGTCGCGGTAAATACGGCTCAGTATGTAGTGCCTTACCTGCTGCGGGCGTTCCTGGATCTGAACCCGGAAGTACAGATCAAAGTGACCGTAGTTAACCGCGCAAATGCGATTGAGCGCCTGAGTAATAACAGCGATGACCTGGTCATCATGGGCATGGTCCCCGAGGGGCGCCCTCTGACGTCACTGCCATTTCTCGACAACGAACTGGTGCCCGTGATTCCGACTGGCCATCCACTATCAGGGCGTAACAAGATTCCGGCGGACGAGTTTCTGGCGAGTCAGTTACTGATGCGGGAGTCCGGCTCCGGAAGCCGGCTGGCGCTTGAGGTTCATTGCCAGACCGCACGACTGAAACGCCCGGAGGGGATGGAACTGGGCTCAAATGACGCGGTAAAACATGCGGTACTGGCCGGGCTGGGCGTCGCCGTTCTGCCACGCCTCAGTATTTTGTCAGAGCTGCACCTTGGGGCGCTGGAAGTCGCCGATGTACAGGGGTTCCCACTTCGCAGAAGCTGGTGTCTTGTTTACCCTGCCAACAAGCACCTGACACCGTCGTCACGCGCGTTCGTCGACTATATTCAGCAGAACATCGCCAGCTTTGCCCAGCTGATCCGCAGGCAGAACCATCAGAGACCGCGGTAAAGCACCGCCGAACCATGTCTGGCCTCTAACCCTGCCCGTGCTTTGCGGGTCATGCCCCTGATCACCAGAGCATAGCTGTGATCGATCATGCGCTCGATCTCGCTGTCAGGCACATCCCCCTGAATAAAAACCGTGTTCCAATGGGTTTTATTCATGTGATAGCCAGCAATCACATCGGTAAAGACATCCCGCAATTGCTGCGCCTGATGGGGATCGCACTTCAGGTTAACAATCTGGCGATCCCGGTAGACCGTTGCCAACGCAAACATTTTTTCACCGACTTTGTAGACCACCGGTGTCGGCCCAAAGGGATAGCTCGCTTCCGATTCCGGCAATGACAGCAGATATTCTTTCAGATGCTCAGGCGACACGCTCAGTTCTCCGGTAATGAAAATTGCTGTGCCGAATCAGGAATGCAACGCCATACGAGACGCCCACTCCTGACCCGGAAGTATCCCGCCCGCTGCCAGCGGGTTCCACTGGCCTGACGATTATAAATCCCCTTCGGCCAGAGGCTCACCACCCCCACCAGAGAAGCGATACCCATAAAGTGCCAGCCACCGCTGTAACCCAATCCCCAGGCGCCGTACAGATCCCGCTGGGGGTCTGTCAGAACCTCAAGGCCCCCGACACCGCCAATCACTTTCAGCCAGGCCATCGTTGCTTCTGCAGAACCATGACTGACCACAAAGACGGTCACATCCGGGTGATGCTCTTTCCAGATACGTGCTTCACGCACAGCCTGTTCTGCAAACGGGCAGCCGACATGACGCAGAAAAAGAATCAGGCTGTTGTCGCTTCCGGGACGCTCAGGCACAGGGGCGCCAATGTCAGGGAGTGGTGCAACCTTCTGCTGAGGAGGCCGACGTAAAAAAATAGAAGTCATAAGTTCTGGACAAAAAAATACCCGGACGTACCGGGTATTCAGTGATCAGTTCGCCCGACCGGTGAACCTGCATTCGTCGGTATTCACCTTGATGCGGTCGCCTTCGGCAATGTGTTCTGGCACCTGAACAACCAGACCAGTCGTCAGAGTCGCCGGCTTAGTACGCGAAGTAGCGGATGCGCCTTTCATCGCTGGGGCCGTCTCGGTAATCACCAGCTCAACAATGGTCGGAATATCAATACCAACGGCCACGTCATTCAGTACGACCGCCTGCATGCCCTGAGTTTCTTCGGTAATAAACTGGGCTTCTTCTTCAATCTGATCCTTGTTGAGCGGATACATAGTGAAGTCTTCAGAGTCCATGAAATTATATTCTTCGCCATCGATATAAGACAGCGTCACCGGACGACGGGTCAGGTCTGCAAGGTTCAGCATTTCGCTGTCTTTGAAAGATTCATCCAGCTTTGCGCCGGTAACCACATCGTACATACGCATACGATAAATCGAACCACCCGCACGGCCCTGCGGCACTGAACGTTCGATGTCTTTTACGAAGTACACGCTGCCATTGTATTCAACCGCAGCATTCTTTTTGATTTCACTGGCCTTAGGCATGGTGGTCTGACTCTCAGATGGAAAAGCGTGAGATTACTACAGGTTCAGGTCCCGGAGCCAGAGCCTTGCGCGCACCGTGGACACAGACACGCTTTACCGCGCTTATCCGCCGGAATCTGAGCCAGTACGCTCTCCGGTATAGCCGCCTTCATACACCAGCAAGCGGAAGAAAACGTCCCGCTACTGGCGGGCGAGCAGGCATTTGCCCCACCGCACAGTGGGCAATGTAATTCGGGGGCCGGTTTGATATCAGGCATGGGGGACTCTCCGGATAGCGGAGTTACATCATACCCCGCGCCAACCGGATTCCCATAAACTGCCACTGCAACCAGGGCTGAAAGAAATTCCGGTAGGTGATGCGGCTGTGTCCTGGAGGCGTTGCCACGGAACCTCCCCGGAGCACCATCTGGTTCACCATGAATTTGCCATTGTATTCCCCCACGGCTCCCTCGGCCTTTTCGTAGCCCGGATACGCAAGGTAGGCACTGTTGGTCCACTCCCAGCGCTGCCCCCAGTCGAGTTGAGGCGCGGCAACTTCCCACTCTGCTTCTGTCGGCAGACGGGCACCCGCCCAGGCCGCAAACGCAGAGGCCTCATAGAAATTCACATGGCACACTGGTGCACTCATATTCAGAGGTTTCAGCCCCGCGAAGGTGTACTCAAACCACTGACCGTTCTGCTCATGCCAGTAAAGCGGTGCCCGGGCAGACGTTTTTTTTACCCAGTCCCAACCATCAGAATGCCAGAGTCCCGTGCGCTGATAGCCACCATCACGGACGAAGGCGAGGTACTCTTCATTGCTGACGAGCGAGCGTGCGATTTCGTACTCTCCGAGTAATACAGGGTGACGGCTCCGTTCATTATCGAAACAGAAAGAGCGTCCATCTGCGCCCTTTTCGTATCTCCCGGAAGGCACCGTTAACCAACCGGGAGAACCGCTGCGCTCTTCTGGCAGAGGAATATCTATTTCGGGAAACAGCGGGTTGTGACCCAGAATATATTTAATATCGGTGATCAGCAGTTCCTGATGCTGCTGCTCATGGTTGAGCCCAAGCTCAACCAGGCTCAATTGCTCATCGGACAGTGTTTCGTCTGCCAGCAGGCGTGTCATTGCATCATCGACATGTGCCCGATAACGATAAATATCGGTAACACCGGGGCGACTCAGATTCCCCCGGTCGCTGCGTACGGTGCGCTGCCCGACAGCCTCGTAATAACTATTAAACAGAAAGCTGTATTGCGGATGAAAATGCCGGTATCCGCGCAGATAAGGTTCGAGCAGAAATGTCTCAAAAAACCAGCTGGTGTGAGCCAGGTGCCACTTGGGCGGGCTGACATCAGCCACTGGCTGCACGACATAATCCTCAATCTCCAGGTGTTGGCAGATAGCTTCACTGTGTTGCCTGACTGCCTGAAAAGCCTCGAAAAGCTGCTTCTGATTCATCCCTGTCTCCTCAGAGGTTTTTTAACCAGACGGCATTCATAAACCAGCCTTTGCGATCACAGACCTCAGAGATCTGAGAAAAACCGCTTTCCCCTGCGAGAGCTTCAATATCCGCATGACTGAATTTCCGTGAGACTTCCATAAACAGTGGCTCATGGCGCCGGAACAGAATGCGCTCTCCGGCGATTGTCACCGTCTGTTCGCACTGACTGATCAGATAGCTGCGGCATACCCCGGAGCCAGGGTCATAGGTCTGGTAATGCTCAAAGCATGACAGGTCAAAATCGGCATTTAATTCTTCATTAATCCTGCGCAGCAGGTTCAGATTAAATTCATGGGTGATGCCTTCATGGTCATCATACGCCCGTAGCACCGTTTTTGGGTCTTTCTTCAGATCAAACCCGGTCACCAGCATATCCCCGGGATTCATCATTGAGGACAACCGCTGGCAGAAGGTTGAGCAGTCTTCAACCGTCATATTGCCGATGTTTGATCCGAGAAACAGAAGGATTTTCCGACGCTCAGAGGTTTCACAGATCCTCTGCAAAGCATCAAAGTATTCTCCCTGCGTCGGAACTACATTCACGGAAGGCAGAGTCTTCTCCAGGTTCTGGGCTAACACATCCAGAATATGCCCGGATATATCCACCGGAAGGTAACGAAAGTCGGCGCGCTGGCGCTCAAGATAGTCCAGCAGATGTCGCGTTTTAGTACCGTCGCCTGCGCCTAATTCGATCAGGTCGAATGCACTCTGGTGAATATTCAGCGGCACAGCCAGATCGGCGGTAAAATCACGAAAAATCTCCATTTCACAGCGGGTCAGATAATAATCCTCACACTCCATTATCCGTTGAAAAAGGCGATCGCCGGTTTCGTCATAGAAGTATTTGGAAGACAGCGACTTCTGTGGACTGGTCAGCCCGGAAATCACATCGTCGAGAAAAGATGAGGGTAAATCAGTGTCTGCCGTGAGCGGCAGAAGAACAGCCTGAGGAGCAATACCGGGCATGTTTCGCCTCCATTCCATGAGTGATTGAACAGCAACTCAGCCGACCACCATGCTCTGTGTGCACGCCACCTTGTGCCAGCTCTTTCACCATAGCGGAAACCCATTTCGGTTGCAGGAAATATGCTGGATGGAATGCGCCATAATGAATACGGTCATGGCATGTTCACCTGTCTCACCGGGTATAGCAGCTTAATGTGACAGTTATATGCGGCATAAAAAAAGGCACCGCCCCGTCCTGGGAGGTGCCTTTCTCCGCCATATTATGGCTACAGGGTGCTGATTTCTACATCAGTTTCTGATCAGGTGATCGAAGGCGCCCAGCGCAGCGGTTGCACCCGCGCCCATCGAAATAATGATCTGCTTATACGCGACATTGGTACAGTCACCAGCAGCAAACACGCCCGGCACATTAGTCTGACCATGACCGTCGATGACAATTTCACCACGTTCCGTCAGCCCGACGGTCTCTTTCAGGAACTCGGTGTTAGGAACCAGACCGATCTGCACAAAGATACCAGCCACATCCACAACGTGGGTTTCGTCCGTCGCACGATCTTTATATTTCAGACCAATCACCTTGTTGCCATCACCCAGGACCTCCGTCGTCATCGCCATCTTAATGATGTTGATGTTGGCAGTGTTCTGCGCTTTCTTAACCAGCACAGCGTCAGCCCGCAACGTGTCTGAGAATTCCAGTACGGTGACATGCTCCACGATGCCTGCCAGGTCAATCGCCGCTTCGATACCTGAGTTACCACCACCGATAACAGCCACTTTCTTGCCTTTAAACAGCGGACCGTCACAGTGAGGGCAGAAACATACGCCTTTGGCTTTGTATTCCTGCTCACCCGGTACATTCATTTCTCTCCAGCGGGCACCCGTGGCCAGAATCACTGACTTACTCGCCAGTACCGCACCATTCGCCAGCTCGACTTCTGTCAGACCGGCATCTGTCTTACGCAGGCCAACCGCCTTCTGAGCCTTCATGACGTCAACGTCGTACTGTTTCACATGCTCTTCGAGGTGTGCGACCAGCTTAGGCCCCTCGGTGTACGGTACAGAGATAAAATTCTCGATGCCCACGGTGTCAGATACCTGCCCACCAAAGCGATCAGCAACGATCCCGGTACGGATACCCTTACGGGCAGCGTAGATGGCTGCAGATGCCCCTGCAGGGCCACCACCGACGACAAGAACATCGAAGGGATCTTTATCTTTAAGCGCTTCCGCTGCTTTCGCATCAGCATCGTCATCGACCAGATTCAGAATATCCGCCAGCGTCTGCTTACCGTTCGCCAGAGGCTCACCATTCAGGTAAAGCGCAGGTACGGCCATGATGTCTTTCTCGGTCACTTCCTGCTGGAACACACCACCATCGATCATAGTCGCGGTTACCTTAGGATTCAGTGCTGCGATCAGGTTGATCGACTGTACAACGTCCGGACAGTTGTGACATGACAGCGAAACGTAAACCTCAAAATTCAGCTCGCGTGTCAGCTCTTTTGCCTGATCCTGCAACGCCTGATCTTCTTTCGAAGGATGACTACCCGCCTGCAACAGAGCCAGAACCAGAGACGTGAACTCATGACCCAGTGGGATACCGGCAAAGAACACACGCGGTGCATTGTCTTCTTTAGCAATCGCCATCACAGGCGCTCGGCCGTTAATCTTCTCTTCCGTGGTACTGACCGAAATTTTGTCGTTCAGCTCAGCAATTTCACGGGCCAGCTCCTCCAGCTCTTTTGCTTTTGGCGAACCATCAACGGCCACCAGCAGTGAGATTGGGTTACGCAGGTTGTTCAGGTAAGCGCCCAGCTGTTGTTTCATGGTTGCATCAAGCATGATGGAATCCTTCTGTAGTCTGTTCAGCGCTTAGTCAGCGCCATGTCATTCAAGGTATGACGTTATACTAGCGCTCTGAACTCAATAAGATAAATCAATCTTTTCTAACGGCACGATAGCTATTACCTAAATAATGATCATAGATATCGTCTATAACGTGTACGCTATCACGATGGGGCACACTGATAATAACGGCGCTCAAGGTCTGACGGGTTTAAGGAATGACGAGCAGTGCCCATCTAATAACACGTGGAAAAAGAAAGGATTCTGCTGCGATAGATAGTGACGCAGAAATCAGGAGGCAAACGTCTCAGCGATAATGCTTGTTACTGGCTGAGTGCAGAACCGACATCCATTCTACGATGCAGAATTCTTATTATGAACACTCCAGCACCATCTGCTTCGTAGTACAGAACATGGCTGGCACACGGGTATTTCCGCAGATTCCCGGAAATATAATCGCAGTCAGTACCCGAAGATGGATTCTCAGCAAGTTGCGTAAACACGCTATCAATAAGGCTAAGATACTCGCGCCGCTGCTGTCTTCCCCACCGTTTCTCTGTGTAAGCAGCAATTTCCCGAAGGTCATTCAGAGCTGCATTTGAAATTCTGAATCCATTCATTGACAAGCAATCCCTGTTCAGTCGCCCATTTCCTGCATGAGTTTTGTGTAACTATAGTCCGCTATTCCGCTTTCCTTGCCTTCGGCAATCAGTGTCCTCAGAGTCTGCAACTTCTGCTCATCATCCTCAAGCTTACGCAAACCCGCCCGGATAACCTCACTGACTGAGCCATAACGTCCGCTCTGCACTTGTTCTGCAACGAAGCCATCAAAGTGATCGCCCAGTGTTACGCTGGTGTTCTTGGCCATAACGCCCCTCCGATACCAAATATTGGTGTATATTGGTACTACATTCCAGGAATGTCAAAAGCTGAAACGAAAAACCCCGGCCGAAGCCAGGGTTTCCATCTTTTATCTGAGCGTCAGCGAGGCAGGCTGCGCAAGGAAACGCAACGCAGCTGGCTCAGATCATCTGACACAGCTGGGGCGATGAGCTGCAAGGCATTCGTAAGCAAGTACCCAAAAAGAAAAACCCCGGCCGAAGCCAGGGTTTCCATCTTTTATCTGAGCGTCAGCGAGGCAGGCTGCGCAAGGCAAAAGTCGGTTGAGGAAGCGGAGTTTAGTTAGCCTAAATGAGCATTCCGAAACCGACTTTTAACGCCGCGCAGGCAACGCAGCTAGCTCAGAAGTCAGATTAGATCTTGCCAACCAGATCCAGAGAAGGAGCCAGAGTCGCTTCGCCTTCTTTCCACTTAGCTGGGCAAACTTCACCTGGGTTGTTACGAACGTACTGAGCCGCTTTCACTTTGCGCAGCAGTTCTTCAGCGTTACGGCCAACACCTTCACAGGTGATTTCCATAACCTGGATAACGCCGTCTGGATCGATAACGAAAGTAGCGCGGTCTGCCAGACCAACACCTGGGCGCATTACACCGAAGTTGTTGGTGATGTTGCCGCTGTTGTCGCCAACCATGTAGTAGTTGATCTTACCGATGGTTTCAGAAGAATCGTGCCATGCTTTGTGTACGAAGTGAGTGTCGGTAGATACAGCGAATACCTCAACGCCCAGCTTCTGCAGTTCTTCGTATTTGTCAGCAACATCGCCCAGCTCTGTAGGACATACGAAAGTGAAGTCTGCTGGGTAGAAGAAGAAGATAGACCACTTGCCTTTAACGTCTGCTTCAGTGATGTCTACGAACTGGCCATCTTTAAACGCGGTAGCGCTGAACGGCTTGATTTCAGTGTTGATCATGGGGTTTCTCCATTGAGTTTATGTTTGCAACGGGGACCATAGTAGGCCCCTGAAGCCGATACGTTAAATTGATCTTTTCAAACAACCCGATAGGGGATACCTATCATATCGAGTTATCACAGAAAGGCCACCCTGACAGAGTCAGATTACTTTGCTGTGACAGCCGGAGGCATGCTGTCGATGTGCAGCGTCCGGGTCGGGAAGGCACAGTCTGCACCGCATTCGTGAATAATATCCATAATTTTCAGCAGTACATCCTGCTTTATCTCATGGTATTTCACCCAGTCGGTCGTCCTGGTAAAGGTATAAATAAAGAAGTCCAGACTGGATGCGCCAAACGCATTGAAGTTAACAATCATGGTCTGATCCTGATCAATCTCAGGATGACTGCGCAGCATGGACTGAACCTTGTCCATCAGCTCTCTGACGACTCGGGCATCCTGATAGCGGACACCGATGGTTTCGTAAATGCGGCGGTTAAGCATGCGGGACGGGTTCTCGACCGAGATGCTGGTAAATACCGAATTAGGAACATAGAGCGGACGCTTATCAAACGTGCGGATACGGGTTACCCGAAAACCGATACTTTCTACCGTGCCTTCTATAGAGCGATCCGGCGAGCGTACCCAGTCACCCACTTTAAACGGCTTATCCAGATAGATAATCATGGAACCAAAAAAGTTAGCGAGAAGATCTTTGGCAGCCAGACCGACAATCAGACCGCCCATACCACCGAAAGCCAGAATCCCGGAAATAGAAATACCCAGAAGCTGGAAAACAGGAAGAATGATCAGAATGGTCACTGCCAGTTTGGCCAGCTTGCCGACCAGCTGCACCGTCGTTGGGTCCATCCCGCCTTCGAGCTGCTTTTCTTCGACCCGGTTAATCAGTCGCCACATCGCCCAGGCCACCAGCACAACCATTGCCAACTGACGCGTAACAGAAATACTTTCCTGAATTTCTTTGCCGAAATAGACGGCGCTGATATCGGCAGACCAGGTGAGACCAACCACGATGATCATCCAGTTCACGGGCACGGCGATCGCACTGAGAACGACGTCATCCCAATGATTATTGGTTGATGCGACCAGGCGTACCAGGCGCTTCCGGATCATCCGCCATACCGCACCCGCCAGAGCAGTCAGCCCAAGCGCGAGACACATCTGCCAGAACCAGTCGTAATTCTGACCGATCAGTTCTTTCCACCATTCCATGCTTATTTCCTTAGTTCACCCGACGCTGACGTACCGCTTCAAAGAGGCAGACACCCGTTGCCACCGACACATTCAGAGAGCTGACTTCACCGGCCATCGGGATATTAATCAGGTGATCACAGTTTTCCCGTGTCAGTCGGCGCATCCCCGGGCCTTCGGCGCCCATCACCAGAGCCAGAGGGCCGGTGAGGCTCTGCTCATACACGCTGGTCGTCGCTTCACCTGCGGTGCCGATTATCCAGATGCCACGCTCCTGCAGCTCTTTCATCGTCCGTGCCAGGTTCGTGACCTGAATATAGGGAATGGCTTCCGCCGCACCACATGCAACCTTAGCTGCCGTCGCTGTCAGCGGCGCGGATTTATCTTTTGGTGCAATGACCAGGTGAACCCCTGCAGCGTCGGCTGTGCGCAATACTGCCCCGAGATTGTGGGGGTCGGTAACTCCGTCCAGAATCAGTACAAACGGGTCGCCCTGAATCGCATCGAGTATATCCGGCAGGTGCTTTTCGGATTTACCCTGAACGGGCTTCCGCAGGGCGATGATCCCCTGGTGATTTCCATCAGCTTTCTGATTGAGCAGGCCTTTATCGGCCTCCATCACGGGCAGGCCTTCTGCTTCGGCCAGATCCAGAATCTTCTGCATTTTGGCGTCAACCCGCCCTTTCTGCACCCAGATTTCGACCACCTGATCTGGTGAGCGTTGCAGCAGAGTAGTGACGGCGTGAATGCCGTAAACGCTATCGAGTTTCATAAATTACTTTTTCTTTGCCGCCGATTTCTTGGTCGATTTTTTTGCTGTGCTGCCCGCTTTCTTTTTTGCGTTCAGCTTCTGACGTTTGCTGGGCTTTTTCTTTTTGCTTTTGGCTGCATCACCCTGCGGCGCTTTCCCCGAAGGTTTCCCCGAAGGCTTACGCCCTGGCATCAGAGTTTCTTCTTTTTTCCCGTTACCTTCACCGCTGCGTTTGCGAGGCAAGCGGGCGGGCTTCGGCATATCGCTCATCACACGCCGATCGGCATTGATCGGGGCCGTTGTCAGTTCAAAATCGATCTTGCGGTCGTCCAGGTCAACACCAACAACCCGCACCCAGATGTTATCGCCCAGACGGAAACTGCGCCGGGTGCGCTCTCCCACCAGACGATGCTTAACCGCATCAAACTGGTAGTAGTCGTTCTGCAGGGTACTGACATGCACCAGACCTTCGACATACACGTCTTTTAATTCAACGAACAGACCAAAGCCGGTCACGGCAGAAATCACACCTTCGAAATCTTCACCGACTTTGTCGCGGATATACTCGCACTTCAGGAAGTCCGACACATCACGGGTGGCATCATCTGCGCGGCGTTCGGTGACGGAACAGTGCTCGCCCATCGCCACCATCGCGGCCATATCGTAGGGGTAAATTGTTTTCTGGCTGAGGGGTTTCGCCCCCTCTGCCCGCTGCACGTGCTTACAGTCACGATCACTGCGGATCACACTGCGGATACCACGATGAACCAGCAGATCCGGATAACGACGGATCGGCGACGTAAAGTGCGTATAGGCTTTGAAAGCCAGACCAAAGTGGCCTGCATTTTCAGGGTCATACACCGCCTGACTCAGAGAGCGCAGTAATACCGTCTGAATAAGATGTGAGTCCGGACGGTTCTCAATCTGAGACAGCAGCGTCTGATAATCCTTCGGTGCAGGGTCTTTGCCATGCGGCATCATCAGACCCATTTCACCGAGGAACGCATTCAGGTTTTCCAGCTTCTCAGCGCTCGGACCTTTGTGTACCCGATACAGTGCCGGAATGTCATAACGCTGGAAGAAGTCTGCCGCACATACGTTCGCTGCCAGCATGCACTCTTCGATCAGCATGTGCGCATGATTACGCTGTGTTGGCACAATTTCCTGAATTTTACGCTCACTGTCGAAGACAATGCGGGTTTCGACTGAGTCGAAATCCATCGCCCCACGCGCTTCGCGTTGCGCACGCAGAATATGGAACAGGCGGTACAGTTCATCCACATGAGGGACAACATCGGCGTAATGCTCACGCCACTGATCCTGTACTTCTTTGTCTGCTTCCGGGTTCACCATATCCCAGACTTTGTTGTAGGTCAGGCGAGCATGGGAGTGAATAATCGCTTCCATGAATTTATAGCCAGACACCCGACCGGCTTTCGATACGGTCATCTCACACACGAGCGTCAGACGATCCACGTGCGGATTCAGGGAACACAGGCCGTTAGACAATTTCTCCGGCAGCATGGGGACCACAAAGCCAGGGAAGTAAACGGAGTTACCACGCTGATGCGCTTCGTTATCAAGAGGGCTTTTGACCTTCACATAATTCGAAACATCGGCAATTGCGACCCAGAGGCGCCAACCGCCGGTGCCTTTATTACGCTCACAATACACAGCGTCATCGAAGTCACGGGCATCTTCACCGTCAATAGTGACAAACGGCAGATGACGCAGGTCGATACGATTCTTTTTGTCCGCGGCTTTGACTTCGTCCGGGATTTTATTTGTTTCTTCTTCGACTTCAGGTGGAAACACGTGCGGAATATTGTGGCTGCGGATCGCCACATCGATTTCCATCCCTGGTGCCAGATGCTCACCCAGCACCTCAATGACCTCACCCACCGGTAAGCCCGACTGAGTGGGCTGGCGGGTGATCATAGCCACAACAAACTGGCCGTGTTCTGCGCCTTTGCGCCCCTCTGGCGGAATCAGAACTTCCATCGGTATGCGTTTGTTATCCGGCTGCAGAATACCGACACCCGATTCTTCGAAGTAACGCCCCACAATCTGCGTGGTGTTGCGCTCCAGAACTTCAACGATCTTACCTTCAGGACGCCCGCGACGATCCAGCCCGAGAATCTGCACAGCGACTTTGTCTCCGTGGAAGACTTTCCGCATCTGGCGATTGGAGAGATAGATATCATCGCCCCCCTCACGCAGCACAAAGCCAAAGCCATCCCGGTGCCCCATCACCATACCGGTTTCCAGGTTCACCTTTTTCATCGGCATAAACTGGTTACGACGGTTACTGATCAGCTGACCATCACGACACATCGCGATAAGCCGGCGGCGCAAAGCCTCTACCCGCTCTTCATCGCTTTCTCCCAGCGCGTCACAGACGTCCGCATGGGTCAGCGGGCTGGCGGCCTTTTCAAGCAGCATGAGAAGGGCTTCACGACTGGCGACAGGGTTCTCATACTTCTCGGCTTCCTGCGCAGCATTCGGGTCTTTGATGATCGGTGTGTTCTTCCTGGAATCGCTCAAGCGACTGCTCCTGAGAATAAATGTGGTGAGTAGTATACAGGATGCAAGATGACAGAGTCCGTCTGTGGGTTAAAGTGACCTGAAGTTAATCTGTGTCGACTCACGCTGCTTACCGGCGGCCTCCAGCTTCTGCAGATACTCCTGCCACAGAGAATCCTGATTGAGGCTAAGGTGATGCAGATACTTCCAGTCGTACAATCCGGAGTCATGGCCATCGTCAAACGTCAGTTTGAGGGCGTAATTACCCGCCGGTTCCATGCTCAGCAGCCCGACGTCTTTCTTACCGTACTGTAATACTTCATTGCCGACACCATGCCCGCGCACTTCTGCCGAAGGGGAGAATACGCGCAGAAATTCAAAGCTGAGGCTGTACGTCGTATCACCATAGGTCAGCTCGACACAGCGGCTGGCTTTGCGGACTTTTATGGCGGCGGGAATCATACGGTCTGTCTCTGTACTGTTTCAGTTGCCACAGTGTACCTGCCAGACGGGGAAAAGCGGAAGTAATGCAGTACCGGTGCACTGTGCGCCGGTACTGCATCAGAGCAGACAATCACCAGATCAGAGGATGAACTGGCTGAGGTCCTGATCCTGTGCCAACGCACCGAGACGGTCATCGACATACGCCGCATCAATCAGCACGGGCTCTTTCAGATCAGTCGCATCAAAGGACACAGCCTCCAGCAGACGCTCCATCAGAGTGTGAAGACGACGGGCACCAATGTTTTCGGTGCTCTCGTTCACATCAAACGCAATCTGCGCCAGACGACGGATACCGTCAGCAGTGAAGTCGATATCCAGGCCTTCGGTTTTCAGCAAGGCTTTGTACTGCACGGTCAGTGAGGCATTCGGTTCGGTCAGAATACGCTCGAAGTCCTGAGGCGTAAGCGCCTGAAGCTCTACACGTATCGGCAGGCGCCCCTGTAGTTCAGGAATCAGATCCGACGGCTTCGACAGATGGAAAGCACCGGACGCAATAAAGAGGATATGATCGGTTTTGATCATGCCATGCTTAGTGCTTACTGTGCAGCCCTCGATCAGTGGCAGCAGATCACGCTGCACGCCTTCACGTGAAACATCACCACCAGATCCACTTTCCTGACGCTTCGCCACTTTATCGATTTCATCGATGAAAACGATTCCGTTCTGCTCTACCAGCTCCAGAGCCCGTACTTTCAGCTCTTCCATGTTCACCAGATTGCCGGCCTCTTCATCACAGAGTTGCTTATAGGCGTCGGCAATTTTCATTTTGCGTTTGGTCTTTTTGTCGCCCCCCATGTTGGCAAACATGTTCTGCAACTGGCTGGTCATTTCTTCCATGCCGGGAGGGGCCATGATTTCCACGCCCATATTGACCTGCGAGACATCGATCTCAATCTCTTTATCGTTCAGCTCACCGGCACGCAGTTTCTTGCGGAAAATCTGACGCGTCGCACTGTCGGTCTTTGGCTCTTCAGTAGTATCCCAGCTGGTTTCGCGCGGTGGCGGCAATAACGCATCAAGAATCCGTTCTTCTGCGCGCTCTTCGGCACGGGTGCGTACCTTTTTCATTTCCTGCTCGCGCATCAGTTTGATGCCCGTTTCCACCAGGTCACGGATGATAGATTCAACGTCTTTACCGACGTAGCCGACTTCTGTGAACTTAGTGGCTTCTACCTTAATAAAGGGCGCATTTGCCAGTTTCGCCAGACGACGTGCGATCTCGGTTTTACCTACACCGGTCGGACCAATCATCAGAATATTCTTTGGCGTTACTTCATCACGCAGCTCTGCATCCAGCTGCATCCGGCGCCAGCGATTACGCAGGGCAATCGCAACGGCGCGCTTGGCATCGTGCTGTCCGATGATGTGCTGATCCAGTTCGTGAACAATTTCCCGCGGTGTCATCTGGCTCATGCATTTTCTCCTGAATTCAGTACTTCAATGGTCAGGTTGGTGTTGGTAAAGACACAGATGTCACCAGCAATATTCAGACTCTTCTCGACAATATCGCGGGCGCTGAGTTCGGTGTTTTCCTGAAGAGCACGGGCGGCGGCCAGCGCATAGTTTCCACCCGACCCCACACCAATCAGATCATTTTCTGGCTGCAGTACATCACCGTTGCCGGTAATAATCAGCGACGCCGTGTGATCAGCCACGGCAAGAATGGCCTCCAGCTTGCGCAGCGCCCGGTCCGAGCGCCATTCTTTCGCCAGCTCAACCGCCGCACGGGTCAGTTGTCCCTGATGCTTCTGCAATTGAGCTTCAAATTTTTCAAACAGAGTAAAGGCGTCAGCCGTACTGCCAGCGAACCCGGCGAGAACCTTACCATCGTACAGACGACGCACTTTGCGGGCATTAGCCTTCATTACCGTATTGCCCAGAGAAACCTGACCGTCACCGCCAATTACCACTTCGTTACCACGGCGAACGGATACTATCGTTGTCATGAAACCTGTCCTGATTGATAGATGAAGAACTTATATGGGGGGGCACAGCGCCAACTTCAAGAGCGTTACTCCTGACTTTCTGTCGCCCCCTATTTGCAGTTGATTGACACCGGGAGAGCACCGATACTTGCCGCCAGAAACGCACGATAACGGGATATAACGAATGAAAATCGCCAAAGACACAGTCGTACAACTGCATTACACACTGAAAGATGCCGACGGCAACCTGATTGAAACCACCCGCCAGGAAGGGCACCCGGTGGCTTACCTGCAAGGGCACCGCAACATGATCCAGGGCTTCGAAGACGCCGTCGAAGGTAAAGA
>Ga0163111_10001131_pt1 | contig 16205 bp, 14 predicted proteins | sample CRUFie1St18metaG_FD_109645 | JGI IMG/M metagenome (GOLD analysis project Ga0163111, IMG submission 109645) | Marine microbial communities from the Costa Rica Dome - CRUD Field 142mm St18 metaG | ecosystem: Environmental > Aquatic > Marine > Oceanic > Photic zone | place: Costa Rica: the Eastern...
AATTTAAATCCTCAAATGTATTTCCCCAGGTCAATTTAACAAATGGATTTTGATTTGAAGTTGATTTGTTTTCAACACATAAATTTTCGAGCTGCGATATGCATTGTGTAATCGAGGTTTCCGCAAGAGGAGTTGGGATTACACCTGTATTATCAAGTGTAAAACTGAACTTTACGGTAGCTGGCTGAGCAACTCTAGTTCTGGTTGCTACCTCCAAACCTGAAGCCCCAAATACTTTAATACCGTTTTTCCCTGTAGTTCTTTCTATATTTATAGAAATCGGATTTATTTGTAAATCAAACTCACCAACTTTTGAACTAGCATCTGGAGCACTATATGATGATATTTTTAATTTATTCATTATAATTTGGATTTAATTTTAATATGATTAAATATAACTTCTTTACAATCTTTAATTAATATTTTTTTACCCTCTTGCGCCATCAAACGAAATTCATTCGATGATAGAAAATTTTTTATTCTTTGATCAATTATTTCTTGTAATTCTACACTATTATAATTTGTGCCAACACCAGCACCAGGATCAGTGACCGTTCCCTTAACGATTATAGTTTCTATTAGTAGTGTTTTTTCCATAATAATTTATGATTTAATATAAGTATTTGGATTTTGGGTAAAATCTCCTACTCCCGGGATACTACCAATAGATTCAGGAATCTCAGGCCAATCTCTACGTCTTGAATAAGAACTATAACATAATTTTATATCTTCAAAAAAAACTTCCGCCTTTTGTGAATCTAATTTACCTAATGAAACTGAAACAGGATATGCATCAGAAAGTGTTATTGTTTCAACGGTAACCTTTTGCTTTAAAGCATTAAAATCTTTAACATCAATTTGAACTATAGCTGTTTTAATCTTAGACGAGGATAAGGAAGGATCGTTAAATAAATTTTGAGTTGCACCAGCTCTAGAAAAGTTTCCAAAACCTCTACCTGATGATGGCATAAGACTTTTTTCAAAATCAGCTTCTTCATCAGTTTGTGTACTCCACCCTAAGCTTTCAAACCATGTTTGTAAAGTTTTTAGATAATTGACACCATAATTCCTAAGGACACCTCTTGTAAATGTAACTTCTCCATAATTAAATTCACCGGGTAAATTATACTCAACACCATAATTACCTCCTTCAGCAAGTTTTGTAGCCTTAGTGGTTTTTGAAAGACCTGAAACAGATTGCCATGCTGATGTATAAGGTTGTCCGTCAATAATAAATGTAATATCAAACTTATAACCCAGAATGGGATATTGACTAAACGGATAGAAATTTGTTCCACCCATTCCTATTGCGGAGGTAAGTGCACCAATACCCTGCTGTGCACCCATTCTTGCAAATTGTCCTACACCTCTTTTTAGGGTAGACTTGTTAAATAAATTTCGAGTTAATGATCTGCCACTATTCCTGCCAGACCTTTTAGCCATTTTCCACAAATTTTTTTTTGTGTAACGAGCTCTGGCTTTCCTATAACCTTTAATTGCATCTTTTTTCAAAGATGTTGCACCTTTTTTTAAAGATGCAGCTCTTTTTTTAAAAGCCCTTGACAATCTATCACTCATTCCCATATAATAATGATCAAAAAATATAAATTATTTAATTACTAAAACGATATTATCTACTTATATCTGTTATTATTTAGACAACAAATTAAGCTAATAAAACATTATTAAAAGCTAAAAAAATTAAGGAAAAACCAGTTGAGATCCACTAAAACAACAAGCATATCCATAAAACATAAATATCTATTATTTTATTCAAAAATTCAACTAAATTTTAAAAAATTTAAGTTATTTGTTATATTCTTTGAATAGGATAGAATTTTTTTTAAATTAACTGATATTATCTATTAAGGTTTAAACACGAAATTGAAAAAATCTCCTTTTATAATTCCTGGGTTAAGAAACTATTCAGATTCAGAAATAAAATCGTTTTTTGGAAGAGAAGAAGCAATTGAGAATGCTTTAGAAATTTTAAAAAAAAATAAAATTTTAATCATTAACGGTGACGAAGCTTCTGGAAAAACTTCATTAATTAATGCAGGAATATTAAATAGAATTAAATCTAATTTTTCTGGAAAATATGGAAAAGATTGGAATATTTGTAAAATAAGACCAGGTATAAGTCCAATTAATAACCTAGCTCGTGCTCTTTCAGAAAAAGGCTCACTTCAATTAAACGAAAAACCTAAAGCATCAGATTTTGATTTATATAAAAATGAATTAAATAAAAAATCAGCATTAGGTCTGATCGAAATATGGAAGAATTCAGCAATTTTTGAAAAGAAAAATCTGGTTATAGTAATAGATCAACTTGAAGATCTTTTTAGCTTTCCTAAACTTTTTAATTCTGATTCTTCTGATGAAGACAATCTGTTATTAAATTTGATTTATAAAACAGTGAAGAATAATTCTTGCTCTGTTTATTTCATACTCGCAATACAATCTGACCATTTTACAAAATTAAACATGTATGGTAAATTCTCTGAATTGAATACAGTAGGTCAATTTAACATACCTAGCATCGAAACCATCTCCGTGCTTAAAAATTTAAATAAAAATTTAAATATTTCTGTTCCCAATGAACTATTGAATAAAATTCGTGAAAATACACATGAATATTCGTATTACCTTGCAAATATTCAAATACTGGTTAAAAAATTCCAAGAAAATAATTTTAAAGAAGAAAAAAATAAGTTCGAGGAATTTATTAAAGATTTCAATTTAGAAAATGTAATTAATGATGAGTTGGAGTTGTATGTTTCTAAATTAAAAAATGATGAACAGAAATTAATTGATTTAATATTGAGATCTTTTATTCACTCTGATAATAATGATGAAAAGAAATATTATCAAAGATTTGAATACATAAAAAGTTACTGTAATATAAGTTCTAAAAAGCTAACAAATCTGATATTAAATATTAATTCAAATTTTGGAAATATATTCGAAATAATCCCAGAAAATATTTCTTCTATTAAATCAACCACTGATTATGAAATTAGTGATGGTGATTGTATTAACTTAAAATATAGTAAAAGTTTAAATTGGACAAGACTAAAAAGGATTGAGAAAGACGAGAATTTCATTTTTAATCTGTTAAGCGAATTACAGCTTGCCTTGGCAAAAAATCAAAGTATAGAAATTGAAATTTTAAGAAAAGGGATCGAGTTAATGAGCATGGATTACATCAATGAAAATTGGTCAAAAAAATACAATCTTAATTTTAAAGAAATTAATGAACTCCTAAAGAGTAAAAGTGACAAATATGAAAATGACAGAAAAAATAACATTGAAAAAAACAGAATAAAATTAAGAAATGATAGAAGAAGATGGTGGTTTGTTTTTAGTTTAATAATCCTATTAATTTCATCTACCAGTTTTTTTATGTATAAACACTATCAGAAAATAATAAAAGAAGAAAAAATAATAAATTTAGAAAAAGAAAAAAGCAAACTGATTAGAGGACTTGATTCAATTGCTAAGAAAAACGATTCGTTAAATATTAATTTAGAAGATGAGCTAGAAAGAATCAAAATTGGTAATGAAATAATAAGGAACAAAAAAGATTCGATCGAAATAATAAGTAAAATAATTTTTGATGATTCGATTAAAATCAGGCAGCAAAGATTAGATCTGGACAAGAATTTAACTCTGTTAGAAAAAGCAAATATTGAAATTGAACTTAAAAAACAGTTTATCGATTTAACAAAAAGAGAAATAAATTTAAATAATGAAATAAGGAACTTAGCTACTCAAACCTCATTATTAAATGTACAGGACAAAAGGCAAGCAATTCTTTTTGGTAAAAAAAGTCTTAAACTATATGAAGATTTTAAATTTATTTCTGAAGAGAAAAAAAATCTATCAAATCAAAATCAAGAATCCTCGTCTAAAATAAAAGATTTAATATTAATTTCTGGACAAAATGATAAGAACTCCTTAAGAGGACTTGCTAATAATATTATTGCAAAAATTAACGGTGTAAACTTTATAAACGAAGTAAAGAGTTTAAATTTACTAGAAGGAATAAACGACTCTAAACAAAATGGGTTAAACTCACTAATTGTTTCAGATGATAATAGAATTTTTGCAGCTGGAGAAGCTGGAAAAATATTTTACTCCAATGAAATAAACGAAAATCTTTACGATGTATCATTTTCTGAATTTAGATTAAATCGAGAGATAAGTTCTATTGTAAATTTAAATTCAGATGTTTTAGCTGTTGGATTAAAAAGTGGAGAAATTTGGTATTTAAGCATAAAAGAAAATATAAAAACCAGAATATTCCCAAAAACTAAATCCAAAGAAATGTTTCCCATTAAAGATTTAATTTTTAATGGAACTAGTATTTTTTCAATTCAAAAAAACTATGTAATTGAATTTTCATTAAAAGAGCAAATCTTTTATAATTATAATCTGAATATTAAAGATGACGACCATTTTGAAGATATCGCATTCGATCAAAATAATATCATTTATATTTCAACCAAAAAAGGAGATATTTTTAAATTTAACATTGATGATAAATCTAATACACTAATTTTTGAAAGCAATAATGAAGTTTTATCATATAATGATAGAGTTACTAAAATTGAATATTTTAAAAATAAATTTATTTTTTCTACAAAAAATGGCTGGATTTATATTTTCGATGATAATAATAATATTTTAGAATATCAAAACAGAATCTTAGCTCACAACTCCGAAATCGTCACTTTATTTTTTGATTATGAATTAAATAGATTAATTTCAGGAGCTAACAATGGAACAATTTCGATTAACGAAATAAATTCATTGACTCACAACAATAAACCTTCAATCATCATTGATTTAGGAGCTAATAATATTATAACTGATATTGATGGCTATAAGATTAATGGAAATGAATATATTTTAACTGTAGACAATAAGGGGAATCTTTCATACTGGAATATGTCTTTAGAAGATAAATTTGACTACATAAAAGAAATAACTGAAAATCAAAATTAGTTTCAGGTGGAATATATTATTTTATTCAAATCTAATGTAAATTATGATAATACAGTTTATCTAAATATATTATTAGAAAATTTAAAAAAGCATAAGGAAAATAGGATTATTCTTATATACATTGGAAAAGTATTGAAAGAGTCAATTTTCTTTTCTGAAGAAAAAATTGATGAAATAGTCAAAATCAATAGTTTTATTTCTTTTGTTAAGAATACATATAGATTCAATAGAGGAAGTAAAAGAATAATAATAAGCTTATCAAAAAATTTTCTTTTCAAATTTTATGGGAATTTAATATTTAAAAAAAGATTATTTCTTGAAATCAAAAATTTTGATTTTAATTCTATTGAAAACAAATCAATTATTAAAAGAATTATCCCTAAAATAAAGCCTTTAGAAATTGTTAAAAATCCTAAGATTTACGTTAATAATAAAAAATTGACAAAAGCATTGGAATACATAAACTGGTGTTTAAAAAATTCTAAACAAAAAAAAATAAATGAAATCAGATATTTATATCTTTTATTAAAATCAGAGAATGCAAATGAATTTCATCAAACTTTTAAAAAACTTCAAAAAAAAATTAATAATAAAAACAACTTAAATATTATAGTTACATTTATAGATTATAATAAAGATATACTAAAAGGAAACTTTAGCTATTTAAATAGTAAATTAAAGGAAAGAATTCTCGGAAACGAATTTATAAATTCTGATAAAAACTTTATAGTAGCACTTATCAAAAACTCAGATATTTTTATAACTGATAATCACCTTTACCTGCATTACGCTGAACTTATTAATAAAAATACATTGTTATTGGAAAATTCACAAGGAACAGATGAAATAAATAATGAACTTGAAAGTAAATTACAATTTTTAATAAAAAGTATCTAGTTTTGATTGATGACTTAAATAAGTTATAAGAGACTATTTATATAATATATTATAAATAAAAATAATTTTATTTATAATCCTTTTGCATCTGAAAATCCTTTTCTATAATGATTATCTTTTTCCATTTTAATAATTCGATCTTCTAATTCGTCTATTATTATGATCTTTTCGTCTAGTCTTTCATGAACAATTTTAAGCTCTGACTGTAATTCGGTAAACTGAGCAAAAAGGGTTCCAGCCGTAAAGATAAAAGCTAAAAAACCAGCTACAATAGACCAATTTTCAGAAATAGCTTTATTAAAATTTGTATCAACTTTACTCATAAATCAGATTTGATTTAATTGTTATTTACTACTATTAAGAGTCTGTAATCTCAATACTTTCAAACGCGAAAACTATTGATTCTACAGCTGCTTCAGAAGCAGATGAACTCATGTCGGTTGAGTTTATTTGAACTGGAAAGGCATTATTTAATGTCCAGGTAAATTCAGCTGTACCTGTTTCGTTAAGAAGTCTAATTACGACTGTATCTCTGGTGTATGTATTCAGGTTGATGCTATTAATCCAAAGAAAAAACTGATTATCCTGATTAAACATACCTTTTTTAAGAGTAACATTTCCATGTTTCATCATCCCAGGCATTTTGATATTTGAAAAACGAGGACTATTACCGTGTCTATATTCAACTACCTCAGTCTCAATTTCTAATCCAGTTACTTCCATAAAAGGTAAATCAGTAAATGAGCCTATATCAACCGAAAAATAAAATTTCGGTAATGGCCAATAATCGTCTTGTGTAGAACCATCTCCTGGTTGCGGTGCTCCTGCCATAATTTATTTTTTTAAGTTTATATTATTAATTTATTTTATCGTTGGTTTAGGATTCTTGCATCTTTTGTTCAAATGTTAGAACAATAAATTCTGCAGGTCTAACAATTGCTACTTTAACGGTCATTTTTAATATCCCGTCAAGAATATCATTAGCTGTCATAGTAGAACCTAAACCTATCTCAACTTCAAATGCCTCATTTGGTGTAGAACCCACTAATAATCCTCCGGACCATTGGTTGCTTAAGAAATTAGAAACCGTGGATCTTAAATTTGACCATGTGTTAGCATTATTAGGCTCAAAAACATATGCTTCCGATGCAGATTTTATACTTTGCTCCAAATATGTCATGGTTCTTCTAACACTAATGTATCTCCAGTCCTGGGAATTTCCATCTAAAGTCCTTGCACCCCAAACGAGTGTTCCTTTTCCTGGAAAATTTCTTATAGCATTAATAGCTTTACCATTAAGTGGCATATTCATATCTTCCTGATCATTTGCATTAATATCTACGCATGGGGAAATAACTGAACCTAAACTAATATTTGCCGGAGCCTTACCAACATTAAATACTGCATCTACCATAGAATATGCACCAGCCATTGCGGAACTTGGAGGCATAATATTTAATTGATACAGCATGTTTTCAAGTATAAGATTGTATTTTCCACTTACAGATTTTAAAATAGAATTTGTTGATTGAGCATCAACATTTTCTAGATCGTTAATTTTTAGAATTTCGACTTTAATAGCTTCAGCTTTGGCTTCTTGTAATTTTCCTGCTTCCAGAGCAACATCAACTTCTGATGTTAGCATTTCAATTAGAACCTCAGGGTTACTTATTCTAGTGTAATCAACTTCCGAAGGACTATATACAGTGGTATTAACAAAAGGATAATATGCCGCTCCCCAAGCCAAAGAATTGGATCCTATACCCTCTCTAAACTTATTAATTACGTCACCATCATCGTGAGTTCTTTCCGATCTTCCACCATATACATCAATTACTGCAAACCTATTTCGCATTTTTTGACCACAATGAGCTAACATTTCTGCCTGTAATGAGTAGCAATCATCTTCTGATAGTAATACTGCATCAGGAACAACTAAAATAGACGGTTCTAAATTTTTTTCTAATGTAACTATACCTCCATTATTTTTTTTGTCTGAAAGTTTTTTAGATGATATACCTGAAGTGTAATCGCCAACTGATACAATGTAACATACTGAACCACCATTATTAAAGAAAAATCTCATAGAGTCGTACATTAGGAACCTAGTGGATTTAACCATTCTTAATTTAAAGTGTTGATTTTCATCAGAGCTAATTTCAAATTTAGTTTCACATGGACCACCAAATAAAGTGTGATATTCAGAAAGTGAAGTAATCCTTGTTGGAATATTGGTTAGTTGTTGTGTACCTCTAATTGCTTTTTCAGTGTAACCAACAAATGCAGGTACTGCAGTTGGAACAGAAACAACAGAATTACCAAAAGCACTTTTTTCTTCCACATAAACGCCGGGTGTAGCTAGTCTTGTTGCCATAAGTTATCTTGTTTTAATAGTTGAAAGATATTTTTTTATTGGGAAAATAAATAATAATCTTATTAACATTAATTATTACATTTTTGTAATCTGTAGATATAAAATTATTAAAAGAGTTTTTAAAGAGTTATTAACAATTTAATTTAATCAATATTTATAAAAATATCTGCATAAAAGTCAGAACTAGTTAAATCAAATGAAATATTTTTTACATTAGGGTGAGAAAGTGATAATAAAAAAGACTTGAACAATTCATCATCTTTCTTTAAAAAATGTCTGTAATTGTAATTTTCTGATAATTGAAAATTATTATTTAGTTCTACGAAGTAAACACTTTTTCCAGATGCTAAATTTCTAACTTTAAAATCATTCAATTTAAAATTCTCATCTTCGTCGGTTATATAAAACTTAGAAATGCTATTTGAATTTGTGTAAATATTATATCTAAGTTTAACATTTCTTGAGTTAAATAATACTTTATATTGAATTTTATCCTTTTTTTGACCTTCACCAAAAAAACCGCTACTTTCATCAAAATTTAAATAAACCACAGCATGAAGTTTTTCATCAGAGAGTCTAAAACATTTATCATCAACAAATTGGTTTGGATGAAGAAAATCTTTTTTATTAAAAAATTCAATTAACCCATTTGTTTTGTAAGGAATATCTGTGTAATTCAAAAAATATTTATCATTGAAGGAAATATAAAATTTTAATTCGATAGGACCATTAAATAGCGAGCTCTTAAAACGTTCATCAGATTGAGATAAAATAACAAAACCACCACGTTTTTTTTTGAATTTTAACCCATAATTTTCCATTGTGATTAAACTTTGAGTATCAGGTAAAATATCAATTTTTGTAAATACTTTACTGACAAAGAAATTATGTAAAAAATTTACCTCTGTAACGATTTTAAAATTTGAAATAAAATTATAATTGTTATGAATAGACATAAAATATATTAACTATTTCCTAAAATTGGAGGAACATCCTCATATACAAGATCACTGTCAATTAAAACATGTTTTATTTTATAGGCAACAGAGGGGATATATTTTGCGCCTATCGAACTCCATAACCTCATATTTGACTCTATATCTAAATTGTATATCTGTGCATGTATTTGAGAACATTCGTAAGGAAGACCTGGGGTATCCTCAAAGTCAAAATTTGGATTTTTTTGAAAAAATTCAAGAACAAGCGTAATATATCGTAAAGACTCAAGATATGAATTATTAGTAAAGTATGCGGCGAACATTATATTAACATTTAATGTAACTACTGGAGGACTAACTATTCTACCAAGAGATTTATTTTTTGATGTTTTATCTTCCTCTAATCCTAAAAGAAAGACGGAAATTTTATTTTCAATTCCATCGCTAACATTTCCTTTAAGATCTATCAAATTTCTAATGACAACTACATCATCATCAATAGATAATTTATTTTTAACATAAAAATTAAGTTTAGAAGAAATTGCTGAAATAATATTATGTATCATCTTATTATAATTAATTAATTAGTTTTTTTACAGCAATAACTATGAACCTAATAATGTATATACACAAAAAAGACACTGTGCACCCAATAACATACAGTTGAACAGAGAATATTTTCTCAATTGTTTTTAAAGAAGAATCCGTTGAGGCTAATTGCAAAAATTCAAGAAAAATAAAGGAGAAAAGTAATGATAATATACTGGTTAGTATTAACCAAAAAACTTCTCTTAAAAAAATTTTATACATAAGTTAAGGTTTATCTTGTTTTTTAATTGTGATTTTAGAGCCTAAATAATAAAAGAGAGCACCTAAAAACATACTTAAATATAAATTTAACTCACTTTTTATATAAATACCATACCCGTCTGCATATAAAAATTCATTTAACCAAACAATTAGTGGAATCAAAAATACATAACAAATAGAAACCATAATTAAAGAATTTAATTTACTGGATGAAATTTTTTGTCTCACTCTCCAATCATTTAGCAATATTATTGATGAAATAATAACAGACATAAATAAAAAAATAATAATTACTACAAAAATATTTTTGTCTTTTATGAGGCTTTTTGCAAACTTTACAGGGTATCCATTGATTTCAGCAACTGGGTCAGTAAATGTCTTTTCATCTGTAGTAAAAGAGTTATCAATTAAATTCCAAAGATCGTATCTTCCATCATCGTAACCTAAAGCCCAAATTCCTACTCCTTTTAAACCTTGTGTCATTGCAAAAGCATATTTTTTTTCTAAAGTGAAAGCATCATCATAAAATATCTCTTTCATAGAATTATCATCAAATACAATTGATATTTCTTTACTCATTGAAATTAAATCTAAATCTATTTGGTACTTTAAATTGGGATCGTTGATGAAAAAATCATTAATTTCCTTGTAAGTTAGTTTCCTTTCAATCTCAGCTTTAATATCCATTTGATTACCGCTCAATGAATCTTTTACAGATTTAATGTCATACATTAACCCATAATATGGCAGAGCCAAAATAGTTCTATCTTTACTTACTCCAAAAGAATCAAAAATCTCCATTGTCTTTAACAAACTAGGGGAGTTTTTTTCAGATTGAAGCGGAGATGTTGGACCTGGACTTTGATTTGATTGGTAATCATAGCCCATAATTATAAATAAATTAATTACATCTTTAGACTTATTTTTATCTTTTGTTATATCACCGCTTTTTGAAATTTTTAAATTTGAAAGTTCAGGAAGCGAATAATTTTGCATACTGGCAGAAGCAGGAAGAGTGATTGATAAAAAAGGTGTTGAGGCGTTATCTAAATTTTTCTTATAATACTCTTTGTGTAAATAAATTTTGAAATCTTTCACAAATTCTAGAAATTCTTTTCTTTTACTGGAGGGAAGATTTTCAAAATTTAAATCAACCCCATCAGCACCTTTGGACAATACTAATTCTGAAACATTTTTGAAAAGTGTTTGTTTTGTTTGATAATCAGACTCAAAAAAAGAATTTATATTCTTTTCACCATGTAAAGAAACGGTTAATAAAACTCTAGTTTTGCTTTTTTTTGCATATTTAACAAATTCTGAATCTGTCCAACCTAATAATTCAGAAGGGTTCTGAGCAGCTCCGGTAGTAGGCTCGATTTTATATGAAAAATAGGAAACTGTAGAAAGCAAATGAAAAGGATAGTTTTCCCATTTAGATTTCATCCAATATGGGTGCCAACCAAAAACCTCAACATCTTTCCTAATTTGATTATTTAAAGAATCATAAACAGAAAATAATTTAGGAGGGCCCGTAACTGATTCGTTATCTATTACTTTTCCTGGATCAACTCCATTGATAATTTCAAACATATATCCATATTGATTAATCATGTTTTTTTGATTAATTGTATTGTAAGGAGTTGTATTGTCAACCTGATTGGGGTTTGAGTCTTTCTTGTCTTTTGTTTTTAATTTATCTAAACCTAATTTTTTGGAATAATAGTTTTTTCTATTTTCAATTCTATTAATATCTCTAAATGATCTACTTAAGCTTCTGTCAATTTTTCTTAACTCATCACATGATGTGTTAAAAATCAACAAACTAATAATAAATAATCTAAAATATTTTTTGAATTTTTTCAAGATCCGATTAAGTTAAGTTTGATAAATTTTTTAAGTTCAAATATTTCTTTTTTGACTTGTATTTTCGTGGATCTAAGAGAAATTGAAACAACAACAAATTGAATATCATAATCATATAATGTAGAATTATTAATCAACTTAATTAGACCTCTTTTTCTATAATTTTTATAAAAATTATTATCAACCCTAAAAAAAGAATAATTTTTTGAAAAATTCAAACTTCTCCTGTCAAAAGAATAATTTTCAAAGAAAATATCTAGATCAGTATTGATTGATTTTAATTGAATCATCTCATCTGTAGGGGTTTTTACATTATTCAATTCACTTAACGAAAAAATCGACAAAGGATTATTTCTGTTGTCAGAAATTGAAATTGTATCATTATTTTTAAGACCAATCCAATAGGACCAACCGATTAAACTATCTTTTGTGTTAATTGTAATCGGAAATAAGTTTTCTTTAACCTCTTTTAAATTTAATTTTGAACCAAGATTGAATTTAGTACTCTGTTCAATTTTAAAAATTGTATCAAACTGGGTTTCTAAAATATTTTGTTTAACCTTAACCGTATCAATTATTATTTCTGATGTTAAAGAAACTTTTGAAAGTTTTTTTACCTCTAAAAATAATTTTGACCTCAAAAAACCAGAACTTTTAATCGCCGAAATAGCCTTTGTAATAACAGAGGCTTGGTTGTTATTATCAATTATAAAACTTAAGGAGTCGCCGGATGAAATTTTAAGAGAGTTATTAATCGAATCTTTTTTCGAGAAATCTTCAATTTTAAATCTAGTGGATGTGCCTTCTTTGATTGTGAAGGAATTTAATTTATTTCGACTGAAATTTTTAAATTTATAAAAGACTAAATCATTTTGATTTACAGGGTAAGTGTATTTTAACGGCACTCCACCAGTGGGAGAATTAAAATAAATATTAGCTAATGTAACAGTGTCTTTAAAATCCTTAAAATTAATCTTTTCAATAATATCTGCCCATGAATGAGGGACAACAGCTGTTTTTTTAATCAAAAGTAATTTTTTTAAACTATCAATAATTTGATCCTCGTTATAACGATTTTTTTTTGAATGATTTATCTTGCTTAGGGGAAGAATATTTTTTGATAAATTAGCTTTTGAATTAATAGTCTCTACTTTATTGTAAGGAGATTTACAACAACAAAATGTTAAAAATAAAAATGACAAAAATAATCTAATCTTCATTTTTCATATTATTTTTGAGTTTCTCATACCTTTCAAATGCTTCCTGTCTTGAAATATTTTTCATACCTCTTTCCTTCATCTTAAGATCCATTTCAGCATCCATCAATTTAATCTTTTCGTTTTTTGACCTAGATATTCTTAATGAGTCTGATGAATTTAAATACTCGTTTTCATATTCATTTTCAGCTTTTAAAACCAAGCTATCATAAGGGCCCTTCTTTGTCAGCAGTTTGGTTAGCATAGGTGCAATTTCAATCATAATAAATATAAGTAAAATAAAGTTGGAAGCAATATAATTAACTTCACTAAGAGCTTTTACCTTGTCAAAAAAGCCATATGTTGTATTTACTATATTGTTTTTTTCCATCAAATACTCTTTTCTTAATTTTTCTTCCTTAAACTTTTCTAAATTCAAAAGTGAATCCTTTTTAATTTCTTCGCGAATTAGAATTTTATTTTCAGATTCCCATCTTTGTTTTCTTGATTCATATTGGAGACCTCTTCCCCTAATCTTAGTACCACATGTGCCAGCTGCCTCACATAAATAATCTTCCATATATTGATCTACTAAAACTTTCCTTTTATTATATACTGAAATGATTTTTTGTTTGTTTAATTCAATTTTAGAGGTTTTTAGTTCAAAGGTGTTTGACAATTCGTAAGTCATAGATTTCCTTTTATCATTAAAGAAATTGTCTATTTCTTTTTCAAACAACTTAATTTCAATCGGTTTTGAAATAACCACAGCTACAAGTAATGCGATTAAAAATCTTGGCAATGAAACAAAAAAGTTGTTTAAAATAGAATTAGTTGTTCTCAGACTGATAACTATATATCTATCTAAATTAAATATTACAGCTGACCAAAAAAAAGACCCGAGAATTATATATAAAGAGTTTTCAAAAATTAGGCTTAATGCAAAAAAAGAAGATACAAACGCCAATATGCAGGTTAAAAGAATTGTAAATCCGATTGAGGAATATTTAATTATTTCAAAGTTTGGACATTTTAAAATCAAATCTTTACTGACTCCCGAACAGAATAATAAAAGGTTAGTTATTGGATCAAGTTTTCTCATGACAATTAAGTTTGTAATTTATTAAAAAACTTCTTTAATCTTTCAATAAAACTCAAACTCTCTGAAGGTTTTTTGAGATTATTATTTATTTTTTCTAAAATTAAGTTGTCTTTATAAGGAATGATATTTATAATTTTTTCTTTTTTTATTCCATTAAAATTATATTTAAAATGAAAATCTGTAGATTTTGTTAGTACGAAATTATAATCTTCATTTGTAGTTAGTTTTCCTATTTTTGTATCCTTTAAAGTTATATCCAAATTAGAATTAAACCCAATGAAAACTGATTGACCCAAATAGCATGAGTATTTTTCGATTCCTTGTTTAATCAGAGGATTTAAAAAAATTGTTTCGTTAAGAATTGGATCAAAAACTTTAACATAAAAATTTATTTCATCAGATTTATTGACCTTAATAAATAAAAATTTATCTATAAACTCGTTTTTATTTGAAGCACTAAGCTTGAATAAAGTATCATTTTCTAATTGAATAGTTGTTTCATCAATAAATTCATTTGCTTCAATTGTTGGTGTGATTTTAAAAAAATCCGCATTTTTAATTTTCCATTTGATTAATACTGGTTCATATGGTTTTACAAAGGTTTTTTCAGAATTAAAAACGATTTTAATTTGGTCTGAATTTAACTCAATCAATGTAGATTTAGATAAGATTTTTGAAAAAATATCTAAAAAATATAAAACCTGATTTTCTACATTATCGTTTGAATTATAGAAAATTTTATTCACAACATTAACTTTATCAAATATTAGAAAATGGCTGTTTAATTTGTAAAGGTTTAAGTCCGTATTCCAATAAACCTCAACGCCACAATCAATTAGTCGGTTAATCAAATTATAAATTCTTAATGATTTTTTTGATGTATTAGAGGAAATGATAATTTTTGCCTGAATGTCTTTCTCGATCAAATTAAAAATACTCTTTGAAGTTTTTAAAATGTCATCTTTACTTATTAAAAGCTCAATACTAAAAGTTACATTCTTTAAAACTTCTGTCAATTCTTCTGAAAAATTTGGGGCAGTATAGACCTTATACATAGATTATAATTTCCTCTGTTAATCTAAGAAATTTAAACGACATTCAAAAAAAGAGATTTTGGTTAAAAAAATAAAAACTTTTATGAACCGGAAATTTAATTTTTTGTAAACTCAATGATTTCTTTTATTACTGTCTCAGTCAAAAAAGATGCTTTTTGTTGACTTTTAGCTTCACTGTATACTCTAATAATAGGTTCCGTATTACTTTTTCTAAGCTGAACCCAGGAATCTACAAAATCAATTTTTAATCCATCAATAGTATTAATTTTCTCGTTCAAATATTTTTCCATTACATTATTAATAATATAATCTACATTTATATCATCACTCAACTCAACTTTTTCTTTTGACATATAATAGTTTGTATATTGCTTTCTGAGCTGGGAGCATGAAATATCTAGTTTAGATAAATATGTGAGAAATAGCGCAATACCAACCAACGCATCTCTTCCGTAGTGAAGCTCTGGTAAAATTATGCCACCATTCCCCTCTCCACCAATAACTGCATTTTTTTCTTTCATCTTTTCAACAACATTTACTTCTCCAACTGCACTTGAAAAATACTCACAACCATGTAATTCTGTAACATCTTTTAATGCTCTAGATGAACTTAGGTTGCTTACGGTAACTCCCGGATTATTTTTTAAATAATAATCAGCGCAGGCAACTAAGGTGTATTCTTCTCCAAAAACTTGTCCATTTTCTGAAACAAATGCTAATCTATCAACATCAGGATCTACAACTATGCCAAGGTCAGCATGTTCTTTAATTACCATATTAGACAACTCGGTCAAATTTTCTTTTAGAGGTTCAGGATTGTGTGGAAACTCACCGTTCGGCTCACAATAAAGTTTTATCACTTCAACACCCAACTTTTTCAGCAGATTAGGAACAGCAATTCCACCTGTAGAATTTACTGCATCTACCACAATCTTAAAATTTTTGCTTCTAATCAAATCAGCA
>Ga0163111_10001132_pt1 | contig 16203 bp, 18 predicted proteins | sample CRUFie1St18metaG_FD_109645 | JGI IMG/M metagenome (GOLD analysis project Ga0163111, IMG submission 109645) | Marine microbial communities from the Costa Rica Dome - CRUD Field 142mm St18 metaG | ecosystem: Environmental > Aquatic > Marine > Oceanic > Photic zone | place: Costa Rica: the Eastern...
GACAATATTTAGGGGGTGACCCCTTGAGAAGATAGCTCAATGCCAAGGTTAAAATTTAAATTAGAAAGAAAACTAAATACTTTTTGTAGAATTTATGTATAATATAGAGTATAAGCTACTAGAAAGTATTAATTAACCGTGTAAATTAGATATGTCTCATACTGTTAAAATTTATGATACCTGTATTGGTTGTACACAATGTGTACGTGCATGTCCTACGGATGTATTAGAAATGGTTCCTTGGGATGGTTGTAAAGCGGGCCAAATTGCTTCTTCACCAAGAGTTGAAGATTGTGTAGGTTGTAAACGATGCGAAACAGCATGTCCTACAGATTTTTTAAGTGTTCGTGTTTATTTAGGGGCCGAAACAACAAGAAGTCTTGGATTAGCATATTAAAAAAGAATCTAAAATAATTATTTATTTTAGATTCTTTTTTTATGATAAAAACCCATATGTATGTAATCCTTTACCTAAAAAGTTTACACCTAAATAACAAACCCAAATAACAAAAAAACCTAATGAGCCTAAAATAGCAGTTTTTTTACCTTGCCAATTTTTTGTAATACGAGCATGTAAATAAGATGCAAAAACTAACCATGTAATTAATGCCCAAGTTTCTTTTGGATCCCAACTCCAATATGAACCCCATGCTTCATTTGCCCAAACACCCCCAGCAATAATTCCAATTGTTAAAAATGGAAATCCTAGACCAATAATTCGATAACTCCAGTTATCAATATTATTTAATAATTTTAATTTTCCTTCATTTCTTTCAGTTACTAAAATATTAGTATCTGTATAAGCAAGTGCATTATCACTATAAGCTAAAACACTAGTAGAATTATTTTGTATAAGATTTGTTTCATTTGAAATTTCAAATTCATTATATTTAACTTCTTTACCTTTAGTAATAATTAAAAATAAAATTGATAATAATGAACCAATGATTAATGTTCCATAACTAAGTATCATCATACTTACATGCATCATTAACCAATTAGACTGTAAGGCAGGAACTAAAGGACTTGCTTTTTGCATATCAGGAGGTAATGTTAAATTTGCAAAACCATTGATTAATAATGCAACTGGTATTAATGTTGCCCCAATTAATTTACTTTTAGTTTTATATTCAATAAATAAATAAATTGATAATAACGTCCAAGTTAAAAAAAGTAATGATTCATATAAATTACTTAATGGAAAATAACCAGCAAAAATCCATCTTGAACTTAAGATAATAAATAATAGAATATTTGATACTATTGAACCAATTTTACCAATTTTTGATAAAAATGGATTTTTAAAAAGAATTATACTTACCCAATATAAAATCATAGTAAATAGTAAAATACCAAAAACTATATTAGATAAAAAATTCTGAATTTCATTCCAGTCCATTTAATTTTTCTATTTAAAAATATTTAAAGAAAATTTGTTTACTAATACTATTATTTTAATAATAAAAAGTTGATTTAATCAACTTTAATCCTTAAATAATTTAAATTAATAAATATAAATATTAGTATATATATAAATTTTAATTGTTATTTATAAAATAATAAAATTTGCTATAATAATTGTAGAAATTAACAATTTCTTAGAACAATTAATGAAAAAATAAATTAGGATTTATATGAAACTTGCTGTTTACGGAAAAGGTGGAATTGGAAAATCTACAACAAGCTGTAATATTTCAGTAGCATTATGTAGACGAGGAAAAAAAGTATTACAAATTGGATGTGACCCTAAACATGATAGTACATTTACTTTAACAGGGTTTTTAATTCCTACCATTATTGATACGTTACAAAGCAAAGATTACCATTATGAAGATGTTTGGCCCGAAGATGTCATTTATAAAGGTTATGGGGGTGTAGATTGTGTAGAAGCTGGGGGACCTCCAGCTGGTGCCGGTTGTGGTGGATATGTAGTTGGAGAAACTGTAAAATTATTAAAAGAATTAAATGCATTTGATGAATATGATGTTATTTTATTTGATGTTTTAGGAGATGTTGTTTGTGGGGGATTTGCTGCGCCATTGAATTATGCTGATTATTGCTTAATTGTTACTGACAATGGGTTTGATGCACTTTTTGCTGCTAATAGAATTTCTGCTTCGGTTCGTGAAAAAGCTCGAACACATTCTTTACGTTTGGCTGGATTAATTGGAAATCGTACAGCTACACGTGATTTAATTGATAAATATATTTCAGCTGTTCCGATGCCCGTTTTAGAAGTATTACCATTAATTGAAGATATTCGGATTTCTCGAGTAAAAGGTAAAACATTATTTGAAATGGCTGATATTGAACCATCATTATCTTATGTTTGTGATTATTATTTAAATATTGCCGATCAATTAATTGCCGAACCAGAAGGAGTAATTCCAAAAGAATCACCAGATCGAGAATTATTTAGCCTTTTATCAGATTTTTATTTAACACCTGATAAAAATACTGCAGATGATACTGAATTAAATGAAACAGAAGAATTATTAATTATTTAAAAAATAAAATATGGTTTTAAAAGAAAATGAGAATGTTTCATTTGAATGTGAAACAGGAAATTATCATACTTTTTGTCCCATTAGTTGTGTTGCCTGGTTATATCAAAAAATTGAGGATAGTTTTTTTTTAGTAATTGGAACAAAAACATGTGGGTATTTTTTACAAAATGCTTTAGGTGTTATGATTTTTGCAGAACCTCGTTATGCAATGGCAGAATTAGAAGAAGGTGATATTTCAGCACAATTAAATGATTATGAAGAATTAAAAAAATTATGTTTACAAATTAAACAGGATCGAAATCCAAGTGTTATTTTTTGGATTGGAACCTGTACAACTGAAATTATAAAAATGGATCTCGAAGGAATTGCTCCAAAATTAGAAAAAGAAATTCAAGTTCCATTAGTTGTTGCAAGAGCAAATGGTTTAGATTATGCATTTACTCAAGGTGAAGATACTGTATTAGCGGCCTTAGTCCAAAAGACCAATAATAAAATAATTCAAAAACCAGCGAATGTACAAACTCCGTTAATTTTATTTGGTTCATTACCAGATTCAGTCGTAAATCAATTAAATTTTGAATTAAAAAAACAAAATATTGTTGTTAGTGGATGGTTACCAGCAAAACGATATTCTGAATTACCGACAATTGAAGCAGGTAATTTTGTTTGTGGAGTTAATCCCTATTTAAGCCGTACCGCAACAACATTAATGAGGCGTCGAAAATGCAAATTAATTTCTGCACCATTTCCAATTGGCCCAGATGGAACTAGATTATGGATTGAAAAAATTTGTTCAGCCTTAAATATTCAGCCGATTGGTTTAGAGGAACGTGAAAAAGAAAGTTGGGCGTCATTAAAAGAGTACATAAAATTAATCGACGGAAAATCAGTTTTCTTTATGGGTGACAATTTATTAGAAATTTCATTAGCACGGTTTTTAATTAACTGTGGGATGATTGTTTATGAAATTGGGATTCCTTATATGGATAAAAGATATCAAAAAGCAGAATTAGAATTATTAGAAAAAACCTGTCAATTAAAAAATGTTCGAATTCCAAAAATTATTGAAAAACCTGATAACTATAATCAAATTGATAGAATAAGAGATTTACAACCTGATTTAGTTATTACAGGAATGGCTCATGCAAATCCTTTACAAGCACGTGGTATTACAACTAAATGGTCTGTTGAATTTACATTTGCTCAAATTCATGGGTTTACAAATGCTAAAGATATTTTAGAATTGATTACACGTCCATTACGAAGAAATAATAGTTTAAAAGAATTAACATGGGAAAAATATAATACAAAATTTTAATCTTTTTTCTTTTTTAATAAATTGACATAAGATCATTAATGGAAGTACTATAATAATAAGTTTTTATTATGTAGATAATATTCTAATTAGTTTTATGTTAGAAAAAATGAAATATGAGATAATGATTCTTCTAAATGAAGAATTTAATGATAGTGAATTAAAAACTTGGGCATTTAAATATGCAAAAGAATTACAAAATTTAGGCGGTTCTGAAATTTCAGTTATTTCAAGAGGAAAACGTAACTTAGCATATCCTTTAAAAAACCAATTAAAAGGTAATTTTATTGAAATTACATTTTTTATGTTACCAAGTAAATTAGAATTGTTTAATAACCTTTTAAAATTAGATGAAAATGTTTTACGTTCATTAATTTTAAAAAATAATTTAAAAGTTATTGAAGGATAGTATAGATATAAGATTAACAACATTTCTTATATTTATATCTCCTTGAATATTTTTAAAAAAATTGTTAATCTTTATTTATCCTCAGTAGCTCAGTGGTAGAGCAATCGGCTGTTAACCGATTGGTCGTAGGTTCAAGTCCTACCTGGGGAGTGTTTAATAAAAAAATGGATAAATTAAAAATCGGATCAAAATTTTTTAGTTCAAGATTACTTTTAGGAACGGGTAAATATAAAACCTTTAATGATACAAAAGAAAGTATTCATGAAAGTGGATGTGAAATCGTTACTGTTGCAATACGCCGATTACCAACAAATTTAAATAATGATAATATAAGTTTTTTTAATCAACTAGATTGGCAAAAATTATGGTTATTACCAAATACAGCGGGATGTCAAACAGCTGAAGAAGCAATTAGATTAGCTTTTTTAGGGCATGAATTAGCATGTCAATTAGGTCAGGAGGATAATTTTTTTGTAAAATTAGAAGTTATTTCAGATCCTAAATATTTATTACCTGATCCAATTGGAACACTAAAAGCAGCAGAATTTTTAGTTAAAAAAGGATTTACTGTACTGCCTTATATAAATGCTGATCCAATACTTGCTTTACATTTAGAAGATATTGGTTGTGCAACGGTAATGCCTTTAGGGTCTCCTATTGGCTCTGGTCAAGGTTTAGCAAATCTTACAAATATTAAAATTATTATCGAAAACTCAAAAATTCCTGTAATTGTTGACGCAGGTATTGGTAAACCAAGTGAAGCTACGGCGGCTATGGAATTAGGTGCTGATGCTGTTTTATTAAATACAGCGGTAGCCCAAGCAAAAAATCCTAGACAAATGGCTCAGGCAATGAACTTATCAGTTCAAGCAGGCCGTTTAGCCTATTTATCTGGATTAATGGCCCAAAAAGATTATGCTAGTCCAAGTTCTCCGTTAAGTAATTAATTATTGCTCATTTTTACCTACGTGTAATTCACAGGCATCTGTAATAATTGGTAATTGAACATAACGATTAGTTAATGAATAATAAATGGCATAAAAAATAATAAAGAAATTAACAAGAATTAAACTTGTTGCTAAATTCATTGTAAATGCTTTTAAAAATTGATTTAATGTTAAAAATTGAACTAATTCAACATAAAAATATGTAATTGGAACTTGAAGTAGCATTATTAAAATCGAATGCATCACATTATATCTAATAAAATAATCGATTTTATATTTTTTACCATATCGAATAACAATAAAATAAACTGCAAAAAAAATAAAAAACGAGCCGTATTGTGAAACATTTTTTATTAAATCCGATAATATATCAGGGTCAGGATCTAATGCGATTTCCCCTATATCATCCTTTTGTGTTATTAAAAATTGTAAAAGTGGCATATTAACTAATGCCCCTTGATAATAATTTAAATTTTCATTTATTGGTAATAAATAAGCACATGTTGCTAAAAAACTAACCGTTGAACTTGAAATTGCAGTAAAAATTGTAGTAGATTTTTTTGTAATAATTAATAAAACAAATCTTATAAATGAAATTAAGAAGAAAGTAATAATTAATTTACTCATTTGAAATAATATTGATTTTTTTAATTTATTTTAATTATAGAACAAATTAATTTGTAATGTAAAATCAAGTTTATACTATTCAATTAATGATATAATATAATTAATATTTATTCTATCTTTATCAGATATTTAAGAGAAAAGTAACATAATAAAAATAATTTCTAATCATAATGTAAACAAATGATTCAAAATTTATTAAATAAAAATCGAGTTCTTAAAACATATAGTTCTTTAATTAATGAAATTAATAGCTTTGAAACTAATTTAAAATTGTTATCAGATACAGAACTTTGTGAAAAAACAAGTAAATTAAAACAAAAATATTCGAATGAACAAGATTTATCATTAATTTTACCGGAAGCATTTGCTTGTACGCGCGAAGCTGGACGACGAGTTTTAGGGTTACGGCATTTTGACGTACAATTAATCGGAGGATTAGTCTTAAATGAAGGTAAAATTGCAGAAATGAAAACAGGTGAAGGTAAAACGTTAGTTTCAACATTACCTGCTTATTTAAATGCTTTAACCGACAAAGGTGTTCATATTGTTACTGTTAATGATTATTTAGCAAAACGTGATCAAATGTGGATGGGGCAACTTCATAGATCGTTGGGTTTAAAAGTTGGTCTTGTTCAAGAGAATATGAATTCTAAACAACGACAAATTAACTATAATGCTGATATTACATACGTTACAAATAGTGAATTAGGATTTGATTATTTACGTGACAATATGGCGTTTAATATTAAAGAAGTTGTTCAACGCCCTTTTAATTTTTGTATTATTGATGAAGTTGATTCGATTTTAATTGATGAAGCTAGAACTCCATTAATTATTTCCGGTGCTACAGAAAATCCAATTGATAAGTATATTGTTGCAGCTGAAATTGTTAAATATTTAGAAATTTCGAAACACTTTGAAATTGATGAAAAAAGTAAAAATATTATTTTAACAGAAGATGGTATTATTCAAGCTGAAAAATTATTAAATATTAAAGATATTTATAATAAGACAAATCCTTGGGTTCCATTTCTTATTAATGCTTTAAAAGCTAATACTTTATTTTTTAATAATGTAAACTATATTGTTAAAAATCAAGAAATTGTAATTGTTGACGAATTTACTGGACGAATTATGCCAGATCGACGATGGAGTGATGGATTACATCAAGCAATTGAAGCAAAAGAACAAGTCCCAATTCGTAGTGGAAATCAAACATTAGGTTCAATTACTTATCAAAATTTCTTTTTATTATATTCGAAATTATCAGGGATGACGGGTACAGCAAAAAGTGCTGAAACAGAATTTGAAAAAATTTATAATTTATCTGTTGTTCCAATACCTACTGCTAAACCAAATTCAAGAAAAGATTTATCTGATTTTATTTATAAAGATGAATTAGCAAAATGGAAAGCCATAGCAAAAGAATGTCAAACTCGGAATTTATCTGAACAGCCTGTTTTAGTTGGAACTACGAGTGTTGAAAAGTCGGAAATTTTATCACAATTATTAACAGATTATAATTTACCACATCAAATTCTAAATGCAAAACCAGAAAATGTAAAAAAGGAATCAGAAATTATTGCTCAAGCTGGTAAAAAAGGCAGCATTACAATTGCAACAAATATGGCCGGTCGAGGGACCGATATTATATTAGGTGGAAATATTAAATTTGAAGTTCAAAAAGAATTATATGATTATTTATTAGTCATAAAATCATACCAAAAGCTTATTTTAAACGATTCTTTTATTTCAACGTTAATACAAAATAATGATAGCAATTCAGATTCATTAAAATCAGGCATTAATAATTTATTAAATTCTGAGAAATTTTTAAAATTAACATCTGTTCAATTATTACAATGTTTAAATAAACTTGAGACATTAGAGATAGAACCCAATACATATCAATTTCATATCAAAATAATTTTTAATATTTTATTTGAATGTTTAAGTCAACAACAAAAAATTGATAATAATTTAATTAAAAAGTTAGGTGGTCTTTATATAATTGGTACTGAACGTCATGACTCAAAACGAATTGATGATCAATTAAGAGGCCGTTGTGGGCGACAGGGTGACCCAGGTTTATCACGATTCTTTTTAAGTTTAGATGATAGTTTACTGAGAATTTTTGGTAGTAAACAAATTCAAGAATATATGAATAATGAATTATTAGATGATGTTCCATTAGAATCTGATATTTTAACTAAAAGTTTAAATAGTGCTCAAAAAACAGTTGAGAATCGAAATTATGATTCAAGAAAATATATATTTGATTATGATGAAGTTTTAAATAAACAACGAAAAGTTATTTTTTATGAACGACGTAATGTTCTTGCCAGTAAATCAGTTCGAAAAAAGATTTTAGCATTAGGGGATCAAGTTATTAGTGATATCGTTGATGAAAATATTAATTTAAATATAAATAATTTAAATAATTTATTACAAGATTTACTTGGAACATCATTAAACTTAAACCAATTTATTATTCATAATTCAGACTTTACTCCATTTGAATTAAAAAATTATTTACAGCAACAATTTTGGATCACTTACGAATTAAAAGAAGCTGAAATTGAAACAATTGAAATTGGATTAATGCGTGAAATTGAAAGAGCCACATTATTAAAATACATTGATATTATGTGGAAGGAACATTTACAAAATATGTCATTAATTCGTGATGCAGTTGGTTGGCGAGGTTATGGACAACGAAATCCATTATTTGAATATAAAGATGAGGCTTATAATTTATTTTTATATTTAATCAAATTAATTCGACAATTAGTAATTTATGAGCTTTTAAATATAAAACCTATATAAGTTTCTATTTTTTTAAAATTCTGTTAATATATTAATATTTAAAATAATAAATCTATGACAAAACGAACATTATCAAATAAAGGTAGAGTTTCTGTTCTTAAAGTTTCGGGATTTCGATCACGATCATTAACAGCACAAGGACGTAAAGTATTAAAAAATCGGCGGAAAAAAGGTCGTCATAAATTAACGATTCAACGTTAACCAGTTTCTATTTATGAGAGAAATATAACTATAATTATGTTTCACTCATAAATAAATTTTTATTATTTAATCTCTTAGATATAATGTATATATACATACATATATATAAATATTTCTAATTTTTATGAAATTTAGTGATGAACTTTCATTATTACTTAAAGCTCGATATCCAATTATTTATATAAATACTATTGAAGAAGATCGTGTTGAATACATTATTCGAAAAGAAATTAGTGCTACTGTAAATCGTAGTATTTATAGTTGGGATTTTATTGATGGTTATACTAATAATCCAAATAATAAAAATTTTGCAGAACGGAATCCACTTCAAGCACTTGAATTTATAGAAAAAATTTCATCAGATGCTCCATCACTATTTATTTTAAAAGACTTTAATAAATTTTTTTCAGATGTTTCAATTGGACGTAAATTAAAAAATTTAATTCGAATATTAAAATTACAACCAAAAACAATTATTATTATTAGTTCAGAGGTTAATATTCCAAATGATTTACGGGATTTTATTAATGTACTATCCTTTGAACTACCAAATAAAGCAGAAATTCAAAAAGAATTAATTCGTCTCTTTGATTCATTAAATTTAGATTTAGATTCAAAATTACTTGAAAATCTAACAAAAACATGTCAAGGCTTATCATTAGAACGGATTCGCCGAGTTTTATCGAAAATTATTGCAACATATAACGTTATTGATGAACAAAGTATTTCAATAATTTTAAATGAGAAACGACAAATTATTAGTCAAACAGGAATTTTAGAATATTGGGATTCAAAGGAACAATTAGAAAATATTGGGGGTATTCAAACTTTAAAATTATGGTTAAATCAACGAAACAATGCATTTAGTCAAAAAGCTACAAATTATGGTTTACCTGTATTGCGAGGTTTATTATTAGTTGGAATTCAAGGAACTGGGAAATCATTAACAGCTAAAGTTATTGCAAATACTTGGCAGTTACCACTTTTAAAGTTAGATATTGGGAAATTATTTGGTGGTCTTGTAGGAGAATCAGAAGCGAAATTACGCCAAACAATTGAAATTGCTGAAGCATTAGCACCTTGTATTTTATGGATCGATGAAATTGAAAAATCATTTAATAATATAGAGAGTCGCGGAGATAGTGGAACAAGTAGTCGAGTTTTTGGAAGTTTTATTACTTGGTTATCCGAAAAAACTAGTTCTGTTTTTGTTGTTGCAACAGCAAATGAAGTTTCTAATTTACCTTTAGAAATTTTACGAAAGGGACGGTTTGATGAAATTTTCTTTTTAGATTTACCAATTTATGAGGAACGAAAAGCTATTTTTCAAATTCATTTAAAAACATTTCGACCTGAAACTTGGGAAACTTATGATTATGATCAACTAGCCAAATTAACAAAACTATTTTCAGGTGCGGAAATTAAACAAAGTATTATTGATGGAATGTACTTAGCATTTTATGAAGAGCGAGAATTTACTACAGCAGATATTGTACAAAGTTTAAGCGAAATTATTCCATTAGCCAAATTAGATGAAATAAAAATTAAACAATTACAACAATGGGCTTTATCCGGACGAATTCGGTTAGCTTCAAAATAAGATTTTAATTAACGATATGAAACGATTTTTCATCAAGACACTAGCTGATTTACGATTTGCTATTTTATTATTACTATTAATTGCAATATTTAGTATTTTTGGGACAATTATTGAACAAGATCAAACAATTGAGCAATATCAAAATAATTATCCAATAACAAATACTATTTCTGGATTTTTAAATTGGAAAGTTATTATTCAATTAGGATTAGATCATGTTTATAAAACATGGTGGTTTATTAGCTTATTAATTATTTTTTCTTTAAGTTTATTAAGTTGTACATTTTTACAACAATTACCTTCTCTTAAAATTGCTAAACGGTGTCAATTTTTTAAAACTCAAAAACAATTTAAAAAACTTAAAAACTTTTATTTATTAGACAAAGATACTTTTTCATATCTTATCTATTTATTTAATAAAAATAATTATTCCATTTTTCAACAACAAAATCTTATTTATTGTTATAAAGGTTTAATTGGCCGATTGGCACCAATTATCGTACATATTAGTATGATTTTAATTTTATTAGGAGCAGTTATAGGTGCAATTGGTGGATTTACAGGTCAAGAAATTATTCCAAAACATGAAACATTTAATATTCAAAATATTATAAATAAAGGATCTCTAACAACTATTCCAAAAATAAATACAAGGGTTAATGATTTTTGGATTACGTATAATCAACAAACAACAATTGATCAATTTTATTCAAATATTTCATTTTTAAATAATTTTGGTAAAGAAATAAATAATCAAACAATTTCTGTAAACCATCCAGCAAAATATAAAGGAACTACATATTATCAGACTGATTGGAATTTAATTGGATTACGCGTGAAATTAAATAATAACGAAATTATTCAATATCCATTAATTTCTCCATTTACAGCAGCGGAAAAAATTTGGGTTTCATGGATTCCATTTAATGATGAATTAGATGATGGTATTACTGTTGTAATTAATAATTTACAAGGATATATTTCGTTATATGATAAAACTGGTAAATTTATTAGTAATTTAGAATTAAACGAAACAATTCAATTAACTAAAGAAATTACGTTAATTGATATTATGAGCTCAACTGGTTTACAAATAAAAACCGATCCAGGTATTTATATAATTTATACAGGTTTTGGATTATTAATGATAAGTACGTTAATTAGTTATCAAACTTATTCACAATTATGGATACTAAAAAATAATGGGAAAATTTATTTAGGTGGGAATACAACAAGAGCAAAATACGAATTTGAAATTGAATTTCAAAAACTAATAAATCAAACTAAATAAAATTAATTATTTTAAACCTTATAAAATATAAGGTTTAAAATAATTGAGATAATTAATGAATTAAATTAACCATTAATTGCTGGAGCTGTTAATGCTACAGGTAATACTTCACCAGATGCTAAATCTAATGGGAAGTTGTGTGCATTTCTTTCATGCATTACTTCCATACCTAAATCAGCACGGTTGATAATGTCAGCCCATGTGTTAATTACACGACCTTGAGAATCTACAACTGATTGGTTGAAGTTGAAACCATTTAAGTTAAATGCCATAGTACTTACACCCATTGCAGTTAACCAGATACCAATTACTGGCCACGCAGCTAAGAAGAAATGTAAAGCTCGTGAGTTATTGAACGATGCGTATTGGAAGATTAAACGACCAAAGTAACCATGCGCTGCAATAATGTTATAAGTTTCTTCTTCTTGACCGAATTTGTAACCGTAGTTAGTTGATTCGTTTTCTGTAGTTTCACGGATTAAACTAGATGTTACTAATGAACCATGCATTGCACAGAATAATGATCCACCAAATACACCGGCAACACCTGCCATATGTAATGGGTGCATTAAAATGTTGTGTTCTGCTTGGAATACAAGCATAAAGTTAAACGTACCTGAAATACCTAAAGGCATACCATCTGAAAAACTTCCTTGGCCGATTGGATATACGATAAATACTGCAAATGCTGCTGCTACTGGAGCAGAGAATGCTACGAAGATCCAAGGACGCATACCTAAACGGTAGCTTAATTCCCATTCACGACCCATCCATGCACATACACCTAAACCAAAATGTAATACGATTAATTGGTATGGTCCACCGTTGTATAACCATTCGTCAACTGATGCTGCTTCCCAAATTGGGTATAAGTGAATACCAATAGCGTTTGAACTTGGAATTACTGCACCAGTAATGATGTTGTTACCGTATAATAATGAACCTGCTACTGGTTCACGGATACCATCGATATCTACTGGAGGAGCTGCGATAAACGCAATAATGTAACAAGATGTTGCTGTTAATAATGTTGGAAACATTAAACAACCAAACCAACCAATGTATAATCTGTTTTCAGTTGAAGTAATCCAACTAGCAAAACGTTCCCATAAGCTAACGCCTTCGCGTCTTTCTAATGTTGCTGTCATAATAATAATGATAAATTTAAAACTTCCCAAGTTAAATACTTGTTATTTATAATTATAAACCGTTTAATCAATAATTATTCACAAATATTCTAAATAATTATCCGAAAATTTATTAAATTGTTTTATAATTACTAGTAAAATATAAAGTAACATTACCAACTATGTCACATTTTAGTCATATTAAAACACGTATTCGTAATATTGAGTACTTAGAGAAAGCTTTGTTGAAATTAGAAATTAATTGTGAACGACAACAAAAACAAATTGTTGGTTATCAAAATAAAACATTTGATGTTAATTTAAGTATTCCACAAGCAAATGGTTATGATATTGGTTTTAATTGGAATGGATCTGAATACGAACTAATTGTAGATTTAAGTTTTTGGCAACAAAAATGGTCATTAGAAATGTTTATGGATAAATTATCACAAGCATATGCTACTGAGACAATTTTAAATGAAAGTAATAAGCAAGGTTTTCAAACAACTAATCAAAAAACAAATGTTGATGGTTCTGTTACATTAGTTTTGGAACGATGGAAATAATAAAAAAAGAGAATATAAAATTTATATTCTCTTTTTTATTCCACTATACAATATTTACTCGTTTATGTCTTCTATCTTTGTGATCAAATTTAACAGTTCCATCTGTTAAAGCATACAATGTAAAATCTTTACCATAAGAAACATTTTGACCTGGTTTAATTTTTAAACCTCGTTGACGAACTAAAATATTTCCTGCTTTAACAATTTGACCACCATACCGTTTGACACCTAATCTATTAGCATTTGAATCACGTCCATTTTTTGTGCTTCCTGCACCTTTTTTATGGGCCATTTTATATAATCCTTTAGTTTATTGTAATATTTTCAATTAAAATTCTTGTTAAATCTTGTCGATGACCTTGTTTTTTTCTTGTTTTCTTTTTTGGATTCATTTTATAAACAATTGTTTTCCGACCGCGTAAATGCTCTAAAATTTTTCCTTCAATCTTAACATTATCTAAATATGGTTTTCCAATTAATAAATTACCATCGTCATTTACTAATAAAACTCTATTTAAAGTAATTTTAGTACCGGATTTTGTTGGAATTCGATTTAAATCGTAATATTTACCATCTTCAATCCAAAATTGCTTCCCGCTAATTTCAATAATTGCATATTTCATAACTATATCTTTTAAATAATCAATTTTATATTAATTGATTTTAAATAAAAGTGTCAAATTATTTAGAACTGTAGTCTTTGGTCTAACGAATATGTTTATTAATTTTTTTTATTGTTTTAAATTATCTAACTCATAATAAAAATCATTAAACGCTTTTGATTTGTAACACTCAGGGTTAGTAACAATTGATAATTGTCGATTAATTTTGATATTTTTAATTTTAATAACGACTAATGTTTTTAATTTTAATTCTTTTTTAATAGCGGAAGCAGAAACAAATGCTACACCTAAACCTAATCCAACAGCCGTTTTAATAGCTTCAATTGAATTTAATTGCATCACAATATTAAAATTTTTTGTTTGAATTTCATTTTGAAGTAATGTTCGATCAATAAAATTTTTAATTGTTGAATTTGTATTTAATGTAATAAAATTTAAATGATAGAGATCTTCTTTATTAATAATCTTTTCTTTACGATTTGCAAATGGATGAGAATTTGAAACGATTAATGATAATTCATCTTCAGCAAAAGGTTCAATTTGTAGATTTTTTTTAAATTGAATAGGTACATCACCTCCTACAATTGCAATATCAATTTGTCGTTCAACAATATTTCGAGCAATATTCCTTGTTGAATCTACTTGAACATTTAATGTAATTTGTGGATTTTTTTGATTAAAAGCAGCAATAATTTGTGGCATTAAATAGGTTCCAATTGTTTGGCTGCCACCAATTATTAAATTTCCTTGTTCCCCATTTTTTAAATCTTCCATTGCTCGACATGTTTCTTCACATAACGCTAAAGTTCGATCAGTATATTTTAAAAATAATTGGCCCGCTTCTGTTAATGTAACTTTACGATTTGTTCGATTAAATAAATTAATACCTAATTCATATTCAAGAGTTTTAATTTGTTTACTTAAAGATGGTTGAGATACAAATAAACGTTCCGCGGCTGATTTAAAACTTTTTTCTGTCGCAATCGCTTTAACAATTCGTAATTGTTGAAGTGTAAATGGAAGTATCATGTTTAATTTAATTTTTTTAATTTTAAATTACGGGTGGAGAGACTTGAACTCTCACAACATATGTTACTGGAACCTAAACCCAGCGCGTCTACCAATTCCGCCACACCCGTAAAAGAATTAAAGAAGATTTAAAATCAAATTAATCTTCTTCATTCAATGTATAAATAAAACTAGTAGATTTACCTTTTAACACTGATTTCGCTAAAGATAAAGCTTTTGTAGCCTGTTTATTTGCTTTATTTTTCCAAGTTGCTTTACGACTATTCTTTTTTGATTTTGATGTTCGTTTTTTAGGGACTGCCATATTAATACTTAATATAAATATTTGATATATGTAACTAGTATAAAAAAAAATACAAGAAAAAGGCAACTGTTTTGTTAAATTTTTCTTGTATTAATATTTATTAACGGTATTGTCGTTGAATTTGTTGAATAGCTAATCTTCCGATATTAAATAAAGCCCATGAGCCTGCAACTAATAACGGTGCTGCAATCAATAATAAACGAGTATCCATAATTTTTTTCCTTTTATAAGCTTTTCAACTTACGAATATATAATTATTTTATTAGTAATTATACATAAATTCTACAAAAAGTATTTAGTTTTCTTTCTAATTTAAATTTTAACCTTGGCATTGAGCTATCTTCTCAAGGGGTCACCCCCTAAATATTGTCGCCGCTATAATGTTTCACAATTGAGTTCGAAATGGATCACTGTGGTTCCATTATGCTAGAAACACCAAGGTATAAAATCTTACATGTATTTAATACATGTAAGATTTATATAAAAAATTCAAGTCCTCGATCTGTTAGGACATCTTAGCTCATACATTACTGCATTTATACTTAATGCCTATTAAACGGCTAGTCTCGCCGTGATCTTACTCACTTAATGTGATGAGAATACTCATCTTGAGGTGGGCTTCCCACTTAGATGCTTTCAGCGGTTATCCACTCCACACTTAGCTACCCAGCGTTTACCATTGGCATGATAACTGGTACACCATAGGTGTGTCCTTCTCGGTCCTCTCGTACTAAAGAAGGCTCCTCTCAATATTCTAACGCCTACACCGGATATGGACCGAACTGTCTCACGACGTTCTGAACCCAGCTCGCGTACCGCTTTCATGGGCGA
>Ga0163111_10001133_pt1 | contig 16196 bp, 15 predicted proteins | sample CRUFie1St18metaG_FD_109645 | JGI IMG/M metagenome (GOLD analysis project Ga0163111, IMG submission 109645) | Marine microbial communities from the Costa Rica Dome - CRUD Field 142mm St18 metaG | ecosystem: Environmental > Aquatic > Marine > Oceanic > Photic zone | place: Costa Rica: the Eastern...
GGGAACATTAGACAACCGAACCAACCAATGTATAGTCTGTTCTCAGTTGAAGTGATCCATGCGCAGAATTGCTCCCAGAAGCTTGCGCTTTCGCGACGTTGTAAAGTTGTAGTCATGATTAAAATGTTATTAATTAATTTTTATGGTTTAAAAACCTCCCAGGAATTTGTTTCCTGTTATTAACATTATGTAAAATAAACCGCAGATTAGATATTACAAGATTTATTTTTATGAAATATTTATTGTTATTACGTAAATAAAAGGCCCGTAAAAACTAGTAAAACAAAGCTTTTTATTCTAATTTAAAATAAAATTATGTTTGGTACAAAACTAAAATAGAAATAAATTCTTAAAAAAATATCGTCAAATTTTAAAACATTTGTTAATATACAACAATAAGGGTCACTAACTCAATGGTAGAGTACTCGGCTTTTAACCGAATAGTTCTGGGTTCGAGTCCCAGGTGACCCAATCGAAGGAAGTATACATTATATTTACTACTTAAAAAAGATACAAACCTCCAATTGAAAATATATATAGAAATTCAATATAATATACTGTGTACCCAAAATAAGAGAAATAAATTTATTTTAAATTTATTTTGTTTCCTAAAAAGCCAAAAATCAATTTTTTATAAAAATCAATTCGATCTATTATATTGTGGTTTCAAGCATTTTAATTAACTTGTAGCTACAAATTAAATAGCAAACCAAACGTATCATGCTAAATACCATTTTTCAAAACCCTACTCAACAAGTCTTAACAAAATATAGCCCACAAGTAAAAGAAATTAATATACTTGGTGAAAAGTTCAAGAATTATACAGATATAGAATTACAAGAAAAAACAAAAGAATTGCAAAAAAGGCTACAAGCCGGACAAGACCCAGATATAGCAATTCTTGAAGCGTTTGCCCTTGTTCGTGAAGCTTGTGATCGCATTTTAGGTCTCCGCCCATATGACGTTCAACTTATTGGTGGCCTTGTTTTAAACGAAGGTAAAATTGCCGAAATGAAAACGGGCGAAGGTAAGACATTAGTTGCTTTATTACCAACGTTTTTTAATGCTCTTTATGGTAAAGGGACGCACGTTGTTACTGTAAATGATTATTTAGCGCGACGTGATGCTGAATATGTTGGCCAAGTACATCGTTTTTTAGGGCTAACAGTAGGGTTAATTCAAGAGAATATGACGCCCGAAGAGCGCAAAGAAAATTATAATTGTGACGTTGTGTATATTACAAATAATGAGCTTGGTTTTGATTATTTACGAGATAATATGGCAAACAGCGAAGAGGAAATCGTTCAAAACCAATTTTATTACTGCGTAATAGATGAAGTCGATTCGATTTTAATCGACGAAGCACGAACGCCGCTTATTATTTCAGGCGCAAGTAAAGCCTCAACTGACAAATACTTACAAACAGCAAAGCTTGCTACTATTTTAAAGCGTGATGTTCATTATAAAGTTGATGAAAAAGCTCAAAATGTAACATTAAGTGATTCAGGTGTTTCTTTTTGTGAACAGACTTTAAGTATCGTAGATTTATACAACCCAAATGAGCCTTGGATTTCTTACATTTTAAATTCTCTTAAAGCAAAAGAGCTCTTTATTTTAGATAAAAATTACATAATCAACGAAGATAATGAAATTATTATTGTTGATGAATTTACCGGGCGTACCATGGCTGGTAGACGTTGGAGTGATGGTTTACATCAAGCCGTAGAAGCCAAAGAAAATGTACCAATTCAAGACGAAAGTCAAACTCTAGCTTCAATAAGTTACCAAAACTTATTTTTGTTATATGAAAAGTTATCTGGAATGACTGGTACGGCAAAAACAGAAGAGGCTGAATTTGAAAAAATTTATAACTTAAATGTTATTCAAATACCAACGAATAAGCCAATTAAAAGAAAGGATTTTTCAGACCTTATTTACAAAAATCAATATATAAAGTGGCGTGCTATTGCACAAGAATGTTTAGAAATGTATCAGATCGGACGACCTGTATTAGTCGGAACGACAACAATCGAAAAATCTGAATTACTTGCGGCGTTGTTAAATGAATATCAAATACCTTATAGGTTATTAAATGCGCGCCCGGAAAATATAGAAAGTGAGTCAGAAATTGTAGCCCAAGCAGGATGTAAAAATGCAGTTACAATTGCGACTAATATGGCGGGACGTGGAACAGATATTTTATTAGGTGGTAACCCAAATTTCCAAACCACGACTTTAATAAAAGAGCTTTTTGAAGGGGATAAAGAAACGGAAGAAACTTTAATTAAAGGTATCTCACAAGAGGCTTTATTAGAGTTTAAAAACAATAAGGATTTGCAAGAAAATTATTCGAGCTTTATAAAATCGCCTATTACGGAATTAGAAAAGGATTCGAACAACGTGGTAACACTAAGTTATTTAGACCTTTATACGCAAATTTTAGATAATCAAAAATCTTTTATCGAAGAACAAAATCGACAGGTTAAAATGTTTGGTGGGTTACACGTAATTGGAACAGAGCGTCATGAATCACGACGAATTGATGACCAATTACGAGGTAGATCAGGGCGCCAAGGAGACCCTGGATCCTCGAGATTTTTTTTATGTTTGGAAGACAAACTGCTAAGGATTTTTGGGGGAGATCAAATTTTAAATGTCATGCAAAATATTGGTTTTGACGACACAACCCCAATACAGTCGGGGCTATTAAATAAAAGTTTAGAAAGTGCCCAGAAAAAAGTTGAAGCCTTTTTTTACGATACAAGAAAACAATTATTTGAATATGACCAAGCCCTAAATGCTCAACGTAATGGAGTTTATGCAGAACGAAGACGTATTTTTACTGAAAAAACATTACGAAATTGGATCATAGAATATGCCGAAAAGAGTATTGAAGACGTCGTATTAAGACTCAAGGATTTTAGCGCTACAGACGTACCAAACTCTTTATCTTTAAAATTCCAAAATTTATTAGGGTTACCATTTTATAAAGACTTTTTAAAAGAACCTGAAAAAAACGAAGAGTCGTTAATTTTCTTAAAACAACAAGTCCAAATCGCTTATGATTTAAAAGAGCTTGAAATGGAAGAAATCGAATCTCTTTTATTTACAGAGTTAGAAAAAACTTTTATTCTTCAACAAATTGACTATAGCTGGATGGAGCATTTACAAAAAATTGCTTTTTTACGAGATTCAATTCGATGGAGAGCTTATGGCCAAAAGGACCCCTTAACCGAATATAAAAAAGAGGCCTTTAATTATTTTAATGTGATGCTTGCAAGAATTAGACATAGAGTTGTTTACTTTGTATTACGAACTAAAATTATTCTGCAGTAAGAATTACATTTGTTTATAAAGTCGTTTAGTAAAATAGATATTTATAGAAGGGTGCAAAAGAAAAAAATCTTTCTATTTAGACTCCATATATAAATATATGGAGTCTAAATAGAAAGATTTTTTTTACTTTAAGTAATATTTCAGTTTTTTCTAACTCTGTGTATTAATTAAATTTATACACCAAACTGATTTCCACGTCTATATTGTAGATATGCCGCTACAAAAAGACCTAAAATTGTAACAGGTACAAGACCAAGAACAATACCAGACAGTAATACTTCAACCATAATTCTAATAAATTTTTATTTTGTAAATCAATAAAAGAGGAATTTTATCCAGGTAACCTATATACCTTTATAACGTTTAATTAAACAAGCTCAGAAAAAAGACTACTTTCGATAATGTCTTCTGCTTCAATTGTTACTAAATCAGATTTAGTTAAAATTTTATCACCTGAATTAAACATTCTATTTGCGTGTCTCATACGTGCAGTATCGATTGCGTTACTAATAGTACGAGCATTCGCAAATAAAGGAAGTTGGCTACGCTTTTGAATGTATTGTAAAAGTGCAGCCTCAGCTTCATCAGTCATTCGATATTGCTGTTCTTCTAGAATTAAACGACCAATTTGAATAAGCTCTTCAGGTGTATAATCCGGGAAATCGATGTGATTAGCTACACGTGAAGAAAGTCCGGGGTTAGATTCATAGAAACTATCCATTCGATCTTTATAACCAGCAAAGATAACAACAAGATCTTCACGCTGGTTTTCCATTACCTGAAGTAAAATTTCGATAGCTTCGGAACCGTAATCTCTTTCATTATCTGGCTTGTAAAGATAGTATGCTTCATCAATAAATAAAACACCGCCCATTGCTTGTTTTAGCACTTCTTTTGTTTTAGGAGCAGTGTGACCAATATATTGACCTACTAAATCATCTCGCGTAACCGTAATTAAATGACCTTTTCGAATATATCCTAGTTTAAACAGAATGTCTGCCATTCTTGTAGCTACTTCAGTTTTACCCGTTCCAGGGCTGCCTGTAAATGACATGTGTAAGCCTACAGAAGACGCGTTCATACCAAGACCTAGATTCTTTCTAAGGCGCTGGACTAGTAGTAAAGCAGCAATTTCACGAATACGCTGTTTTACAGGGGCTAGACCTACAAGGTCCTCTTCAAGTTGATCAATAATGCCTTGAATGTTTGTTTTGTTATACTCTTCTTGTAAATTAATAGCCATAAGGTAATTTTATTTTTAAAGCCCGAGTTATTAAAAGAAACATGGGAAATAATTATCACTAATATAATTATACACATTTTCTAGGTAAAAACGACGTTATTTTATTAAAAGGTAAAAAGGGGTGAAATAACTAGATTAGTTTATCTTAAATCAAAAAGTTAAATAAATAACAAAAGCTTAATTTTAGAAAAGCTTTTGTTACGTATCAAATCTCTAATAAAGAAGATTAAAAACCCATTTTTTAATTTGCAGTTGTCACATGACTTGGAAAAATTCGAAGGCGTCGTTGTTTATCCTTCCCAACACTAAGACCTGTTAAGTGATAATGTGAAATTAATTCATGTTGTTGCTTCCTTATAAAACTTGGTCGTGGAAATAAATCTACGGCCATATTTTTTGCTATAACAATTTCTTCAATAGCTAAACGTGCTTCTTCTAAAGGTGTTAAGAATTCTTTACTAATAACATCTTCAAAATTTGCATTTATTTTTTCTGTTCGCAACGGCACCATTGAGTTTTTCTTTGCTAAAATGCGTAACGCTTTAGCAATTTGTAACAAGCTATTACTTTGAATAGTGTGTATCGTTATTTTTTTGGAATGCGAAATTTGTTTTAATTTACGATTATTCTTAACGAGATTAGCTAAAGCTAAAATAGCATCCGCATATTGAATTTCTTTTGTAATAATTATCGGCAACCTAAGTGTTTTAATTAAAGATTTTAAATCTTGATTATTTATGCCGTAAATATAAATAAAAGTAAATTTTTGTTTTAATTCATTTTTTAAAGCACTATCACCCTTTAATAGCTTTTTAGGTTTCGTTTTTGATTGATTAAAACGATTTAAAAGATAACCATCTTTATTTTTTTTCTCAGGTAAAGAACGCTTATTATAATTATCTTGTACGGTATCGGACTCTTTTTGATTGTAAATAATTTTACAATCAATAAAACTCGTCGAATCCTTTATGATAGACCTTTTTTGTGTGGGAAAACTCTGACCTTGTAATAACAAATCAACTGATTGTTGTATGTTATCGTGAATAATCCATGTTTTAGGATCATGTATTTCAATTGCAACATCAAATGTTGGCGGTGCTTTTCTTTCTAAAATACTTTTAGATGACCCACGACGTTTTGCCTCTTCGTCTCCAAGGGTAACGTATTGAACCCCACCAATTAAATCTGTAATAGTCGGGTTTTTTATTAGGTTTTCTAGAGCATTACCGTGGGCAGTACCTACAAGTTGAACACCTCGTTCAGCTATAGTTCGAGCTGCAGCCGCTTCTAATTCAGTTCCGATTTCATCAATAATAATAATTTCAGGCATATGGTTTTCAACAGCCTCAATCATGACTTCATGTTGATCTTGATGATTAGAAACTTGCATACGTCTTGCTTTGCCTATTGAAGGGTGTGGTAAATCGCCATCGCCTGCAATTTCGTTTGAGGTATCAATTATAATTACGCGCTTTTTCATACCGTCAGATAATACTCGAGCAATTTCACGAATTGCCGTTGTTTTTCCTACACCTGGTCGGCCTAATAATAAAATTGAACTTTTCTCTTCTAATAAATCTCTAACTACACTAACAGTGCCAAAAATAGCTCGTCCTACTCGACAAGTTAAACCGATTACATTTCCTTTACGGTTCCTAATAGAACTAATTCGATGTAATGTTTTTTCTATCCCTGCCCTATTATCACCACTAAACTTTCCTAACCTTTTTAATATGTAATCTAAATCTTGCCAGATTACTGTTCGGTAGGATAAATAGTCACTTCCATTGGCAAATCGTGCCTCTGGACGCCGACCAATATCTAAAACAATTTCGACTAGATGTTCACGGTTTTTATGCTTTTTTAATGGCTCGCTTATGAATGTTGGTAAGACATCCAATAATTGGTTTAAATCGTCAGCAAGAAGCATTGTATTTCTCTTATTTTTTTATTAAATATTATTATACATTGACACTTAAGTTATTAAGAAAAGGTTAATTCCAAATTTTTAATTAAATAAATACATTAGTAATACGTGTTATAATAATAGAGCAAGTAGTTTACATATTACTTTAATAAGCAGTGATAACAGTTCAATAAAGGATAAAACATATGTCGCATTTTACTAAAATTACGACAAAGCTATACGATCGAGCAACAATCGAAAAAAGTCTTGCCGACCTAAACATCGAATGGGAAACAGGTTGTGATAAGATTCGTGGTTATAATAACCAGGAACACGAGGCTGATATCGTTATTCGTCAAAACAATAAGCACGATATTGGGTTCAAATGGAACAATAACGAATACGAGCTTGTTGCTGATCTAATGTTTTGGGATCAACCATATTCGGTAGATAAATTCCTTAATCAAGTTCACCAGCGCTATGCATTTAACCTTATTACTAAAGTAAGTGAAGAGCAAGGTTTACAATTTGTGGAAACAGAAAACCAAGAATCAGGTTCTATCCGTTTAGTACTTAGAAAGTTTAACTAACCTTTTAGAAAAGGAAATGCGTTTATACGCTCATAAACGCATCTCCTTTTTGTAGAAAAAGTTAGTTTGTAGGTCTTGTAACATTAGAATACCTTTAAGCTATAAGCCATGTGGACTTAGTGTACCTTATTAATTTCTTGCATAAAAATTTCTTTTATAGTAATTTTGAATTAAATTTATTTAGAAAAAAAACTAATGAAAAAAGAATTAGAACTTTATGAATTAGTATTGTTATTTAAGTACACAACAAGTGCTGGTGAATTATCTGAAAAAATAGAAAAATATAGAAGTTTTCTTACAGAAAAAGGTAGCCAAGTAATGGTTAAAAACCATGGGAAACGATCGTTAGCTTACCCAATTAAAGGGTTTGACACTGCAACATATGTGCAGCTGGTATACCTTGGAAACGGCCCGCTTATTAAGCAATTAGATGTTGAAATTCAACGAGATGAATTTATTCTACGAGCAGTAACAACAAAGCTAATGGATGAAAATATTTCAGAACTTTTTACAGCTACAGTGTAGATAATTTAGATATAGGCTTTACAAAACAAAAAATTGTTTGATATTCTTATATATTAGACAGGCTCAGTAGCTCAGTTGGTTAGAGCAGGGGACTCATAAGCCCAAGGTCGCAGGTTCAAGTCCAGCCTGAGCCAGTTCAGAACATTAATACAAAAAGAGTCATTTATTATTTTTCTTTTTAAATTAGATATAAGGAATGCCTGCAAAAACAATTCTTTATCAAGAAGCCGCTAGAAAAGCCTTAGAAAGAGGTATGGATACATTAGCAGAAGCTGTATCTATTACATTAGGTCCAAAAGGGCGTAATGTTGTTTTAGGTAAAAAATTTGGAACACCTCAAATCGTAAATGATGGTGTTACGATTGCAAAAGAAATTAATTTAGCCGATAACCTAGAAAATACAGGTGTATGTCTAATACGACAAGCTGCCTCAAAGACAAATGATGTTGCTGGTGATGGAACAACAACAGCTACGGTACTCGCGTATGCAATTATTAAACAGGGTATGCGTAATGTTGCAGCTGGTGCTAACCCTATTGTTTTAAAACGAGGTATCGAAAAAGCTACACAGTTTGTTGTTAGTAAAGTTGTTGATTATGCCCGACCTATTGAAAGTTTATCCGATATCACAAAAGTTGCTACTATTTCTGCTGGTAACGATACCGAAGTAGGGACTCTTATTGCCAGTGCTATTGATAAAGTAGGGCGTGAAGGATTAATTTCGCTAGAAGAAGGTAAATCTACGGTAAACGAGCTCGAAATTACAGAAGGGATGGGTTTTGACCGTGGATTTATTTCAGGTTATTTCGTTACTAACCAAGAACGTATGGAAGTTGTCCTTGATAACGCATACATTCTATTAACGGATAAAAAAATAACATTAGTAAAACAAGAGTTAGTGCCGACGCTAGAATTAATTACTAAAACTAATCAACCTTTATTGATTATTAGTGACAATGTTCAAAAAGAGGCTTTAGCAACTCTTATTATTAATAAAATTAGGGGTATCTTAAACGTTGTTGCGGTGCGTGCACCAGGTTTTGGTGACCGTAGAAAAGCTTTATTAGATGATTTAGCTATTTTAACTGGCGGGCAAGTTATCAGTGCAGATGCTGGTTTGACACTAGAAAACGTTGAACTCGAATCTCTTGGGATGGCGAGACGCGTTATTATTGGAAAAGATTCAACAACTATTATATCGGATGCCAATAAAAAAGAGGTTCTAGCACGTTGCGAACAACTAAGACGACAACTTGAAACGACGGATTCCACATATGAAAAAGAAAAAATTCAAGAGCGTTTATCAAAATTAAGTGGGGGTGTTGCTTTAATAAAAGTTGGAGCCGCTACTGAAACTGAAATGAAGGATCGTAAATTACGTCTTGAAGATGCCGTTAATGCAACTAAAGCTGCAGTTGAGGAAGGTATCGTACCTGGTGGTGGTACGACTTTAGCACATATATCTGAAGAACTATTAGAATGGGCTAAAGACAATTTAGTCGAAGATGAATTAATAGGCGCTTTAATCGTTGAAAAGGCACTTAGCGCACCATTAAAGAAAATTGCTACAAATGCTGGCCAAAACGGGGCTGTTGTCTTTGAAAAAGTAAAAGAGGCTGAATTTGAAGTTGGTTATAACGCAGCTAATAATGAGTTAGTAAATATGTTCGAAATTGGTATTATTGACCCTGCTAAAGTGACTCGTTCTACATTACAAAATGCGGCATCAATTGCCAGTATGGTTTTAACAACTGAATGTATAATTGTAGATAAACCAAATGAAATGGGAGTCGTTTAAATTTTAATGACATAACATTAAACAAACAATAGAGATAAAATGTATTCGAGCTTTCTACGTCTAAATATTAAAGAAAAATATAGAACAAAAGGTTCTATAAGAATGGATATGGCAGAAGATGATGAAATGGCATTATCAGAGCACATTGAAGAATTTAGTCAGCGGTTAGTTTTTTGTGTGGTAGTACTGATTGGTGCAATTCTTTTATGTTTCGCTGATGTTAAAGAAATTGTTCAATTATTCCAAGCTCCTGCTGTAGGTGTTAAATTTTTACAGTTTTCGCCCGGCGAATATTTCTTTGCGTCAGTTAAAATTGCAGCGTTTTGTGGAATATTAGTAACTAGTCCAATAGTACTGTACCAAATACTTCTATATTTAATTCCGGGTCTAACCAAAAAGGAACGAAACATCGTCTTACCTGTTAGTCTTGGTTCGGGATTATTATTTATTTTTGGGCTAGGTTTTTCTTATTTCTTCCTTGTACCTGCTGCGTTAAAATTTTTCATCGCATATGGTTCTGATGTTGTAGAACCATTTTGGTCATTTGATCAATATTTTGACTTTGTTGCGGTTTTACTGTTTGCAACAGGACTTGCATTTCAAGTCCCTGCCGTTCAAGTGGTTTTAGGCTTGCTCGGAATCGTTACAGGGAAAAAAATGCTATCTGCTTGGAAATATGTTGTTGTAATTTGTACGATTGTTGCTGCTGTAATTACACCTTCAACAGATCCAGTAACACAAATATTGCTTTCAACAGCATTATTAAGTCTATATTTAGGTGGTTCTGGGTTTGTAATTTTACTTAAAAAAGAAATTCAGTAAATTAATCCTGCGGTATTAATACATAATAAGTGTATAATATGTTATCGTATTAAAAGATTAAAAATTTTACTGAAATCAATTAAAAAATAATGAAAAACTTCCGATCAGTTTTCTTAATTTTAGGGATTTTAGGGTCTGTTTTCTTCCCTAAAGTAGCTTATGCTTATCCCGTTTTTGCACAACAAGCTTATCAGAACCCTCGTGAAGCAACAGGGCGTATTGTTTGTGCTAACTGTCACTTAGCACAAAAGCCTGTTGAAATTGAAGTTCCTCAAGCTGTATTACCAGATACTGTATTTGAAACAGTTGTAAGTATTCCTTACGATACTTCTGTTAAGCAAATTACAGGTAGTGGTACTCGTGGAGGGTTAAACGTTGGTGCGGTTCTAATTTTACCTGAAGGGTTTTCATTAGCACCAAAAGAGCGTATTTCTGATGAAATTAAGCAAAAAACAAAGGGTGTTTTTGTACAACCTTACAGTAAAGAAAGACCAAACATTCTTGTTGTAGGTCCAATTTCAGGTAACAAGAACCGAGAAATTGTTTTCCCGGTACTATCTCCAGACCCAGCAGTAAATAAAGATGTTAACTTCTTAAACTACCCAGTTTACGTTGGTGGTAACCGAGGTCGTGGTCAAGTATACCCAACAGGTGAAAAGAGTAATAACAACGCGTACACTTCAACAGCTGCTGGTCAAGTATCAGCAATTGAGCCTGGAGAAAAGGGTACAACAATCGTAACTATTGCTACAGCAAATGGTGATGTTGCACAAACAGTACCTAAAGGGCTTGATCTTTCGGTTAAAGTGAAAGATACAGTAAAAGCTGATCAGCCGTTAACATTAAACCCTAATGTAGGTGGTTTTGGTCAAGGTGAAACTGAAATTGTTTTACAAAACCCAAACCGTGTTAAAGGTATGATTGTATTCTTCTTCACTGTTACAGTAGCACAAATCCTACTTGTTATTAAAAAGAAGCAGTTCGAAAAAGTACAAGCTGCAGAAATGAACTTCTAAATTTTGTATAGAACGAAAAAAAGATTCCACTATGTGTATAAATTACACATAGTGGAATCTTTTTTTGCTTAGCGACGAATAAGCTTATCAGAAGAACTTACGAAAACTAGAGCGGCTGAGATTGGAATAACAACAATAATAACCGCTAAAATTACGCTACTTAAAAAAGCACTTAATGATGGTGTCATAAAATTAACTATCTACAGTAAGTTTAAATTTTAAATAATTATAGCATAAAGCCCCAAATACCATTTATTTGTTTTTAATTATCCTTTACCAATAACAAAAGGAAGTAAAGCGGCAATTCGAGCTGTTTTAATTAACTTTGCTACTTTTTTCTGCTCTTTCGAAGATAATCCAGTAACACGACGAGGTAGAATTTTTCCTTGGTCACTAAGAAAATTTGTTAAGATTTTAATATCTTTATATGTTAATACTTCAAAATTAACTTCTTCCTTTACAGGACTTTCGTTTATATTTTTGATCATGTTATATTAATTAACTTTTTTACTTAATTTCTTTAAAAAGTTCGTGCTTTTTAGTAACTGGTGAATATTTTTTCAGTTCTAAACGCTCTGTTGTATTTCTACGGTTCTTTGATGTGTGGTAACGATATACGCCCTGTTCACATCTATGTTCTAAAGTTACGCGAATTCGAGCACCTTTACTTTTAGCCATAATAGTTATTGCTTTGTTATTTATAAAGAATTTTCCTTGTATCAATATATCAAATTTTTGAACTAGACACAAGAGTCATTTTTCGAACTGTTTTTAGTTTAGCTTTAAAAATAAATCTTTAATAAAAATAAATCTATAAAAAGTACTTCTCGAACAACTTAATGTTTGGTATAATGTTTTTAACCTACTTTAAAAAAGTAATTTTAAGCTGGTGTAGCTCAATTGGTAGAGCAACTGATTTGTAATCAGTCGGTTATGAGTTCAAGTCTCTTCACTAGCTATTAAAAAAATCTCATTTTTAGATTAATATATTAGATATTAATTAAAAAAATTAATTACCTTTAATATTAGGATATTTATATGGATATTTTAGTACTTACACTTTGTCGTGGAATTGCCGGTTTTTTAAAATTTTATATCGTAATGTTAACACTTCGTGTTTATTTAACATGGTTTCCAAACATTAATTTTTATAGCCAACCGTTTGATACGTTAGGTCGAATGACAGATCCCTACTTACGTTTATTTAGAGGTATTTTACCCCCACTTTTAGGTTTTGATCTCTCACCTTTATTAGGTTTCAGTTTATTAACTTTTCTTGTGGACGTTTTTTCGAGTATATCAATTACCTAAAACTTCACTAATTAACTATTCTTTCTTGAAAGGCTGTGTAGTGGAAGAAATAAAGTATAATAACCATTATATATAGCAACCAAAACTACAAAATAAAATAGATGGCAGAAAATCAAGTAAACGAATCTGATGCTATTTTAGAAGAAATCGTTACAACACCATACAAATACGGTTTTACTACCGAAGTTGAAACAGAAGAATTTGAAAAAGGTTTAAACTTAGAGATCGTTAAGAAAATTAGTTCTAAAAAAGACGAGCCTCTATTTTTACTTAATTTTCGAGAAAAGGCTTTTAAAGTTTGGAAAAAAATGAAAAGTCCTGAGTGGGCTTATTTAGATATTCCAGAAATCGATTACGAAAAAATTCAATATTATTCTGTACCAAAAACAAAAAAGAAATTAGGAAGTTTAGAAGATGCAGACCCTGAACTTTTAAAAACATTTGAAAAATTAGGCGTTTCTTTAAACGAACAAAAAATGTTAGCAAACGTAGCCGTTGATGCTGTTTTTGATAGTGTTTCTATTGGTACGACGTTTAAGAAACAATTACAGAAATCTGGCGTAATCTTTTGTTCAATCACAGAAGCCGTTGAAAAATACCCACATTTAATTGAAAAATATCTTTCTGGTGTTGTGCCAGTTGGTGATAATTATTTTTCTGCACTTAATTCCGCAGTTTTTAGTGACGGATCCTTTTGTTTCGTTCCCAAGGACATAAAATGCCCAATGGAATTATCTACATATTTTCGAATTAATAACGAAGAATCTGGTCAATTTGAACGTACATTAATTGTTTGTGAAGAACGCAGTTCTTTAAGTTATTTAGAAGGCTGTACAGCACCCCAATTTAGTAGTAGTCAATTGCATGCAGCAGTAGTAGAATTAGTCGCGCTTGAAGATGCAACTATAAAATATTCCACAGTACAAAATTGGTATGCCGGGGATGAAAATGGTGTTGGTGGTGTTTATAATTTTGTTACTAAACGTGGCCTTTGTGCTGGAAAAAATTCGCGTATTTCTTGGACACAAGTTGAAACTGGTTCAACGATTACTTGGAAATACCCTAGTTGTGTTTTAGCCGGCCCAAGTTCTGTTGGAGAATTCTTTTCGGTAGCATTAACAAGTAATAAACAACAAGCCGATACCGGCACAAAAATGCTACATTTAGCATCTCGAACTCGCAGTCGTATAATTTCAAAGGGAATTTCTGCAGGTAACTCAAAAAATTGTTACCGTGGCCTTGTTAAAGTAGGCCCTAAAGCTTATAAAACACAAAATTATTCACAATGTGATTCGTTATTAATTGGTAAAACTTGTAGCGCAAACACTTTTCCATATATCGAAGCGCAAAATAGTTATACCAAAATAGAACACGAAGCATCTACTTCACGTATTGCTGAGGAACAACTATTCTACCTATTACAGCGCGGTATTGAAGCTGAAGAGGCTGTATCCTTAATGGTTAATGGTTTCTGTAAAGAAGTTTTTAATGAGTTACCTCTCGAATTTGCTTCCGAAGCTGACCGTTTATTAAGTTTAAAGTTAGAAGGTTCCGTAGGATAATTTTAACCGCTTATATTTAGTACGAAATTTACTAACAAAGTTCTATATTTGTATGAATTTTTTAAACGAATTTGTACTGTTGCTAAAAGCTCGGTACCCTATAATTTACATTGTTACAAATGAGGAAGAAAGGTTAGAATACCTTATCAAATATTGTGCAAAAAAATATGTAACTCGAACATATTATTCGTGGGATTTTATCGATGGTTATCAAGGTAATCCAAATGATACAGGATTCGCGGCTCGAAATCCCCTTGAAGCCCTGGATTTAATTGATAAATTAACACCTGAAACCGCATCGATTTTTGTTTTAAAAGACTACGATAATTTTTTAAAAGATTTTTCCGTAATTCGAAAACTTAAAAATTTAAGTCGTAGTCTAAAAACCCAGCCAAAGAATATTGTTATTATTTCGTCTGAAATTAACATTCCAGATTCATTAAAAGAATTTATAACTTTATTAGAATTTCCATTACCAAGCTATTCCGAAATATTAGAGGAGTTAAATCGTTTAACATCGGCACTACAACAAGAAATTCCCCCCGCAACATTAAATAATATTGCAATTGCATGCCAAGGTTTATCATTAGAACGAATTCGTCGAGTTCTTTCAAAAGTTATTGCGAAATCTGGAGAAATTGATGATTCGAGTCCTGCTCTCATCCTACAAGAAAAAAAGCAGATTATACAGCAAACCCAACTTTTAGAATTTTGTATAACAGATAAGGCTCTTTCCGATTTAGGAGGGCTAGATAATTTTAAAGATTGGTTAAAATTACGAGAAAAAGCGTTTTCACAAGAAGCTGTAACTTATGGTTTACCTTATCCAAAAGGTTTACTTTTAGTTGGGGTACAAGGTACTGGAAAATCAGTCGCCGCTAAAATTATTGCTCATGAGTGGCAACTACCGTTATTAAGGCTAGATTTTGGTAGACTTTTTGCTTCACTAATTGGTCAATCGGAACAGCGTGTTAGAAAAATGATTGAAATTGCTGAAGCTCTTTCACCTTGTGTATTATGGGTGGATGAAATTGATAAAGCCTTTGCAGGTTCGCAAAGCAGTGGTGATAGTGGAACTACTAGTCGTGTTTTAGCAACTTTTATTACATGGTTAGCAGAAAAAACGTCGCCGGTTTTTGTTGTATCAACAGCAAATAATATCGAGTTTATACCGCCGGAAATATTACGAAAGGGGCGTTTTGATGAAATGTTCTTTTTAAGTTTACCTACGGAAGAAGAGCGTGAAGCTATTTTTAATGTACACTTAAGCCGTTTTCGACCTGATAGTGTAAGCAGTTTCCAATTACCAATCTTAAGTAAATTAAGTAAAGATTTTTCTGGTGCTGAAATCGAACAGGTAGTAATTGAAGCAATGCGTTTAGGGTTTAACGAAAGTCGTGAATTTACAAATGAAGATATTCTTATTTCAGTTCAGAATTTAGTTCCACTAGCGAGAACAAAGAGCAAAGAACTAAATTTATTAAAAGAATGGGCTGAATCTGGAAACGTTATAAGTGCATCTAAGTATTAAATCAAGTTACCTTTAGGTTTACGTTATTAATTACTTATGTTAAAATTTAATTTTATTATAGTGCGGTAAAAATAGAACAAGTATATAAATTTTTTAAATGACTGCTTTACAAAATAATTCTCTTGATTTAGATATTTTTTACAAAAAAACTGATATTCCTGAAATGTCAGTTGGTGATAAAGTTAAAGTCGTAATTTATTTAGAACTACCTAAAGCTGTTGAAGAAGGTGAAAAACGAGCTAAAGAACGTATTCAATCGTTTGAAGGCATTATAATTTCACGCCATTTAGCAAGCGATAAAATAGATTCTACAATTACGGTTCGAAAAATGTTTCAAGGCGGTGGAACGGAAAAAGTATTTGTATTAAATTCTCCGTGGGTAAAAAGTATTGACGTTATGAGTCGTTCAGTCGTAAAACGTTCTAAACTTTATTACTTACGTGAACGTACAGGTAAATCAGCACGTCTTAAGCGTCGTATTTAGTGCTGGCATTTTATTTGTCACGTTTCTGTTTATCGAAAGTATTCTAGTATTAATATTTACATGATGAAAAAA
>Ga0163111_10001134_pt1 | contig 16193 bp, 18 predicted proteins | sample CRUFie1St18metaG_FD_109645 | JGI IMG/M metagenome (GOLD analysis project Ga0163111, IMG submission 109645) | Marine microbial communities from the Costa Rica Dome - CRUD Field 142mm St18 metaG | ecosystem: Environmental > Aquatic > Marine > Oceanic > Photic zone | place: Costa Rica: the Eastern...
ATTTTCTTCTGAATTATTTTCTTCTGAATTATTTTCTTCTGAATTATTTTCTTCTGAATTATTTTCTTCTGAATTATTTTCTTCTGAATTATTTTCTTCTGAATTATTTTCTTCTGAATTATTATTATTTTTATTTTCCAATTCAATTTGAGAATTATCAAAAGTATTACAATTATTATCGCTACTATTTTCTAGGTCTAAATTAGATTCAGAATTATTTTCAGAAAAATTATTACATTCTCTTTTATCATTTTCTATTTTATTTAATATATTTTTATTATTATTTTCTTCTTCTAATAATTTATTATGTGTATTATTTTCTAATTTTATTATAATATAATTATTATCAATACCTTCAAAAAATCCACACATTGTATCTAAAATTATACATATATTTCTAAGGTAAAAAGTTTTAAAATAATATTTTACATTAGAGTCTAAAATAATTTTATCTACATATTTTGATAATTTTTTTCCATACATATTAGCTCTAACTCTTAAATGAACTCTATCGTTTAAAGATATCAAATACCATGAAAATAAAAATATCGAATATAAAGATATATTATATAAAAAAGGTAAAATTGTGTATAAAGTTGTTAACATTCTATTATAATATATAATATTAATGTTTTTATATATAAATAAACTTATAATTTAATTAAATTTTCATCTATTGTTGTATTTTTAAGGATATACTTTTTTATTTCATCAATTTGATTACCTCTAAAAGTATATATAGGGTCGACATATACAATTTCTTTTTTCTTATTTTCTTTTTTCTTATCTTTCTTTTTATTTTTTTTAGACTTTTCTTTATTATCAGAATCATTTGAATGTTTATCACAAATTTCTTCATTATCGTTATCGTTATCTAAATTATTTGAATTTTCAATAATTTTCATAGAAGTAGCTAATATTCTTTGAAGTTTTTTACAAAAATTATTACATTCTTCAATCGAATCAAAAAAATCATATAATCCAATTACAAATGTTCTTTCTCCTCTTTTTTCTTTATAGCATTTTAAAACAACATGTTGATCAATATTTTTTATCAAGTCCATTATATTAATATATAAATTCTTATTTTTTAAATAAATTATTATACAACATAAATTTTATTTAAATCAATCTTTTTTCTTTGCTGTGTTTTAGATGTTATTTCTTCAATTTGTGACTGTGAATTTGAAGAATATTGTTGTAATTGTCTAAACCAATCCATATCACCATTTTCAAAAATAGATTCGGAATCTCCATTACTATACAATATAACTCTATTTAACTGATTAATTTTTTCAAACCTATCAATTAATTCTTTAGTTAATTTTAATTCACTATTATTTCTAATATCTAAAATTTTCATATTATCATGAAAAATACACATTTCATTTAAATTATTATTCATTAAATCTACTTCCTTTAAATTTTCATGTAAAGGTAAACATTTTTCAAGTTTATTGTCATATAGATCTAAAATATTTAAATTTTCAGGAAATTTTTCTAAATTAAATTTTTTAATTTTCCCTTTATGAGCAATAAATTTATATAATAAAGCGGGTAAATAATTAATTTCTGTAACACAATTAATTCTTAATTCTAGTTCATTAATTTGAGGAGGTAATTTATCAATATTTGTCAAAATATTATCAGAAATATTCAGAATAACAAGTTCTTTTGAATCAGATAAATCTAATTCTTTTAAATGATTATCTTCAATATTTAAGGTATTTAAATTTAAAATTTGTGAACTATTAATTGATTCTATATAATTTCTATTTATATTTAGAACTTTTAAATTTGGTGTTATAAAATCTAAAGTAGAAATTTTATTATTGTTCAAATTCAGATTTACTAAAGAATCTGGTATACATTTTTTATCAATAGAAAGTATATCATTATCAGATATTTCAAGTTGTTTTAGATTTGGAGGTAATTTTTCTATTTTTGATATATTATTTCTTGATAAATCTAAATTAAGCAATATATTAAAATCTAAAATATTACTTGGAATTTCATCTAATGACAAACAATCTAAATTTAATTCATCTGAGGGGTCGTCAATAAATTTTGTTATTTTTTTTTCACATTTTTTCTTCCCATTTGCATTACTTAATGATTCTATTCCCCAGAATGTTATATCATCATCATCGCTATTAGAAGAATTTATAGAATTATTATCATTATCTCCATTCAAATCACTAATCCATGTATTCATACTGGAATATTCATCCATTATTTTATAAAAATATAGTATAAATATTAAATTTAAGTGTAAATTATATATATATCAATTTTTAATTTTTATTTTATATAATATATATTAATTATATTATGGATGTAATAAAACAAAAAATAATAACATCAAAACTTGATATTAAAGATTGTATAATTATTAATACCCCTCCTAAAGATTTAAATTTATCAGATATTGTAATTGGATATAATACAGGAGAATCAAGGTGGAAAATAATAAAATTAGATGATATGAAAAAATTTTGTATATTATATGATAGATTTTATAAAAAAGAAAATGAAAATAAAGAACATATTTTTACATTAATTTTTAATCCAATAACTTTAAACATATGTACTTTTTCAGGTAAAATAGAAATAGATGATATAAATGAAGATGGTTCTTTTATTCTAAAAAAAGATATATACAAGTTTAAATTTGGAACCAAAGAATCATTAGACAGTCAAATAGATAATATACATATTGAAAGAAAAGAAACTAAAATTATGGAATTAAAAAATATGTTTATGTTTGCATCAGATCCTAAATATATAATAATAAAAAAAAAGAGTGATAATATTTTGAATGATAAATATTATAAAAATAAAAAAGATTTTTTGGGAAATAATTTAGAAAAAAACTATCACCCAAAATCACTTGTTTATATTATACAATATTTATCTAAAAAAGGTATGTATAAAACTACTATACTAGTTGGTACTAAAATTAATTATGAAAACCCAACTGGTTTTAATTTTAAAGAATCAAAATTTGAAGATTATTTTAAAATTTACAAAGATAAATTACAAAATAAAAAAGCATTTATATTTCCTATGTTTTTATATTATGCAAAATTAATATTTAATAATGCTAAAATTATATTTTTATAATTTATATTATATAATATGAATAAATTTACTAAGTATGAATCTACTCATTTTAAATTAACTTATCCTAATTTATTTTCTCATAATCCGAATCCAATTATAGAATTATATTCGGGATATTTATATACAAAATTTAAAAATTTTTTTCTAAAAAAATGTAATGAAAATAAAATAGAAATAAGTGAATCATTTTTATTAGATATATTATCATATTTTATTATTAATAATGAAAATACAGATGGAATAATTTTTAGTAATAAAAATAAAGATAGATTTTCTATAGATGTTATAAAGTCTTTTTTAAAAAGAAATATGTCAACAGGTGATGAAAAAAAATTTAAAAAAATATTAAAAGATTTACAGGAAGAAAGTACAAAAATTTATAAAGATATAAAATCAAAATTATCTGAATTAAAAAAAATAAAATATGATGTAACTAGTGTTACTCATTCAAACTCTGTACAATTAGATATAAATATTAAAGATAAAGATTTGGTAACTAAATTAGAAAAATTTAAAATAAAAACAAGATTGTTTATAAAAAAAACAATTTATAATACTTTAATAAGAAATTATAATATTATAAATTTTCATAATCATGAAAGCAATAAAATATTAGATGAATTCTTTTTAGAGAGAGTATTTATTTTATTTACAAGATATTTTATATTTGGGAATGCAAATAATCAATCTTCTATTCCCCCATCTTTTAAAAAAATGCTTAAAAAAAATTATAATATTAAAATAGAATTATTTGGTTCTGCTATTAATACAAGTAACAGATATTGTTCATTATTTTATGAAATTGAAAAATATTTTGGAAGTATGGGTAATTTTTTTGATGTAGAAATACAAAGAGGATATTATGAAATTAATCCACCATATGAAGATAAAATAATGAACAATGTATTTTTTAAAATTTATGAATCATTAGAGAATTCAAAAAAAACAAAAGAACCTCTTTTATTTTATTTTATTATTCCAAAAAGAAATTTAGATGAATTTACAGGTTATCAAAAATTAAAAAAATATGTTGTTTATAATACATTAATTAAAAAACATAATTTCCCATTTTTAAGATATGATAGAGAATTATCCAAAACAATATTTAGACCTATTGTTGATGTAATTATTTTTATTGCACATAATAATTATATCAAGGATATTTATAAAGAAAATTGTGAAAAATCTGATAAAATTATTTCAGGATGGATTTATAAATCTAAATCTAATAAGAAGGACATATATTATTCATAAAATAATCTAATAATATAAAACAATAATGTATTTGTCTAGTATTAAAATTCTTTAGTAATCTAGAGTGAATATAAATATGTATTGTTTCATTATTAATTATATTTAATAATTTATTTATAAAATCTTTTAGTATAATCTTTGTAAATTCATGTTTTTCATCTTTATAATTATTTAAAATATTAATAAAATTTTCTAATATTTTTTTATTGATAATTTTAGTTTTTATTTCATATTCTTTATTATTTATATCAATAATTAATAATATATGCTGTATATATTCTTTATTAAATTTTTTAAAATTATTTTTAAATAATGAATATTTTGTATTATTTTCAAAATATTTATTAAAAGATTCATCATATATTTTTTGCACATACTTATAATTTTTAGTATATGCACAATCAACTACATTTTTTACATATTTATCTTTATTTGATTTTTCAATTTCATATCTTTTAAATTCATTAAAGTCTTTTATAAATACAGGAGAATTGATGATGTAATCAATAATATATAATTTTTGTAGATTGGGTGTTGTTACTTCATCATAATTTTTATTATAGTATATATATTGTAGTATATCTAATTCTGAAAATGAAAATGAATGATATCTTAATGTATCTGTTACAAATTTTTCTATATATTTTATTTGTAAGTTATTAGATCTAACTATATTATTAATTTCTTCAATATTATTAATTAATTCTTCTCTACATTTACTTCTTAAATTATCAATTTCCATATTTCCTCCTAACAAAATAGTATTATCAAAATTATTATCTTGTATTTTATTAATTTTTGTTATCATTGAATTTAGAATATTATCAGTATGCTTTACTAAATTTACATCATCCTTTATAGAAATAGATGTATTATTAATAATATTTTTTACTTTTTCTAACTCTTTATTTGAATTACCTTGTTTACTAATAATATTATTTAAAATATTTGGATTATTATGTATAATATTCCGGAGTTCAGTTGTTTCTTTTTTATATGTTTCATATTGATAATTAATCTTATTATTATTTTTTAAATAAGTTTCAAAATTTTTATATTTATTTAAAAGTATTTGCTTAAAATCATTTAATATATATGAAATATCCATTATATTATATAATAAATATAATTAAAACATATTTTATTGGGTAAAAAAATCACTTATTGAGGTTACTGAACTAGGATCAACATTTTCAACAATTTTAAATGACTCTTCTGAATTAGAACTACTATTTTCTGATGTAGATGATGATAAAACATCATCTTTATTTTTTTTATGGTTATTGTCTCTTTTTTTATCATAATTATCTAAAAATTGTTGAATTTTTTCAATTAAGTAATTAAAAACAATATTAATAATTTCTTCTTCATTATTTTCATTCCCATTTACCCATTTATTTATAATAGATTCTTTTGTATATTCTAAATATTTAGGAAAAGTTATTTGATTTATAATCATAGATTCTGTTGAGGTATCAATTAGGTTATATAATTCTTTGAATTTTTCTTTATTTTCTTCTAAAAACTTGTGACGTTCTTCAATATATTTTTGCTTTGATATTTTAATATTTATATGAAAATCAACAGTAAATAATATTTTTTCTTTAGGAAAAGATGCTCCTACTATAATTACACCATCATTTATAGATTCATTCACAGAAGAATTTAATTTATCCCAATCATAACTATCTATATCATCAAAATCTATTATTTTGGTTCCATTTGGTAATTCAACTTCTTTTTTAAAATCTTTTTTAATAAAATCTCTTAAGTTTAATTTTTTTATTTCATTTCCTGTTTTACTTTGTTCATTAAATGTTTTTATTAATTCATTAGCAACTTTGTTTTTTTTACAACCTGATAATCCAGAAATTAATATAATAAGATGTTTATTAAATTTATTATATGCTTCAACAATATTTATTTCAGACATTATATAAATTAATATTATATTTTTATTCTAATGTTAAAATATAATGAATAGTATTTTAAATATTATAATATTAATAATCCATGTATTTTGTACTGCATTTATAGTTCTTATCCCATTTATAGGTAATAATTATTTCTTGCTTTTACACTTTATTATTGTACCATTTATTGTTTTACATTGGTATATTGATGATAATACATGTGCATTAACTTTAATAGAATACAATATAAGAAAATATTGTTATAAAAATGTTGATAAAAAAGATTGTATAATGGGTAAAATTGTAGAACCAGTTTATGATTTTAAGAAAGACCATCAAGAATACTCAAAACCAATTTATATTGCTACATTTGCATTATGGATAATTGGTAGTGTTACCCTATATAATAATTACAAAAAATCAAAAAGTTTTGTTGATTTGATAACTTCATAAATATTTATTGATGTATATATATATCTTCAACAATTAAATTTTTAATAAAAAAATAATTAATAAAATATATTATTTTATTAATATTAAATTTAATAATTTTCTTAAAAAATATATTCAAATTTATTAATTCTAAACAATTTACCATTATTTAATTTTGCATATAAATTGTTATTTTTAAGTAAAATTTTATCTAATTTTAGATTAGTATTTCCACCACCATATTGATATTTAGAATTATAAATAGGAATTTTTCTCTTAAAATTAACTCCTTTTTTATTTTTATCTATTTTTTGTAATGCTTTTTTAATTATTTTTTTATGGTTTTTATTTTTTATTTTTAAACTCCCACCAGAAAAACCATCATCTTCAGCTAATTCAATAGCAGGTTCAGGTAATTTTACTTCAGGTTTTTTTTGTTCTATATTTGAGATTTTTTCTTTTTCACTAGAATCTTTATTTACAGTATCTTGATTTTCAGGATCTTTAGATACATCATCTTTATTTTCTTTTGATTTTTGTTCTTCAGATATATTTGCAGGTTGTAGTGTTATTTTTGTTGTTTCTGTAGGTTTATCATTCTTTTTAGAACCTTTTGTGGTATTAGGTATATTATTTTCATCTTTGGTTTTACTTCCATGATCAAGAATTACATCCATAACTTTCGATTGATCATCATTATTTTGTGATAATTTTTTTATTTTTTTTGTATCGAGTTTGATATTTATATTATTTATTTTATTTTTTATATTATCAAGTAAATCTAATAAATGAGCCATTATATAATTAACTATATAAATTAATTATATTTAAAATTATTTTATTTTTATTCACATAAACTTATTTCAGTAGAGGTATTGCTTAAATTATTATTATAACCACCTCTTTGTATTTTGTAAAATGTATTTGAATTTATTGGTAATTTACTACCGTCATTGAATTTTGCGAATAATTGATTATTTCTTAAACTAATTTTTTTCAAGTTTAATTGATCAATAGAACCTCCATATTGTGTATTTCTTCTAACTTGTACAGGTATTTGAGTCTGTAAATTTGTACTCGATTCATTAAATAAAGTTTTATCAATAGCATTCTTTATTTGTAGTAAATCGTATTTGTTTGAAAATCCAATTGCACCGCCCGAGCCAAGGCCCTGCTGCTGCCCCGGATTACTAGCAGGGTTCATCGCCGCCTCATCCTCCCGGGGATTTGCACCAGCAGAGGGCGCATCCATCGCCGCCTCCCTCCGCCGCACCCCCTGCTGCTCCCGCCCCTGCCCCTCCTCAGCATTCGCCGCCTCAGCCACCAACTGGATGGCTGCTTCCCCCCGCCCACTAGCAGGGTTCTCCGCCTCATCCGAATCAGAAGCAGAAGGCTCTTCCTCCTCAGTCGCTGGGGCTACAATGGCTTGGGGTATCATTGTGGTTTTTTTATTATTCAGTGCTTCTACAAGTGATTTTACATTTTCCGTTACTGTGGATTTCATTTGTCCAATTTCATTTTTGTATTCTTTTACCTTATCTTTAATAGTAGTAGGTTTACCAGGGGTACTTTGGGTAATAGTATAATCAGTAGTTTTTATCCTAAATTGGCTATCAAATATTTTTATATCGGATATTTTCTCTGAAAACATAGTTCCTATAGAATTTACCAATTCTTCGGCTTTTTTAATCAAAGTATCTAGCAGATTTTGCTGTTGTGTCTTAGTTATTGCAGCACCAGAAGCATCAGTAGCAAGTGTTGTTGCTTCACGTTCTATTTTTTCGAAATTACCTGTTCCTTTACCCTGTAACGAGGTTTCAAAATCTATTGAATTGATTATTTCTTCAAATTTTTCTGATATATTTATAGATTTCTCTTTGGATTTAAATTTAATTGATAATTGAGAATGTAATACGAGTAAAGATAATATTTTTTTAGATATGCCATTGACATTTTTTAAAAAAACATTTATTTTATCTAAATTTGTTTTTTTGTCTGCGGCTGTATACTCGTCAATAGCTTTAAAGGCTTCTTTTTTTTCCTCGGGAATGCCATCAACGCTTAAAGAATCCTCTAATTGTTTTAAATCAATTTTAGCATCATCATCATTTTCTGGTAATGATGCAAAAAATTCTAAATACTTATTTATGTAGTTTAGTTCATTTTGTTTATAACAAAACTCATTTACCAACTGTTGGCTATATTCATTAGGTAGCTTTGCATCCATCGTGGATCCATCCGGATACATTAAATTTACTTGATCTCCCATTATATATATATATATATATAAAAATATATATATATATATTTAAAATTATTATATTTTATTATATTAAATTTATAAATCTATATTTTATAAAAAATTCCATTATTAATTCTAATTTTTATTCCATTATCTAATTTACCATATATTTTATTATTCTTATTAACAATTTCGATTAAAGATACTCTTTTATTTGATCCTCCAAATTGATTATTATTGTTTAAATGTACTTGAATAGGAGTTTCTAAATCTACTTTTTTATTACTATTATAAATACTTTTTAATGCATCTCTAATTACACTTAAATCATGTCTTCCAGAAATTCCAATTTGACCACCTTTTTGTCCACTTGATTTTGACTTTCTAGATGCTGATGATTCTTCTGCTGATGTAGATTGTGGTGATTGTGGTGCTGGTTCTGCTGGTAGTGCTGGTTCTGCTGGTAGTGCTGCTACTGCTGATGTCGGTTCTGGTGCTACTGCTGATGTCGGTTCTGGTGCTACTGCTGATGTCGGTTCTGGTGCTGGTGATTTTGGTGTTGGTGCTACTGCTGATGTTGGTTCTGCTGCTGTTGGTGCTGCTACTGCTGATGTTGGTTCTGCTGCTGTTGGTTCTGCTGGTGCTGATGTAGATTGTATTGGTGCTGCTACTTCTGATGTCGGTGCTGCTACTTCTGATGTCGGTTCTGGTGCTGGTGATTTTGGTGTCGGTTCTAGTGCTACAGGAACATCTTCTTGTGCATCTTGATCTTTGTTTTTTTTTGCATGATATACAGCTCCAACTGCTGCAACACTAGCTAATGAAGCTAATAAAGTACCACCTTCTTGTGATGTATCATTTAATTGATTTCCAAATAAAGAAACTACATTAGATGGTAAAGTATTTGTTTTATTATATTGTTCTAAATTTTCAGTAAATTCTGACATTAATATTATATACAAATAAAAAAATTAAATCTTATAGAAAATTTTATTATTTATTTTTATGATAGAATTATTATTTAATTTCCCATAAATTTTATTTTTATATTTAATTATTTGAACTAGGTTTATATTATTAAAAGATCCACCTATTTGAATATTTTTACTAAATAATATTGGTATTGGATTTTTTAATGTTATTTTTGATTTATTATTTTTTATTTTTTGTAACGCGCTTAATATAGTTTTTATATCATTTTTATTAGATATTCCAATTCTCCCACCTTTTTGAGAAAAATTAATTTTAAATTTATCTTGTTTTGTCATTTTTGATTCAAATATATCTTGTAAATTCCTTAATCTAATGTTAGAAGATTGACTAATTATGTCAAGAATAAATTTTATTTTCATTTTCATTAAGTCATCTTTATTTGTTTTTAATTTTTCATATTCACTTTTTAAAGATTCTAAATTTTCATCATTTTCTATTTTAATTTCTTCATATATTTTATCTCTTTTTTCATATTTTTCTTCCAATTCTTTTAATAATTCTTGTTTTTTTTCATCACTATCGCTTAATATTTCCTTAGAATAGTTTATTTTAAATTTTATTTCTGATATTTCATCATTTAATTTATCTATAGAATTCGATAATTCTGAAATTTTTGTATAGTATTTGTAATATGATGATTCAATTTTTGTTATTACTTCATCCATTGATGCTTCCTTTTCAAGTTCTTTTTTTTCTAAATCATTTTTTTTACTTAAATCTAAATCTAATTCTTTAGTAGCTGTTTCAATATATTCATTTTCTTTTTTTTCATTTTTTATTTTATCTATTAAACTTAAAATTTTTTTTAAATTAAAAATTGCGATACTCCTAAAAATTAAATATTTATTTTTTAATTCAAATTCTAATATCTCTTTTTCTTTATCAGATTTTAATTCTTGTCTTTCTATTATTTCTATTATTTGACTATTACTTTTTTTATCACTAGTTAATTCAATAATTTCATCAAGTTTTGATTTTAAATCATCTAAATCATCTTCTTCAGTAAAATCTTTATATCTATCAGTTCCTTTAAAAGGTTCTAATTTTTCTTTTAAAGTTATAATTTCGGGCAATTCTTCTATTTCCGAACAAAAATTCTCTCTTAAAATTAATGATTGTGGATCTATATTTGCATCAAAATATTCTTTTTCTTTTTTTTTTTTTTCCAACTTTGGTTTAATTTTATTTTCAAAAACTTTTAAAAGAGTTACAACAAGAATACTTTTTTTAAACAATGATTCTAAAATAACAGAGTTTTCGGATGTTAATTCAGATTTAATACTATTTTGAATTTCAAAAACTTTAGAACTCCAATTTGAAATCTTTTCTTGTATTTTAGCTAAACTTTCAATATCATTTTTTTCAATATCAGATTCATATTGTTTTTTTATTTTTTCTTCAATACTCATTATTTGTTTATAATCTTCTCTTTTTTTAACCTCTGTAATTACCTTTTCTCTTTCAACTGAACTCAAAGAATTCAATTTTTGAAAATTTAAAAAATTTTCCGGCAAATTAAGTTTTTTTTCATGAGATTCATATTTTTCATCTACAATATTTTTATTAATTATTTCGATCAAATATAAATGATTAATAAAAATATTATATAACTGGTGCAAAATATATATAATACTAAAATTTCTTTCTTCATAAGGTAAATAATAAAAGCCCTGGGGCGTTCTTATATCACCTTTTATAACATCACTTAAAAAATTTTTTAACATTTTAATATAAATTTTAATATTTTTTTCGGTTTCTTCAAGTGATGATTGAGTAACTGACATTTCTGCTAATTCAAAAGAAATATCATAAGGTATATTTTTTTCAGAAAAATTTTTAACAGCTTCTTTTTCTTTACTATTATAATTACTTTTATAAAATTGGTTTAAAATTTCATTATTACTTATAGTAAATTCAGTTCTTGAATGTACTTTTGATTTATCAACAGTTGGTTTTAATTGCGACTCTTCTGATTCCGGTTCTTCTAATTGTTTTGCAATAAGTGCATCATACCATTCTCTATTTTCTAATTTCATTTGTTCTTGTTGTAATAATAATATATGTTGCATCTCTGCAGCATGTTTAATATTTCTATCTAATATGAATTTATTTTGCATTTGTTTCATTCTATCATTTTGATAAAATATACCTGGTTTTGATTTACCTCTAAAAGCCAAATATCCAAGACCACCTAGAAAAGTTGCACCTAAAATCGCTAATCCTATAGAACCACCTTTTTGATTATCATTTAAATCACTACCAAATAAAGAAACAATATTAGATGGGATAGTATTATTTTTACTATATTTTTCTAAATTCTTTTCAAATTCAGTCATTATATATATATATATTAAATTATTAATTCTAAATTATTATTTGAAAAATTTAATTTATAAATATCTGTAATTGAATTATTTTTATATTTAAAATATTTATATTTTGAAAAAATTGAATTAATCACAATAAAAGGAATATTATTGTCATTATCTATATCTAGAAAAAATATTTGTGGTTCTATTATCATTTGAACTTGAATATTTTTTTTTAAATTATCATCTTTATATAAAATACTTTTTAATTGATTGTGATTTGTTATTAAAATATTTTCTAATTTATTATTTTTCATATTAGTAAATATATTATTTTTTAAATTATTTTTATAACCAATATTAAAAAATGGATTATAATTATCGTATTTTAAATTACTTTTTGATTGATCAATATTGTAATAATTTAAATTAAATTTTAGTTTACAAATTAATTTTTGAATAATTTTAATAATTTTGGCATAATAAAATATTTTAATTTTACATTTAGATTTATCAATATATTTATTATAATTAATTTCTTTAATATTATAAAAATCAGTTATTATTTTTAATTCTTTATAAATATTATTATTATAATTATATAAAATTTTAACATTATTGTTATTTGATTTAATTATTTTTACTTTTTCAATATCAAAATCATTTTCACTAACATATGAATAATTCATAATTAATTATTATTTATAAATATTTGGTATTTGAATTAAAACTAATAAAATCAATTTTTTATTTATTTTTTTGTAATTTTTTGTCAATTGCTTTTAAATCATCAACAACTTTTTTTCTTTCTAATTTTAATTTATCTGATTCTTTTTGAAATTCTTTTAACATTGTTTTTGTAGGATTTTTAGTAAATTGTATTTTTTTTTTAAGTTTTTTTGCTTTTCCATCTATAGATACAACTTTTTCAAGTAATTTGTTTCTTAATTTTCTATCTTTAGTATGTTCCTTCTTTTTTTTTTTACTTGAATCGTCTATTTTTTTTGTATCTATTTTTTTTATACCCCAATAACGAACCTGATTCATATCATAACATTCTTTCATAGTTCCTCTTTTTTTATTTTTTGGAACTATTGCAGCCGCACCACAATAGATATCACTCATATATATATTAATCTTATATTATATTTTATTTATTGTTATTAAATTATTTTCATTATAATTACTTTTTAATTTATAATTTTGTAATAATAATTCTAAATTATTTTTAGGTAAATCATGCTTTATATTACAATTACCTTTTTTATCTAGTTTTTTTGAAATAAAATTTATAATATAATTTTTGTTTTCATTATTTATTAATACATTTGATAAATCAATATTATCATATTTATTGTCTAATATATGACTTATATATTTTAATTCACTAAAATCTTTAATAGAACACCGTGTTACATATTTTTTTTTTAAAATATTTATATATTTATCATTATATAAAACAAGTTTATTCATATATTAAATAATATTATAATATTTTTTTTTTATATTTATTAATTATATCAATGTCTAATTTTCAATGCCAACATTCAAGTAATATATATGAGAATGATTTACAAAATCCCAATATATATGAAAAACTTTCAGAAAAAGCTTTATCCAATAATTTACAAGAAGTTAATTTTGATGAAAAAGATTTAGCAGAGAAAGAAAAAATGAGACTTTTTCTAAAACAACAAATTGAACAACAAATATTAAAAGAAAAAAATGAATTACTTGAAAAACAAAAAATAGAGGAACAACTACAACAAGAAGCACAACAACAAGACGTACAACAACAAGTCATGCATCAACAAAATGAATCTAACTCAATGAAAAAGAAATTTGATCAAATATCTTTTATTTCTCTTATGTGTGTGATAATATTTATTATTATAATATTCACTGTATGGAGATATGCTTTAGTTGGTCGTGCTTTAAAAAATAAGCAAACTCTCCCAGCCCTAGCATTATTATCTCCAGAGATAGGTAATGCAATTTATTTATCTGCATTATAAATATATTTTATTTAATTTTTTAACTATATTTAAAAGATCTTTTAAAAATAAGAAAAAGTGATATACATATAAATAATAATCTTGTTTGATCACTTAATAAATCCCAATTTATAAAAATTATATTAATAATTAATATTATTCCTGATAATAAAAAACCATATTTAATAGATTTATTATAATATCTACCATTTATATCAAAAATAGAATATGCCAAAAATATAAAAACTAATCCTGATATAAATGATATTATAAAATTTTGTTGTTGTTTATCATTTGGAGATAATTCTTTTGATAACATATTTTCTATAGTTCCAACTAACATGTTTAAAATTATACTTAAAATTATACCATTTGTTAATTCAGCAAAATATGACATTATATATATTTATATATATATAAATTTAATTAAAATCAGAATATTCAAATTTCTCATCAAAATTAGAATTATTTAAGACAGGGTTTAATTTTTTTTCAATTAAATCTAATATTTCTTTTATTGTGGTGCTCCATAATTTTAATTTCAATATACCTTCAACAAATTCTGCTTTATTATCCATAAAAATTTCAAAACATTCTTTTATACCTAAATTAATTAATATATTATGTGTATATGTTGAACAATATTCTAAATCTTTATCTATATTTTCAAAATCATATCCAATTTTAATCATTATTCCTAAATTTGTCCCCATCTTTTCTAATATAGGAATTTCACTTTCATCTCCTATACCTAGCAACCAACCAAAAATTAATGATATTTTACAAATTGATCCAAATTTATCTTCAATATATTCAAATAATTTATCATTATCTATTTTTTTTAAATTTGTATATTTTTCTCTATATTTATTTGATTTAAAATTATAATCATAAAAATCTGTTTTTTTTATTCTATTTTTAGAAGATATATTTTCAATACTAGTTAATTTACCAATTTTTGTTGATAAATAATTAATACAATATTGATTTATTTTAAGAGTCGTTTCAACATTAACATTTAATCTCAATGAATCAATATTTCCAGATAAGGATTGATACATTAATGAAACAAGTTCTGGGATAAAATTATTAATTTTATTTGAATTAAATTTACTTTTATAATAATTGTATCTATCTATTATTTTTGATATAGAAAGTCCAATATCAATCCCACTTGCAATATAATATCCATGAAATTTTAATTTTGATTTTCTACATCTATTATTTAAAATTGATATTAAAATTATTGCTACCAAATGATCAAATTCGGTTACCAAAACATCTATTGATTCTTTATTATGAGAGGACACTGTTTTTAATGAACTTTTTGTTTTTATAAATTTATCGATACTTTCCTGATATCTTGATATACGGCTCATTATAAACCTTATATAGTTTTTATAAATTTAAAAATAAACTACTAAATTTTAAATATTTAAAATAAATTTAATTTATATTATGTATAATATAGGAAAATGAGTTATAGTTATTTTGATAAAAAAACTTTTTCATTTGATGATAATTTATATATAAATTCATATGATGAAGATTTAGAATACGAATCTTCTACTATAAGTGATTATGACAGCGATAGTGATAATGATAGTGATAATGATAGTGATAGTTATATAGATAGCCATAATGAAGATGATACTATTTTAAATAAAATAAAAGATAGTAAAAATAAAGATATAATTGAACATTTTACTAGTGATGATGATTTTGGTAGTAGTGATAATGATGAAGAACAAGAAGAAGAAGGTTTTTTTTCAAAATATTTATATTTAATTATAGGTATAATTATATTATTTATAATTTTAATTGCAGTTATTTTGTATATGAGAAATAATACTAGAAAAAAAAAAAAAAATAAAAAAAAAAAAAAAAAAAAAAAAATAAAAAAAAAAAAAAAAAAAAAAAAAAAAAAAAAAAA
>Ga0163111_10001136_pt1 | contig 16188 bp, 14 predicted proteins | sample CRUFie1St18metaG_FD_109645 | JGI IMG/M metagenome (GOLD analysis project Ga0163111, IMG submission 109645) | Marine microbial communities from the Costa Rica Dome - CRUD Field 142mm St18 metaG | ecosystem: Environmental > Aquatic > Marine > Oceanic > Photic zone | place: Costa Rica: the Eastern...
CTTCCTGCAATATTTAAAAAGGCATATTTAACAATACTTGATATGGCTCTTAACTTGGAGGAATTTAGATGAACCATCACTATAATTGGTGTTGATAGGATAATCATAGTTATCCCATATTTTGTGTTTGAGAAAAAATTGGAGAGCTGGAAAATAATGACAAATAATAAAGCAACCAGTGCTGATACAAATAAAACTTTGCTTTCAATTTTTCGAATCCATCTAGGAACACCGCTAAGCTTAAATTCGGAAAATATCTTAACAAAGTGAATATCTACTCCGAACTTAAGTAGCACACAAAGTATCATTAAAACCGAAAGCGATTCAACAAAGACACCATAATCATCAGTTGAAAAAAGCTTTATAATTAGTAATGAAAATATATAATTAGAAATTACCGACAAACCCCTAATCATCACAAAATAAATTGTTTTTATTTGGTTTGTGTCATTTGCCAACCGCTTTGCTTTAACTAGAAACTTATTCAGCATTTACACCTTTTTTATTATGATTATTTCTACTTTCAAATGCGAAGAAATTTATAAAAAATGAAAACAATAATACCCCATTTTGCCTTTCAATATAGTTCTCAATTAAAGCCATCGAAAAAAATAAAAATAGAATTGAAAAATAGACAAAATCCTTTGTTTTGATGGCTTTTTTAAAGCCAATTACAAATACCGCTAACAATGAAAATAAACCCATAACGCCTGAGGATAGCCAAGCTCCTAAAAACTGGTTGTGAGAATTAAAGTAAGTGCTATTATTTTCAATATAATATTGCGATAAAATATCTTTTACATCTCCTATCCCGTATCCAAAAATTGGCGCGTTTAATATTGCGTCCAAAGAAAAATTATATATTCTAATCCTTGTTGAGGTTGACCCAGGGCTGGCGAAACCTGAGCTTGATAGTGCTGAAGCAAACTCAAAAAAACGATCTTTTAATGATTGATTTAAAAATATTAGTCCTAAAAAAAATATTATTGATAATATAAAATATAAGACTGCCTTTCTATTCTTTAAAGAAATAAAATAAAGCAAAAAGATAAGTACCGTTATTAATATAGGGCCCTTTCTGGCTAATAATATAAGTTGACAAAACAAAAATACAATAGAAATAAAAAACAAGACCTTAGCATGACCCCGCTTCAAAGCCTTAAAAATTGCTGTTGAGAAAATTAATGAAATTACAACAAACATGGAAGCGTAAAGAGGGTGCATTGAGTACTTCCCAAATTTTACAGCGATTCTTTCTGGATAATGTAATAAATAAGTCTTCGTTATATAGCCATTGAAAAATGTATATATTAAAATTGCTAAGAAAAAAAGTATTGTTGAAATAAAGAAAAATTTAAACAGTCTATCTCGACTTACAGCGTGGTTAATATTATTCCTAGTATAGACGGTATAAAATGTCAATGGTACAATTATCAAAGGAAAAATTCTTAAAAGGTTTTCCCCTCCTTCACTTAAATTGCCAGTGTAAAATATACTTATCAGCATAAAAAAGAAATATATAGTGTTGGCAACTAATATGGTAGTATACTCTTTCTCGTTATTCGATTTTGGTTTAGAAAAGAAATAAATAGTGACTACAGAAAATATTATAAATGGTGCGTTTCTAAAATTAAAAGGTAATAAAATTGAAATAGAAAATAAAAAAACCCCTAAATAGAACATGTTTAAAAAAAATTGTCTTGCCGTCATTTATCTAAAAAGTTTGATTAAAAGTTTGGGGAAAAAATAAACACTAAGCAAAGGCCCTACAAAATATGATACTCCATTTGTTAAGTCCCCCCTCAATAAAAATAATAGGTGAAGGGCAAAATAAAATGCTATAAATTCCTTGAACTCGTGCTTTGAGATGATCCAGGCTATGAACTTAACAGTAAAATATGCTAAAATAATTGCTAAGAGCGCTACACCAATAAGTCCAAAATTAATATATCCTTCTGATACCAAGGGATTTGATAGGTTTGAGTAATTTCGTGGGGTTGTATTCATAAGATAGTCGCCTATGAGCTCACCTGTGGATATTGGTTTTGATGCCCAAATGCTACGGGGGATAAAAAATAAACAAACTCCTAGCAATTGGTATCCCCACGAAATACCATTTATTTCTACATACTCTAGGGTTGCCAGTATGTTAGAAAATGCATCATAATGGAGAGATTCAAATGCGCCAGAAATGGTCCCAAACCTTAAAAATGACTCATATAGTAATTTAGGATCGTCAATAATCTGATCCAGATTAGCGTCAATATGAGTCAGTGATGACATTAAGGGAAAAACAACAACCATTGACAAGAATAAAAAAAGAAAAAATTTAGCATTAGAATTTAAGACCTTAGGAAAAAACAGAAAAATTAATGCTATATAAATTGGGCCAAGTGTATTTCTCTTTTCGGTGAAAGTGTTTTTAAAAAAGACGAGCATTAAGAGAAAAGCTATTAAGCACGCAAAAATTGTTAATGTATTAGCACTTAACTTATTCTTTGCCTTTAAATATGAAGCGGATGCGACCACCCCAGCCATAGGTAAAAAAAATAAAAACTTTTTCCTAAGCAGTAAAGACGAAACACTCTCACTTTTTGCGTTTGTGATATATATCGACTCAACAATGTTCGTAACTACATAATCGTAATTAAAATAAACTACAAATACACATATAATAAGGATTGTCAAAATTGCAACTGGAGTGTTTTTTAAGAATATACTTGTCCTCTCTGAAATTAATAAACTTGTTTTATTGTTTGTTTTAAAATAGATGTAACTTAAAAAGAAAACAATATTAAAAAATACTATTAAAAAATTTGCAGCTATAACGCTTGATGCGCTAAAAATGAAATCATTGGGAAAACGGGAACTAACAAGATTAAAAGAAGATATTTGAAATATAGGAGCAATAAAAAAAAACAGGTAATTAAAAATTACATAAGACCCCAAAAATGGCGAGAAAACAGTTTCAATATTAAGATGGTAATAAGCAATGAGTGTGATGACACAAAAACTGACTAGAAATGAAATCCAAACCGATAAGTTTGCGTCAAAAGAAATAAATGCCAATAGGCTAATACATATATACAAAAAAGTAACTATCGTCTTTAATTTCATTTTATTAAAATAATATCGCCTTTAGAAAAGAGATAGCTCTAATTTAGATAGGTCATGCTCATTTCGTTAAAATGAAGGTTTGAACTTTTCTAAGTATTTTAAAAATTCTCTAGCTAACATTAATAAGAATACGATAGATAGAACTAAAACGGGATAAAAAACCTTTATAGGCAGGGCAATGCCAAGAAAGTCTTTAGTGTGATCCACAAAACCACTGTCCTGCTTACTTGAAATTAAATCTATAATTTTCTCTTTATCATTTAGCTTTCTATCCAATAAAACAATTTCCTGCCTTAACTCAATATCGTTCATAAATAAATCAAATTCACGTGTGTTTTCACTTTCGCTATTGCCTTCAAATGTTATCCCTACATCACTAAGCCTGTTAGAGTCCATTTGCATAACTCTTTTATAGGTCTCTTGTAAAGAATCCGATTGGACTAGAGATTTTTCTAATGCTCGTTTCGTTTTAGATAATTCAATAATATCTTTTCTTTGTTCGTTAACAAAAAACTCATTTGTTAAAATATTTTCCACAATATTATTAAACACATTATTGAAATTAGCCCTCGTTTTAGATTTAATGCTTATTTGTTGAAAAGGGTGTTTGTACTCTTTAATGTTATTTACAAATTCATCGTACTCAACTTTAGATAAGGCTAATGAATCTAGATCTAGCACATAATCGTTAAACATCAGTAATAAATCATTGCTGGTTATTACAGGTTCAATGTCGAAACGAACAACCTCCTTGGAAGAGTCTTCGCTCAATCCTAATACCTCAGCAAGTATTTTGTAATCTTTATCTCTTAAAAGGCCATTATAATAATCGATTGATCCGTATAAGTTTTCTCCCGTTTGATAATTTTGTCTAACTGTAATTGTTGACTTATATACAGGGTCTGAAGTTTCTCCAATTATAAACCCCGAAATGAATCCAATAATTGCAGCAATTATAAAAATTATCACATGCTTTCTTACAAAAAAAACAAGCCATACAAAAGCGAAAAATAAATTCTTAAAAATAGAAACAATAAACTGAAAAAATCGATTGAACGTATTTCCAATCATAACAAAGAGTTGTCCTAAATCTACTTCTTCATTCGTTTTTGTGCTTTTGCTGCCCATAATATTTCGTTTGATTATTTGGTTATTTTATATATCGATGTGATAATGTAATTTTAACGCCTTTTTTAGGATTATATTGTTTGTTCTTTCAATATATTAAGTCTTGTAGTGCCACCTAGACAAATATACACTATTTGATCATACCGTTCGAATATAAGAAATCTGCTATTTTTCTGTCATTTGATAAACGAGGAGTCTTATTTTGGCCACCAAGCTTTCCAATTGATTTCATGTAGGCTGTAAATCCTTGTTTTTTAACAGTGGTTACCTTTAGCTGCCTTAAGACCTTGCCTTTAATAAGGTCTGAATAATAGCTGTTCTGTTTGACTATTTCAAGATTTAATTTGTCTTCAAATTTCTTTAAATTTTCTGGTGGCTTTTCAAACTCTACAAGCCATTCATGGTAAGGCAATCCTACCTTCGGATTAATCTCAGGAGCAACTGTGAATTCTGAAACAGATATTCCTGTATTTGAAATTGCAAAAGAAAGCGCCTGCTCAACTTCCTTGGCAATCACATGCTCCCCAAATGCTGAAATAAAATGTTTTATTCTGCCGCTTACTATGATCCGGAAGGGAGATGTCGAGACGAACTGTATTGTATCGCCAATATTATAAGCCCACAATCCTGCATTTGTTGAAATAATCATAACATAATTGACGTCCTTTTTTACGTCTCTAAGAGTTATTCTTTTTGGTGCTTTATTATAAAATTTATCCGCCTCAATGAACTCATAAAAAATTCCAGAGTTAAGCTGAAGCAACATCCCCTTTTTTTGCTGAGAGTCTTGAAAAGCAAAGAAACCCTCGCTTGCTGGATAGAGCTCAATACAATCAACCTTTCTACCAATTAGGTTTTCAAATTTTGACCGATAAGGATTGTAGTTAACTCCTCCAAAGATGAATAAATTAAAGTTTTTGAAAATATCGCCTACGCTCTGATTCTTGTGTTCTATAAGTTTTTCAAAATACATTTGAACCCAAGACGGAATTCCAGCAATGACTGTCATGTCCTCCTTAACTGTTTCTAAAACTATAGCATCTATTTTTTTTTCCCAATCATCAATGCAATTGGTCTCCCATGAAGGCATTCTGTTTTTCAATAAATAAGACGGCACATAGTGAGCAGAAATTCCTGAAAGTCTGCCTGTTTTAATCCCGTTTTTGTCGTTTAGTAATGGGCTCCCTTGAAGAAAAATCCATTTGCCCTTAACAAATTTAGAGTTCCCTGTTTCGTTAATGTACATTAAGGCAGCATTCCTTGATGCCTCAACCTGAGCTTTTATTGAAACACCTGTTATCGGTATGTATTTTGAGCCTGAAGTGGTTCCCGAGGTTTTAGCAAAATAAATTGGCTTGCCTTTCCAAAGAACATTTTTTTCTCCTTTTACCACTTTGTCTATGTAAGGCTTTAAAGATTCATAATCTCTTACAGGTACTCTAGAAATATAATCCGCGTGGGTTCTTATAGAGTGAAATTGATGATCCTTACCAAACTGTGTCCCTCGCCCAGACTTGATTAATTCGTTAAAAACACTGGCCTGAGTTTCAAATGGTTTTGATGCCCAATGGTTAATTTTTCTTGCGATAATAGCGGCAAAAACTTTAGCGAATATGGGTCTAATAAAGCTCATCTTTTAAAACTAAAAATCAATAAAATTTGTTGGGTCTATTGGGTTGCCATCGTTCCAAAGCTCAAAATGTAGATGAGGGCCAGTGCTGAGTTCTCCGGAAGATCCGGACCTAGCAATCACCTCCCTTGCTTTAACAAAATCACCTTGTTTCTTTGTTAAGGCTTCATTGTGTTTATATACTGACAGAATTTGATTACCGTGATCGAGTATTACAACATAGCCCGAGTCTGAAGTCCAAGATGCCAACACAACTCTTCCGTCCGCTATAGCTTTTACGGCAGTTCCAGCTGACACCGCAATATCAACTGCATAATGTTGAATATCTCTATTGTATTCTGAACTTATTACGCCTTCTAAGGGTGGGGAGAAAACAAAATTCTTTACTGATGTTGCTGACTCAAATAAATTATATTTGTCTTCGTTTTCTACCTTTAATCTTAATAATGAGTCCGCCTTTGAGGGGGCTAGGCTTAAAGAATCTTGCTCAGGTTTTACTAAAGCATATATGGAGTCTTTATCTATTGATTCAAAAGCCGCCTCTCCAGTAAGCACCTTTTTAATAGAGTTAATATAAAGATCATTCATTTTTGCAATTTGGTATAAAGAGTCCGTCTTATTGTCTAGCATAATTGCTTGAGCTTGAAGCTTTGGCGAGGTATAGCCAGGAATGTATTCTCTGAGCGGTGTAAAAGCTATAAAAATCGTGGTTACAAAAACCAATACTATTGCGAAAAAAGCAGTAAATATAAAAACATTTAAGCGCGTCAACCTGAAGGCAAATTTCTCTTCAAATGTGTCTTCATTAAGGACAACCAATCTATACTTATGAAGCCATTTTTTTTTAAATTGCTTTTTTTTGTTTGAGCTTTTTTCTATCATCTTTAACAAAATTAAATAAAAATTGTTCTATGGATATATATTCAACACTAAAATTTGATTTAGTGTAATAATTCATAGATAATTATTAACTTTGTTTAATAAAATTATTATAAGATGACTTTTTTAAATTTACCATTAGCACTCGGCCCTTGGCAAATCATTTTAATTGCTGTTGTAGTTCTTCTTCTTTTTGGTGGAAAAAAAATTCCCGAGCTTATGAAAGGTATCGGTGGGGGTATTAAAGAGTTTAAAAAGGCTAGCAAGGAAGAAGAGGATAAATCTACAAAAGATTAACTTAGGCTTCTTTTTACTTTCCGCTTGTTTAATCAATGGAAATAGAACGAATAATCGCCTCTAATTCAAACATATAGTCGCGTTTTGCCCCTGCAGGTGCATAAACAAACCCCTCCGCAACTATAAAACGATTGTTCTTTTTGTCTAAAAAGCAATAGTTAACAAATGGCCCTGACATAAACGCTCCCTTTATTTTCCACATGCTTCTTGTTTCTAAGACATTTATGCCTGACATTTTAGTTTTTAAAAAAGAGGGGGTATATGAGCTGTCTGTTATCATAAAATCTCCTTCATGGGGTCCAGGAATTTCTCTCTCCGCTACAGAATCTCGCTGTTGTATTATAAATTCATTAAAAAAATAAGAGTCATTAAACTCTTTCATGGGCAAGCTATACAAAAGTAAATTTAAACTGCCGCTTTCCGTATCACGCCTTATCCAAAAAAAATTGTCTTTAGCCTTAGCTATTCTATAAGCTGAGGAAAACTTAATATCAATTCCTAAAGTGGTTTTAACACTTGAGCTATTAAAAAGGGATTTTTTAATTCTACGCTGTTTTTCTCTCAACTCAACCTCTCTAAACGAGGATATAATGTCACTTGAAGTAGTCTCTATTAGATCAATAAGCTTGTCGGCGTCTTCGGCTCCAAGAACTACCATAGTTTGGGGAGAGGCATAGGGGTCTTTGTATTGCTTAATTCTGTTTTCATTGGAAATTTGTATTTTCAAAACAATCCTGTTTAGTCTAACAAAATCTGTAAACACAGCTGTTGGTACTTGTCTCATGTCAAAATATGGCTCGACTTGAGGAAGTCCATAAATTTCTGATCCTACCTTTTCTCTTAAAACATCTCCAACACGTCCACGCCATAAGTCGTCATCTATTACAACTAGTAGGTTGTTTATATTTCCGGAAGAACTGGGCTTGTATACTCTTTTTTGGTTGGAGTTATTGCACGCAAAAAAAGTAATTATTAAAAAAAATGTTTGTATTGGTTTCATAAATATTATTTTTTTACTAGAACCCTTGGCTTATTGTACGGATTTAAGAATTTATTACTAATGTACTCCTCTTTTAGAAAGTTTTCAGCGCTAGTAGTTGAGAGTTTATGAGCAGCAGTCCAAGAGGTAACCCTTTTATGGTCAATGTAAAGGCCCTGCTTTCCTCTCGGCATTATTCTACGCTCGCCACTTGTTTCGGGCTGGATGTCAATATTTCTGGTGTAAATAATAAGCCTATCCCCGACATTAATGAAATCGGTTTTTAAACCATTCCATCTTTTTATATCTTTAATTTTGACATTAAACTTTTTGGCTATTTTACCCAAATAATCGCCCGGCTTTACCTTGTACCTTATTTTTGAATCCATTTTATAAAAGATTGGTAATGGTTTCTCCTTTTTATCAAACTCATCCTTAGAAAACTCATAAATTTTATCCTCATTTGTTACAAATTTCCCAATTAGGTTTTTTGGCAACCTTAATATATTATCCTGTTCTGGAAAATAAGGAATTAGATTAAGCTTGTATGATGGGTTTAAAAACTCTAATGTCTCTACCCCAATATTTGTAACAGCGTCTATATGGTCAAAATGTATCATTTGTTTTATTTTGATAGTATCTGTTTCAATAATAGATAATGGTATTGATGAATTATAAAAACCATGTTGATCCGCATACTCAAAAATATATAATGTTGCGAAAAAAGCAGGAATATAGTTGGCTGTTTCGCCTGGAAGAAAAGATCTTATATTCCAATAATTTTTATATCCTCCAGACCTTCTAATTGCCTTTGTGACATTCCCTGGGCCAGCATTATAAGCAGCTAATGCAAGGCTCCAATCCCCAAAAATATTGTATAACCGTTTAAGGTAGAGCGCTGCTGCGTTAGTTGACTTTAAAGGATCAAATCTTTCGTCTACATAACTACTAACCTCCAGATTGTAAATTTTAGCCGTGGAAAACATAAATTGCCAAAGCCCTGAAGCCCCTACAGGAGATTTGGCTTTTGGCCTAAGAGCCGACTCTACAACAGATAAATATTTAATTTCAAGCGGGACAGCATGCTTGTCAAGAATTTCTTCAAACATTGGAAAGAAGTAATGACTTCTAAATATTAAGCGCTCAAAGGATCTTCTTTGGGTTCCAAGATAGTTGTTTATACGCTTTTCTATGACTGGGTTATAAGATATATCAAATGGAGTTTTTGAATCTAAAACCTTTAGCCTTTTTTTAAGGGTATCTCTGTGAACAAAAGATTTGAATTTTTGATTAATGCTGTCATTACTTCTTTTAATAGTGTCAGTAAAATAATCCTTGGCAATTAATGAATCTGCAATAGCGGCGTACCTAAACTCTTTTACTATAATCTTAGTCGTGTCTAATACTTCACTTGGATCTTGAGCAAAAACACCTAATACCCCTAATATGTAAAAAAATAATATAATTCGCATAAATCTAATTATTTAAAATTGCTGCAATTGCTGGAAGGGTCTTCCCTTCTAAGCTCTCTAACATTGCTCCACCACCTGTACTGACATAGCTAACCTTTCGATCAAATTTAAATTTCTTAACTGCCGCTACCGAATCTCCACCCCCAATTAAAGAAAATGCTCCGTTTTGTGTCGCTTCAATAATTGACTCTCCAAGTGCTACTGTTCCTGATGAAAACTTCTCAAACTCAAAAACACCCATTGGACCGTTCCAAAGTATAGTCTTGCTTTGCAGTACTACATCATGAAAAATGGCCTTGCTCTTTGGTCCGCAATCTAACCCTTGCCACCCTTTTGGAATATTAAATATATCAACAACTTGTGTATTTGAAGAGTTGTCAAATACGTCTGCCGCCAATACATCGACTGGAAGGTACACCTTGACCTTTTTCTTTTCTGCTGTCTTTAAGATATTCAGAGCCAATTGCATCTTATCTGATTCACAAATAGAATCCCCAACAAAACCTCCTTTTGCTTTTACAAACGTAAAAGACATTCCTCCTCCAATAATTAAATGGTCAATTTTGTCTAAAATATTTTCGATTATTGAAATCTTTGATGACACTTTTGCGCCCCCTAAAATTGCTAAAACGGGTTTTTTGCCCTTATTCATAACTTTTTCAAGACTTTCTATTTCCTTAGCTAAAAGAAAGCCAAAACACTTTGCGTTTAAAAAAAACTTAGCAACTACAGTGGTAGAGGCGTGAGCTCTGTGTGCCGCTCCAAAAGCATCATTTATGTAAAAGTCTCCAAGAGATGCTAAGGCCTTAGCAAACCCTTCATCTCCTTGCTCTTCCTGTTTGTGATATCTTAAATTCTCTAACAATAATACTTCTCCTGGAAGTAAGTTCATTGACATATTTTTGGCTGATTCTCCAATACATGTCGCTGAAAACTTTACATCAATACCAATTATTTGATTAAGCTTATAGACAATATGCTTTAAAGAAAATTCTATCTCTTTATTCTTTGGCCTGCCTAAATGAGACATCAGAATGCAGCTTCCGCCATCTTTAAGAACCTTTAAAATAGTTGGGCTCGCCGCTCGTATTCTAGTATCATCTGTTACTTTAAAAGATTGATCTAAGGGGACATTAAAGTCCACACGAATTAAGACTTTTTTGTTCTTAAAATTAATTTGCTGAATTGTACACATTCCCTTTCTTTAGCTGCAGTGAAAATAATAGAATACCAAAGGTAAGTATTTATTAAGATAGATGAACAATCACTTATGTAATGTTGACTATTAAAAGCTACAGATGTATAATAAATGATCTATACGGGGTAAACCACTATATTTGTAAAATGAGAACAATAGAAATGATTGGGCAAAAAGACACATTAGATCATTTGCTCCAAAACATAAACTGTGGGCGAAAGCCGCACGCTCAAATTTTTGAGGGCAAAAGCGGCTATGGGGGACTGCCTTTGGCTTTAATGTACGCTAGAGCTCTTGTTGAGATTTCATCTCAAAACACACAAAAAATTGACCCTATAAACCACCCTGATATTCATTTCTTTTTCCCTGTCGTAAACAGAGGAGGCTCCAGCTCACCGAGCACATCAAAAGATTTTTTACCAGAGTGGAGCGCCTTTCTTAATCAATCACTCTATGGCACACTAAATGATTGGTATGACCACATTGACGCAGGAAATAAGCAAGGAATAATAACTGCTAATGAGGCACAAAACATAGTCAAAACACTGTCGTTGAAATCATTTTCTGGAGGGCACAAAGTGTTAATAATTTGGCAGGCAGACAAAATGAATACTTCATGTGCAAATAAGTTATTGAAATGGGTGGAAGAACCAAACAAAAAGACCTCAATAATTCTAATTTCCGAAAATATTGATTTGCTTCTTAGCACTATCCGGTCCCGCTGTCAATTATTAACTCTTAATAGAATTACAACAGAAGACATTGAGCGGGCTCTAATAAAAAAGGGGATTGATCCTGAAAACGCAAAAATGATTGCCTCGTGTTCTGAAGGGGATTTTAATAAAGCTATTCGTCTAGCTAAGAAAAATAATAAAAATGAAGGCTTTGAAAAACTTTTTATTGATTGGGTAAGAATCGCGTTTAGAGCTAAATCAAGCAAAGACTCCATTTCCCAGCTGTTAGACTGGTGTGATAAAATATCAAGACTAGGAAGAGAGGCTGAAAAACAATTTTTAGAATACAGTTTGGAGTTCTTTAGGCAAGCATTAGTTTTGAATTATGGGATGCCTGAGCTTGTAACAAATAACACTTTAGACAAGTCGTTTTCCTTAAAAAAGTTCTCAGCCTTTGTAGGCGGCAGAAACATTGAGAGCATCTATGAGGAAGTTGAAAGGGCAATTTTTCACATTGAAAAAAACGGTAACTCTAAAATTGTATTTACAGACCTGTCTATAAAATTGACAAGACTATTACATACAAAAACGCAACAATAGCTTTTTTCTATTAATTTTAACACCACGATAGTCCTCTTCTATCATTTGCCGCCCTTTTTAAGGCCTAAAATAACACTTGCTCCTTTTGTTCAGTAATAACCTTACTTGTAAAGCAAAAAGTGGCTTAAAACGGCCGATATTAAGCTATTTCTTTTTTATTATGTAAATGAGGGACGAAAACTCCTTTGAGTAGATTGCCTTAATATTTGAAATAAGCCCAACTAAAATTGCTTTAAAAACACGAAAGTCTCCAAACTTGTATTTAGTTGAAAGAAGGCTTATAAAAAAAGAGTCGAAAACCAGTGGGTGCGTTGACTCAACCTCCATGCCGTGGCGGGCAAATAGCCTAACTATTGCAATGCGGGAAAAGTGCCACAAGTGCCTTGGAACATCATAACCAGCCCAATGCTTCTGAAAATAACAAGCGTCGTAAGCCCTAAAGTTTGGAACAGCAACTACCAGCCTCCCGTTAAATGACAAAAGTGATTTTAATCGATTTATTTCTAAATCAAGGTCAGACATATGCTCCAAAACATGCCAAAGAGTTATCACATCAAAACTATTTTTCGAAAGCCCTTGTAAATATGCGACATCTTTAATTACATTTGGCCTAACGCTGTTGCCCGTAAATATCGCGCCCTTATTTATCTCAACTGCCAAGCCTTCCCATCCTGAATCTATTGCGCCATGTATAAAATGTCCAGCTCCCGCGCCTACGTCTAGTAACTTTGCTCCTTTGAATCTAAATCTTGAAATTAGCCTTAACTTTTTCATTATAGAAATACGCCTCACAAAAAAATAAATTTTCTGGTAAATCGTTTTACCTTTAACTGCGTGGGACAGGTAATCAGGAGAATCGTAGTAGCGCATAAGTTCGCCTTCTGAAGGCCGGGGCGAAGTTACAAGCATATCCATTTTACTATCATATAGAAGGTTGAACGCCTCTCCGGTGTTGAAGTAATCAGAACACTTTAAATACAAATCCATCTGTTTAGAGCTTTGTTCCACGTGGAACAAAATTAAAAAAAGAAAGCTAATTAGCGACCCATATAGACTAATAAAACAGAGATGTCATTTGGGGAAACCCCGCTTATCCTTGAAGCCTGTGCAACTGTCTCGGGGGAAACCGCCTTAAGCTTTTCTCGAGCCTCAAAGCTCATAGATTGTATCTTTGAATAATCAAAGCGTGGGGGTATCTTAACATACTCTAAACGAGACAACTTATCAGCGTTGTTTCGTTCCTTGTTAATATACCCTGAGTATTTAACCTGTATTTCAGCTTGCTCAATTGTTTCAGCATCGAACTCATGCTTCTTAACAAAAGCGCTTACTTCAGGAAACTCTAAGACATCGTTAATTGTAATACGTGGGCGTGAAAATATCTTAAAAAGCTTATCGGATTGTTTAATTGGAGACGAACCCTTCTTCTCCAAAATAGGGTTTGCGACGGGCGGTTTAACGCTCTGTTTTTTAAAAAAACTTATCAACTGCTGAGCTTTTTCGCTTTTAACCAGCATCCTGTTTAGTCTTTCCCTAGACGCTATACCAAGATCAAACCCTTTTTTTGTTAACCTTAAGTCCGCATTATCTTGCCTTAGAAGGGTGCGGTATTCTGCCCGAGATGTAAACATTCTGTAGGGCTCTTCTGTCCCTTTAGTGATAAGGTCATCAATCAAAACCCCAATATAAGCCTCGTCTCGTCTTAGCACAAAAGGAGGCTTGCCGCTTACTGCCAAGGCAGCGTTAATGCCCGCCATTAAGCCCTGAGCCGCAGCTTCTTCATATCCAGTAGTGCCGTTTATTTGCCCTGCAAAAAATAAATTAGATATAATTTTTGTTTCGAGATTATATTTAAGTTGAGTTGGGGGGAAATAGTCATATTCAATAGCGTAGCCTGGCCTGAAGAAACGAACGTCCTCAAATCCTTTAACGGCACGAAGCGCCTTAAACTGAACATCCTCTGGAAGGGAGGTGGAGAAGCCGTTTATATAGTACTCAACCGTATTCCAGCCTTCAGGTTCAACAAAAATCTGGTGCCTTTCCTTTTCTTTAAACCTGTCTATTTTATCCTCAATTGACGGGCAATATCTAGGTCCAACGCTCTTAATCCTTCCGTTGAACATTGGGGACCTGTCAAATCCGTCTTTAAGCAGGTCATGCACATGTAAGTTGGTGTAAGTCATGTGACATGAACGCTGTGATGTTAGGGGCTTTGTTTGAGCTAAATATGAAAAAGTTTTTGGATCAACGTCTCCAGGTTGTTCAATCATCTTTGAAAAATTCAAAGACCTTCCGTCAACACGCGGAGGGGTTCCTGTTTTCATCCTTCCTGAATCAAAGCCAAGATCAATGAGCTGCTCGGTAATCCCTTTTGATGCTCTCTCTCCGGCTCTACCTCCGCCAAAATTCTTGTCTCCGATATGAATTAAGCCGTTCAGAAAAGTGCCGTTTGTTAAAATTACAGCTAAGCCACAAATCTCAAGACCTAAAGAGGTTTTCACACCAACGCACGCACCACCCTTAATAACAATACCTGTAACCATATCCTGGTAAAAATCAAGGTTAGGCGTTGCCTCAAGCATCAAGCGCCAATCCTCGGCAAAACGCATCCTATCGCTTTGCGCCCTTGGGCTCCACATTGCAGGGCCTTTTGACTTGTTTAGCATCTTAAATTGAATGGCCGATGTGTCACTAACAATCCCGCTGTAGCCACCTAAAGCGTCAATCTCCCTTATAATTTGCCCTTTTGCAATCCCCCCCATTGCTGGGTTACAGGACATTTGGGCAATATTTTGAAGATTCATCGTGATTAAAAGAGTAGAAAAGCCCATATTGGCAGCAGCAGCAGCAGCCTCGCTGCCAGCATGGCCGCCTCCAACAACAATTACGTCATAAGCCTTATCGAACATATTTAACAATTAATGTTCCACGTGGAACAATTTTTGCAAATATACGGCTATCTATTGACTAAATAAACTTGACAAATAGAAGTTCTCTTTTGTCCGCATTTCTGATTCCTGGTCCTGAGTTAGGTCATTATAGCCACAAAGATGAAGGACTCCGTGCACTAAAACCCTGGCAAGCTCCCGCTCAAAAGGTGCATTATACCTTAAAGAGTTTTCTTTAACGCGTTCTATAGAAATACAGATATCGCCATTAATTTCGCTCTCAACATTGTAGTTAAATGTTAAAATATCAGTAAAATAATCGTGGCCTAAAAACTTGAGGTTTAAAGAATGCAGGTAAGTGTCGTCACAAAAAACAACTGTCAGCTCTCCCTCTTTATGTTTTTCATTTTTAATAACTGTAGACAACCAGGCAGCGTGCTCTCGCTCGTTCTTCAGCTCAAAGTCTGTATGGCTATCAAAGTTTATCATATCTCCGGTTAAAATAATCAAATACGCGCTTCACATATTCATCGTACAAAGGTAGTGTTTGCCTATTTAATTGCTCGCGAGAATTAAATTTTTGTCTGAGAGAGTCAATTATGATTCGATTATCAGCGCTGTATGCCTTTTTGTTAGTCCTAGATTCTCTCTGTTCTTGGCGCCCCTTCTCGTTTAAGGCGTTATTTAGCTTAAGCAGCTCGTACCTCAAGTCCTTTATCCGTGAAACATTATCTTCTGTAACTCCTTGGTTAATAAGGGATTGCTCAATTTTTTTCATCTTCTGGAGAATGTTTTCTGCGCCTGGAACAAGGCCTTTATCTCTTAAAAGTTGTTGTAAAGCTTGGCGGAGCCTTTGCTGATCCTGGTATAGTCGCATAATCGCTTCCCCTGATTCTTCGCTATCAAAAAATTCTTGGCCAGAGGTCTTGCCATTACCTGGGCCTGAAGAACCGTTCTTTTTGCTCTCGCCTGTTTTATCGCCTGATCTTTTAGATTTAGCACCATTTTTTCCATCTTGGTTAGACTCCTTATCGCCAGAGAAACTGCCCGATTCTTTTCCTTGTAATTCCTCAGCCTTTTTTTGCAGCTCTTCTTGGTTCATAATAATATCGGGGAGCTGCATGTCGCCATCGCCCTGGCCGGGGCTAAGCTCCATCTCCATTGAAGAAAGGACTTCACTTAAAAGTTCTGCAAGATTATTAGCAGCTGTTAAGCTATATCGTTGTGCCACAACGCCCTCGCTTATCCGAGTGTTTGATAACAGCTCTAAAGACCTGTCTATGTTGAAAAACACATCGGTGATTTCTTTGTTTATTTTTTCAGAAA
>Ga0163111_10001138_pt1 | contig 16179 bp, 13 predicted proteins | sample CRUFie1St18metaG_FD_109645 | JGI IMG/M metagenome (GOLD analysis project Ga0163111, IMG submission 109645) | Marine microbial communities from the Costa Rica Dome - CRUD Field 142mm St18 metaG | ecosystem: Environmental > Aquatic > Marine > Oceanic > Photic zone | place: Costa Rica: the Eastern...
ATTTGGCAGCGTGGCCTCCAGGGAGGAGGGCTGCAGGGCCAGGCCGGCAATGAACGCGCGGCCTCGCGCGACCAACTCCTCGAGCGGCAGCGCTCTCGCGTGGTACTGGATCTGCTCGATGGTGGCCTCGACAACGTCCTGCGGCATGTAGCGTTTGTCGACGGGGGCGTCCACAAGTGCATGCGTGTACGCGGATTCCATGAGCTGACGAATCGCAGTGTCACTGTTTGAAAACTTGACGGCCGCAGAGATCATCTCACACTTCACCTTGAAGGCACGTTCGCTCCCCACCCCAAGTACCGCGCCCTTGATCACAGCAATCACGCCGTCGTTATGGTTGAAATGGGCCAGCAAACGTATCGGCTCTGACCAAAACATCTTAAGGGTATCGTAGTTGTGACCACGTTCCCGCAATCGGTCATGGCAAAACAGGACGACGTCGGCGTGCCCTTTTCTGGCTGCGGCGCAGGCAAGGTCTCTCCACCTGCGTATCTGTCTTATCTCATGGTCGGTTGGATACAGGACATTCTGCCCGTGCTTCGCTGTCTCCACCGCATGCAGCGCGACCTGAAAAGGGGACAGCCCACCTTTGGCGCCCGCTTCCAGCAGGTCCACAAGCTGCTGCGGCGACGCGTCTGATAAGTTGAACTTGCATACAGTGGCGGCCTCCATGCGCTGCACAAATTCGTCAAAGCGCGCTGCTTTCCCGACTTCAAGTACGATTTCAAGCACTTTTGTCATTTCATTCACGGGCACCACCGACGCGAGCCAGAGGGCCTTGGGAATGTCGGGCATTTCCTGCTCCCCGACCTTTTTAGACAGCGCGCCTTGGATCTCAGGCAATAGCTTGGCGAGATTGGCGTTGGTTGCCCACGCCATCCACGAAAAGAGCGACTTTCTCTGGATCATTGCCGCTTCCTGTGGGTCCATTACCGCGTTCTCGGGCACCGCGTCGAGTGCCCCATTCCACGCCTCCGGAAAGTCCTGGTTGCGATCGGACCCGGTTTCCAAGGCCGTCGGGATCTCCAATTTGGCAGCAATCGTTTTGAACACGTTGGTGTCCGTCGCCGTCTTGCTGACCGCGGCGACGTGCTGAAGCGCTTGATGGTATTGGTTCACGTGATCGCGCAGCGTTACAGAATTTTCAGTGTCGGGCACCACGTGCATCAGCAGCTCGGCGTACGCGTCCGAACCACCCTCTTGCACTTGCCCAAATTCGTCCAGAATCGTAGCTGTTGGCGTCGAGTGCAGGCGCAACTTACCAAGGCTCGGAAGTGCCACCATTCTTATCCTCACTTACTAGTTACTAGGTCGTCTTGTGACAGTTATGAACACCTAACTAGTGACAAAACTATGCTGCGTTGGTATACGCCTCTTCAACAACGTCCACAAAGCGCTTCAAAAAGCTCGGCCCTGACGGGGTGGACGGGTCCGCCTTTTTGAGCAACCGTCCGTTTTCACCGTAGTTGTCGATCATTCGGTAGAACGCCGCGCGCAAAAGGGTATGGTGCTCACTCAGGGTTTTCGTCCGGGACAGCGTGACCGCATAGGGCCAAGCCTCTTCGGGGACGCGCGCTTGGTCCTGCTTGAGCAGGGCGCAGAGGCTACCGTCTTTTACGTCCATTGCGTACCACACATCCATCACAGATTCAGCGAGCGGCTTGAACATGGCCATCCGGTGCGGGTGGATGGCCTCGATGTAATTGAGAAAGAGCAGTCCGTTGATAAAGTAGACGTTATCGGAAGAGTTCAGATTTTCGCAGTGCCGGTTGGCATCTATCGTCCAAAGGGCCGAAAAGTCGATGAAGCGCACCTCGTACTCGGTGGTGTTGGGCCTGCGCCGCGCCACCATGTTAGCAGGCTTGGCGTCCATGAAAAACCAGCCACCACTGCCACTTTTCTTGTTGTATGATAACTCTTCCAGAATGAGGTTGGTTGACCTCACGACGTTTTTCTTTGCCTCGGCCAGTTCGTCGGGATCCTGGTGAACACCGGACAGGTTCTTGATCAGATCGGCAAGATTCAACCAACCGCTCTCGAACACGTATGCCACATCGCGCGAATAGACGGTCTTGAGCGGTTCAGAGAAGATCTTGACGGGAATGGCGGCATACACGGGCGGACAGAGCTGCTTCTTTGCGGCGCTCAGCGTGAGCGCCAACTCGTCGCGTGCGTTTTTGGCGTGCACCCAACCATTGTCGCCGCTCTTGTCCTCGAATTTCGACGCCTTGGGTGCGCGGACGGAGACGGTAGTGGGCAATGTCGCACCCCCCTGCCACCGTTTTGGGCCATGCGTGCCAGCATCGATTGCAAGCAGCACGGTGCGGAGAGCGATCGACCACGCCTCCTGGCCGTTGGTAGGCACGCTGGCCTCGAAGCAATTGCTCGTGCCGCAGAGTTTAGTGCCGTCGTAGTCCGACGGCTTGTTGGCAAAGCGCACGCGCAAGGCCTGCAGCGCGTCGAATGCGCTGAAGGTAGTACCGTCGTCGGCTGTCAAGGTGCTGTGCTTGTCCAGCACCATGAAGCGTACCGCGTGGGGCAAGTTTGTCGTCGGGGACAGGCCCAACGAGGAGAAGAGGTAGCGATAGGGCGGTTCGTCAAACACGACAGTGTCTTGAATGATTTTATTGTGGTCTTGCCTTGCCAGACGGTACACTGTGTCGAGCTTGCAAGACTGGTGCAACCACGTTGTCACCTCCTTAACATTCGCTTGCGTGTTCCTCTTCCGCATAACCATTTTATACCCCACGTCCCCGCTCTCATCATCTTCCTCGGGCATGTCGTAGACGGGGACGGTGGGCACAAAAGGGGGCGCGGACGCGGCGGCGGGCGCAAAAGCGGGCGCGGGCGCGGGAGCGGCAGCGGGTGCGGGAGCGGCAGCGGGTGCAGGCGCATGCGCGGAAGACGACGACTCAGGCCGCGGTTTCTTTGGATTTGGAGACGAGGACTCGGTGAGATCGATAAACACCTGGTCTTTTCCCTTATTGCCCGTACCCGTATGCACCACGCGCTGCAGGTTGAGCTGCCCTAAGTTGGGAAGCATCCCGCCGGTTCCTTACTTACTGTGCATCTATGCCTGCATATAAAAGCGTCAGGCAAGGTACCTCTACCACAATCTTGCGAGGGTGGGGCAAATTGTTTCATCTCAAACACGCTCTGTTAAAAACCAACCACCGTTCTGCACGTACCACTTTCCACCTACGCATGCATTCACCGCGCCTACAGCTCCAAAATGATGTGTTTGGGCTCCACGGTGATTGGCGGAGGCGACGGCGGTGACGGCGCCAAAGCAGTGGGCATTTCCCACCCCCGCTCCTCGCGTCGCCGGCGTGTGTATGCCTCAATCTCCAAAATCGATGGGAACCAGGACGGAAGCGGTTCGGGGTCCATGGATGGCGCTCGATCCGCGTCGCGTCACAAGTGGCACGTTTGGGATTCCGGCTCAAAGAAGCCGATCACATCATTATGGCAGCGCTGTTGATCTCGTCAAACTCGCCGTCGTCAAAGTCCTCCGCAAAGCTGTGCAGCGTGACCTGGCCCAAGCCCTCGCCGAGCAGCTCCTTGATCGCCTCCTTATCCGTCTTGTCGAGCCCCGGGGCTTCTGCAAGCGTGTGCACGCCCGCAACCAGACGGTAACACGCCCACAGGTACAGCAGGTCAATTTCTGTGCCAACCATCGCGTGGTAAAGCGCGCTCTCGATGCCACTGTCCGTGACGATGCCGTACTTGGCAATGTCAGAGGGATCCTGCTGGTACACGAGAATCTTGCGCCCCATCTGGAGCTGCTTTTCACCGTTCACGTAGAGACCGTGCACGCAAAGCGAGTATTCGAAATTGATCTGATCCACGGTTTTTTGGTTGACCGACTCTGCGATGTTAGCCTCTTTGATCTTCTGCATCGTCACCGTGATCACGTCCTTGCCTTGCTCGTTCTTACCGCTGGTTTGGATGCCCTTTCTGTTCATTGCCTCCAGAACCAGCGCGGTGATCGGATACATGCCCTCGACCTTGTTGGTGTCGTATTCGGTGAGCTGCACGATCGTCGGCACGCCCTCGTCCCCGGGCGCGTCCTTGTCGAAGATCGCGCTCGCAAAGCGCTCGTTGCTCTCTTTGTTCTTCTCTTCCTTGCTTTCCACCTTTGAGTAGCCCAACACGGCCGCGTTGCGGCCTTCCCCAGACCGGGTCGACACCTCGTCGTCCCTGCCCTTGACCTTCTTGACCTGCGTCTCGGTATGCAACATGTTCTTCTCCTGCGCCTCGGCAAAGTCTGCCACGGCCGGGTGCTTCTTGTACTTGTTGAAGGCCTTGATCATGTTCTTCTCATCGACCTCCGTGCCACCATTGACCTTCTTTGCAACGGCAAGCACGGCGGTGAACTCGTCGTTGTGGACCTCGTAGTCGAACCGGTTCATGCCCGCAAACCTCTTCACAGCGGTGCCATAAGCCTTCTTGGCGGTGCCATAGGCCTTCTTGGCGCCTGCCGCCGCCTTCTTGGCGCCAGCGGCGGCGCTACTGGAGGCCTTGCGCACAACGGAGTCCGCCTTGCTCTTGGCCGCCTTGAGGTTGGCCAGAATGCCACCCTTCTTGGGCTGGTCGCCCTTAAACTTGGCAGACGAAGCCTTCTTGCTCTTTTTGCCAAAAAGGCCCGTGTCGTCAACCTCAAACTCGTCAAACACGTCGTCCACGACATTGCTCGAGACAACTGGCACTTCCTTGAACTGTGGCTCAAACGGCGCCGGCCACTGGGCCGGGGTGGTCGACTGCTTTATACCCAGCCGGTCGCTGATCGACTGCGGGATCGGCGCACCGACAGGCATCAGGTTGGTGTGCACGACCGCCGACTCGCGACGGATCGACATGGCGGAACTTGACGCGCGCTGTTCCCCACCCCTTCTCCCTTCTAATGGGCATTCAAAAAGTGTGTTATTCATTTTCACCAAGTGCTGCTCCTAAGAAGGATCGGGCACACAATCTTCCGGTTCCGCAACCGTGTCCGCGACCTGGCAAACGTGCCCCTTCTGTAACCGACCGCAGATGCGGCAAAGGTTCTTGCCGAGGATGCCTTGGTCCTTTTCTGTGAGTGCCTGACGTCGTCGTAGGTGTCGATTGCGCACAGATTTCTGACTGCGCTCCGGGAAGCCCAATTCTTGCAGCTGTGCGACAACATCGGCCCAGCGAACCCGCACGTTGCGCTCCTGGAGGGACGCGATGATGCGCACGAGTGCCATGTCCTCCTTGCCGGTGAATCGGCGCGGCGCCATGACGCGTGTCACTTTCATTTGTAATCTGTTACGCTAGGCACGAGTTGCAAGACTAGTTAAAATACAAATGGTGCTGACTTTGCGACTAGTGATGGCTCTACAAGAAGCCGGTGGCAGTGGCCACGACATGCATAGCAACAGTGGCATCCACAACCTCACGGGTGTAAAAAAATGTAGCATCATGAGCACCAAGACTTTTAACAAGAGCAAGGCCACGCTCTTGCCACAGCTACGCGAGCGCACCGACCCACCGCCTCGACGCATGTGCGCGGGATCCGGAGTTCCGGAGGAGTACTTTGCCAACCTGCGCACAGAGATTGCGCTGAATGGCGGTACGCCGGTGCGCGGCTTCAAGCTCTTCAAGCTCGTGGTCGACAAGGCCTACGCAAGCGAGCCGGCTTGGCAGGCCTTCTTCCACGTAGTCGTGGCCAGGGTGACACCGAGCGGCACCACGGTCTACGCGGACCCAAACAAGCACGACGAGGAAAATCCCGAATATATCTTCGTGCCGAGCGCACGCGCACACCGCGACCTAACGGACGAGCAGGTGCTCTCCGGAGACTGGCACACGGGCATTGTGGTGGGCGGCGATCCGCGCTTCTGTGCACGCTACGTCGCGCACGAGCGGCTGCATGGCCGCGCGCGCAGCGTCATCTCGCGGAGTCCTGAAACACTTGTTGCGAAACCCCGCGTGATCGTGCGCTTGCCGCCACACTTTGCCGAGTGGCACCGCATGAGTAACGTGGGAATCGAATGTGAGACGCTGGCTGAGATGATGGGTGCCACCGTGTTCCCGTACAACGCGACGCCCGCGGAGAATACAGAGATGGATGCCATTTCCGCGCTTGCGTCCGTTACCAAGAACACCGAAGCGTGCGTTGATCCGGTACGCGGGTTGCAGTTGGAACTAAAATGCACCGAACAGCTGCTGAACGGCGATATAACTGTCGCGGAGGCACGACGGCTCTTCTTTACACATTTTGACGCCACCCACGTGGCCGTGCGCGACATGCAGACGCAACGGTTTGCTCAATTGTCCAAGGAGTCGTAGACTAGACGCCCAATGGGTTTTGCCACTGGTGCGGACGTCGAGAAAATAAGGCGCCCGTGGATGCCCACCAGCCTGCCGTGCGACGTGGTGCTGCTGATCTTCGACTTTGCCGCGGAGGGAGACAACCTGGTAGCGGCCAAGGCGCTGCGCCTCGTAAATCGCGAGTGCGCGCTGCGATTCGCGCACCCGGTCTGGTTTGTTGGCGCCCGCAACCACTACTTTGACTACCTGTTGCGCCTCATGGCGCGTGACAACCGTAGTGCGGCACGGTGGCTCTCAACGGATAGCCAGGGCAGAGTAAAACTTGTGGCGCGTGTGTCAGCGGAAGTCGCAAGAGCGACAGTACGGAACGATCGCAATTTTCTTTGCTCAGTAATTGGGTGTAACAAGTATCGCATTTAAATGGTAGCCAATGTCACGACTACGTGGCCTCACTCGTGGCCCCACATGCACACGCGGACACTTTTTTTTGGGGTGGCACCGCCTCTCGGATGTGCCGTTGCCGTCAGCGCTACGCGTCATCAGAAGATGCCGGCCGGCAGCGAGCCGGTCACCGCCGTGACCGTCTCAATGATGCCTTGCACCGCCTTGGGAGTGATGGTGTCGGTCACCTGCCCGAGCTTCTTGGACATCTCGGAGAACAAACTGTTGGCCGTTCCGCCGCACTTGACCGCGCACTGGAGGTCCTCGTGTGCCAGCTTGACCAGCTGCTTGATGTCGTGCTCCGATGGCTTCTCGTCCACGGGGCAGGTGACGATGATGGTCTTGACGATGGTCACGACGCCGCCGGCCTTGTCGCGCACGAGATTGGTGCCGCAGAGCTCCGACTGCACACCGAGGAACCGTCCTTTGAAGAAGCGGCCCATCCTGCACTTCTTGCTCTCCAGCTCGGGCAGCGCGTCGGCAACGCCTCCCATGCCCATCTCGCGCCCGCCGCACGTGGTCGGGGGCTGATTATCTGTGGCACCGAGCGAGCGGTAGACGGCGTTGTCGCCGCCATCGTCATCGTCGTCGCCCGAATAGCCCAGGCACGCAAACTTGGGCTGGGCCTCGCAGTCACCGCCATTCTGGAGGGGCGCACCGGCCGGGCGCGAGTTGTCGTCGGGCGAGAGGCCCACCAGCTCCGGCTCCTCGTCGTCGAGCGCCTCGGTGGTAGCGGGCTCCTGCTTGACCTGCACCGCCGCGCCGATCTCGGCGGCGGAGCCTCCCGTGCCGATCGGACCGAAGCCCGGCGAGCTCCACTCCGGAAGCTGCCCCTTGGCAGCGTCCACCCTCGTCTTAACCTTGGAGCTCATCCGTTTCGACACGGGCGAGCCCGGGGGGCTCGGCTTCTGCTTCTTGGGGGCGTGCGTCACCTCAGCCATCAGTGCCCGCGCCTCGGCCTCCCCCTTTGCCTTTGCCTCAGCCGCCGCCGACGCCGCGAGACGCTCGTCCTCGGCAAGCGACTCGTCGGTGAGCCACTTCTCGCGCGTCTGGCCCTCGGCAAACGAGCTGGACCAGGGTTCGCATCGCGCTTCCGGCGCGGGGCGCGGCTTCTTGAGCTCCTCCTGGTCGATCGGCACCTGGATGGTCATGATCGAGCCCGACTTCTTGCAGCCCTTTGGGCCGATCGGCACCTCGGCGGTCTTGCCCTCGGCGATCGCCTGCAGCGCCTCCTCCTTGGTCTCCGTGCCGCACTGCTCGATCGTGCGCTTGCTTACGTCGGTGGTGGTAGCAAACTCGAGCCACTTGCCTTTCTTCTCGTTGTACTCGGCTAGGCAGTAGCGCGCCTGGCCGCAAAAGTTGGGCTTGTCGAGCTGCAGCGAGACGCCCTGGCCGTTGCAGAGGAACATGGCGTTGCGAGGCGTCTGGCGCGCTTGGTAGTTGGTCGCGAAGATGGCCGTGTCAACGGTGTCACCCTCGTTGCACGGCACGATTGCCACTTGCACCTTGAAGAAGCAGTCTACGTCTTCCTCGTCGGGCGCGAGGAGCGTCGTGTCGGGCGTGACGCCACGGGTCCCAAAGAACTTGCCCACGTCGCGCAGCAGCTCGAGCGCCGTGCCTACGCGGCTGCCGCCGGTCGCGGGGTCGTTCAGAATCAGTTGGATCTGGCTGAGCTTCACGTGGACGCCCGTCGGGTTGAAGTTCTCGGTACCCACGACGAACATGGGCAGCCAGTTGCCATCACTAAAGTACTTCATAAAGACGTCGGTGATGTTGTTGCCCCAGCAGGACCCCTCGGCGCGCGAGGCATCGTCCCAGTCGACGTACTTGACGAGCCAGCCCTTGGCCCACTTGCAAAGGCTCGTGGTGAGCGTAGCGGCGAGCGCGAGGAATGCCTCAACGGTAGACTGAGTCATCTGGAATGGAAGTTGGGATTTGGGGTGTGTGTGTGATGGCATCGTATCCAAATCGCCGCATGGAATCAGACAATGGAAGGGAAAGCAAAAGGCACGGATAGTTCCATCGTATAGGGTTTTCGGGCGATCCTAGAGCTCGGGCGACCCTAACCCTAACGTGTGCGCAACAGACGTGTGTTGCTGAATCGAGAAGTTGCAAGTTTGCTGGATGCACCCGTGACAAATTCCATTTGACAATGGAATTTGCCACGAAGAGTGATATCCATGACAACAACAATAACAACAACAACAATAACAATAGCATGTCTATCTGGCACTCATGCACTCGTGAAGCGTCAGGCTGCGTGGCGCGCGGCGCGCAGCATCCGATTGCGCCGTCATCCAGCTGCGCTCACCGCCTGGGTACTCGCAGATGCACGGCTGGAACGGCGGTGGTGGCTCCGGCGGCGGCGGTTCCGACGGTGGCGGCCCCGGAAGCAGCGGTTTGGCAATGACAGGTAGCGCATCGCAACGCATGGCGCCGCAAAACACGCACAATTGCCAACCCACCGGCGACGCGCCCGCGCGCGGACAAGGAATTTCGCACCACGAGAATTGGGGCCACACGACGTGTGTGCACTTTTCGCAGCGCGTTACGACATGCTTTTTTAAATAGTCGGGACCGGTCTTTTTTTCGATCATTTGGGGCAGGTCTTGCATCGGACCAGACGGTTGCGATGATAGTGGAATGTGAAACACGGGCAAGGTGCGCGCTCGCAATTCCTTTGAGCACAACTCGCAAGGTTGACACTTCTGGTGCGTCACGCCGGCTCTGAAATGTAGATGGTTTCTGCAAAGGAGTCGCGCAGGAGACGCTCGCGCGTCCGAGGCGACAGCTTCATCCAGACCGTGCGCGTAATGACGAGTTGGTCGCTGCGGATGGGCGTCTCGATATCGCCCTCGTACGCGTGGTTCCAGGTGAACGTGCTAAAGCCGTTCTTGAGCGCGAGGAGCTTCTGCGCGACCGCCTCGGCGTCGTCCCCGTGATCGGCGACGGACGGGCCGTAGTGGTACGGCCCGTCGTCGGCCTCGCAAAAGCCGCTGCCCACAAAATGGCGGTCGTGAAGGTCGGGATCGTCGTGGCAAGGGCCGTGCCAGTGAAAGGCCCAGTAGTGCGGCCGTTGGTGATTTGTGAGGTTCTTGGACACCTGGACGAAGTCCCCCTTGATACACGCCGATGCCTTGAGCTTATAGAAGCGATCCTCGTCGTGCGGAGCGTAGCAGTCGCGATCGCCCTTGTACCAGTGGTACACGGTCTTGAGCGGGTTCGGCTTGGCAGCCCGCTCCGGCGCACCGAGCGCCGCGCGCGCCTCGGCCAGGCGCGCCGCCTTGTCGTCGGCCTTCCACCACTCGGTGCCGTACTTGGTGCGGCACCACGTGCGCAGGTCTTTTACGGTGGTAGGGGACATCTTGCAACACGCACAATCACACTTTTTAAAAACACCAGTCGCGCGTTCAAGCCTTTACGCGCAATGTTCAATGCCACGCGCGTTCCAATCTTACGCCCTGGCGCGAACGAGATCGGCGCCAACGAGCTGCTTCACGTCGTGGACCATGTCCGACACCCTTGCAGGGTTGTTGCAGTGCGGCGACAGGTGTGCCGCCCCGATTGCCATAGTGTGCTTTATCGTTTTGATCTTCAGATCCGGTGCAAAGTTTTCCCAATCCTCGTTGATGTTGTGCAAGTGCGTTGCGCCGCACCATGCCACGACGATCTCGTGCTTGTTGCCGTCGTTCCGCGGGTAGCGCTCCAGGGAGAACTGTGTCATCGGCTGATCGTAGACACCGCGGTGCACGTGCGAGAGGTCGAGGAACATATCGCGGAAGAAATACCTGCCCCTGTCAGAATGGTAGACTTGCTCGACGATGGCCGGGCAGAACATGGTCAGGCGGCCACCTTTCTGCTCCCACTCCCGGTAGGCCTTGGAGGCGGCTTGAAAGGTATTGAATTCCTCCATCGTGGAGCTCAGGCGAGTGCGCGGGTACAGCGGTGGAGAGGGGTTGGCACGTACAAAATCCTGGTCTGTCACGCTGATGTGGGCGGAATCCGTGAAGAGATACTGGATAGACATTGCAGAAAAATGGAACGGGACGCGTCGGTAGAGCCTGGCGCCACAGATATGACGCGATCTGGTTTTTGGGCGACCGCGCGTGGTGTGGGCGTAGCAGTAGCAAGCGTGGGGCAGGTGTGCGGTGGGAATTGCGTATCGTGTATTTTGGTATCCAATGGAACGGTTACGGTACTGAGGCACACATTTCACTCCTAACGGAATTAGTTTTTGTCGTCTTGGAGCGGTCCCATTTTTTGAAAACGTCACAAAAACATCGCGGCATGCCTATGCGGCGCGGCCGCGCTTTCCAAGGCGCGTGACGGTGGGTTTGGTCAGCTTGTACTCGTACAGCTTCTGGTAGCTGCCCACGCACTGGTCGGACACGCGGTAGGTTGGGTCCATGGCGAGAATGCCAAAGTTGCACCCGTTAGGAGGCTGGACGCGGGCGATCTGATCGATCCATTTGGTGCGCTTGTTCTCGCTCAAGCCACAAAGCCAATCGTTGTGGTCGATCGTGTGCGGCATCGCGAGCGGGTAGCTCTGCGGCGCGCGCTCGTCGAGGGTGTTGTGGATGTGGTCGACGTGATACGCGCACAGGTGCGTCTCGCCACGGCGTAGCTGCCATTCTCGTGCGAGCGCACCGGCATGCGCGAGCAGCCAGTTGAAGTGCGAGCGCGCCGCGCCGGCCCACATCGTGCACGGGTGATGCGGCATGTACGGCTTGTACGGGTCTTCCGGCTTGTCGGGCCCAGGGATGGGCTCGGTGATCGGTTCCCCGTAATTGTGCAGCACGGTGTAGAGCATCTGCACCGACTCGCGCAGCTGACTGCCCACGTGCACGTCGACGAGCTTCTGCGCCGCGACAGCCGGATCGGTGTCGAGCACGAAGATCTGCATGCCGTTACGCCGGAACCTGGCACCACGGGTTTCACGGTATCAGCGTTTTCGGGCGATCCTGGAGCGCCTGTGCCTAAAAATGGGACGGCACAAACAGATGTGCGGTGGGTGTAACGCGTGTTCTGATTTACTATGCAACGCAATTGCTTCGTTTCAGAGCTGTGGAATTTGTAGTGTCATCACCATGGAACGGTTACACGCGCGTTCACGCAGAGCCCCTTAATTCCACGCACGGTGCCAAAGGCCTACAGCCACTTCCGCGCGCCGTTCTCACGGTCGGTACTTGTCAAGGAAGACGACAATCTTGGGTGCGTGGCGCGAATAACCCCACTTGGCAAAGTAGCGCTCATCCTCCTTGTGCGCATCCACGTCCTTCTTCTGCGCGCGCATGGCGCGGCCAATGGACTGGACCACCTTGGAAAGGTTGATTGCGTCCGTACCGCCTAGCCGGTCGAAGAGGATCACGTCCGTATTGGGTAGGTCCAGGCCGGCCATGGTGGTGCTGCGCGCGCTGGTGTCGATGATGCACACGCGATTGGTTTTGTCGGCGGCCTTGTAATTGTCGAGCATCGATTTGGTGCCCTTGCCCATAGTGCTGACGCTCGTCATCTGTGGTAGCGCCTCACGAAGGAAGGCACACGTCTTTGCCGTATTCTTCTCCTCGTCGAGGGACGCATTGTACGTTTGCACCGGGCCGCAGATGTTGCAGCACAGCAGCACGCGCAGACCCATGGGTTTGAAACGCAGCGCGAGCTCGAGCGATTTGACGACCGCCTCGAGCGATGAGTTGCACTTGGCTCCCGCCACGGCCTTGAAAGCCCGCACGAGGCTGTCCGAGTTGCCACTGAGCACCTCTGGCAGTGGCTTTTCCGCCACGGTCTCGGGCGGCGGCTTGGGTGGCTCGGGCGCGATCACTTCCGCCGCCTGCGCGGCAGAGGCGAGTCCGGTAATCGGCTGGCGGCACATGGGGCAGCGCTGGTTGGTGAGCTGCTCCACGCTCCGCTTGTCGATCAGTGTCGTGCAGCAGCTGAGAATGCAGACGTTCTGAGGCTCGATGGCGTCGAGCGTGATCGGGCATTCCGGTGGCGGGTCGGGACAGATGGCAGCCAGCAAGTTGGTGAAGAGGCGCTTCATGGTGCCGTAGACCTTTTGGTACCGACGAATCCCCTCGGCCACGACCTGCTGTTCGACGGAGAGGTAGCCATTAGAGCCCTCCTCCGGCTTGGGGAGTGGGAGCAACGCATTTTCGTCCGCATGGACTTGCTCGATGGCCCGCGTCAGGTTGTCGGCAATGCTCACGGTCGGATCGGTGCGGTTGAGAATTGCGCTGCATTTGTCTCGCAACTCTCGCTTTTCCTCTCCGGTGATCGCACCCGTGATGTGCTCCAGGATGAGTTTGTCGACGAGGTCGTCCATCGAGGTGAGCACCATATCCGAGCCCTTGTTGAGCGTGCCGGCGAGTGACTTGACCTGCACGCGCATGCATATCTTGAGGATGCCGCGCGGCATGAACGGTTCCATAGACAGGCCGACGGCAAGACGTAGCCATGATGGAAGCGAACAGAGCGTCGCGATGGCGCAGTGGTGCGAGCTAGTCAGGTTCATGTTGGCACCACCCATCGCGCGGCGAAGTGGGTGCTTGGGCTGCTGACGCGTGTGCTCCTCAAGCTGTTCGAGCGTCGCGTTGCAGATGATTGTGTACCGGCACACCGACTGCGCCTTTCGCGTGCGCGGCTCTGTCAGGTGGGAGCCCGTACCCTCGTCGATGATGCGGTATGCTACGCCATACTCCGGCGCAGAGAAGAGCGCGGCGGTGCTGGACTTGGTGTTTGCCTCGAGCACCCAAAAGAGCGCGCATTTTTTCGCCTTGGTCACCTTGATTGCCTCGGGCATGTTCTTCTCTGTGTACGTCTTGCTCTTGCCGCTGCCGTGCTGGATGCTGGAGAGCCCGCACCACGTCACCCAGCCGCCCTCCTTCTGTGCACCCGAGAGCTTCTGCGACGCCTGGACCCACTGCTGCATCACGGGTGCCGGCACGAGCGCGACGACCACGCGCGCCAACTTGGTCTTATCGGGGGTCACCGTCGGTAACTGGTGCAGGCCTGAGTCGGGTACCCGTACACCCTGCATCATCCATTTCGTGTACTCCTTCTGCGTTGCTTCCCACGCATCCTTTGTAGAGATGTGGCACATGGTGGCATAGATCGTGGCGCGCGTCTTTCCTGCCGCGACGGAAAGGTTGTTGATTATAACGTCCGTCTGCGTGTCGGCGTGCAGCGCGTAGCACGCCTTCGTAGAATGCATGCCCTTTTCTTTGATTGCAATATGCACGTCCGTGCCGTAGCTGCTTGTGGTGAGCGCTGTCGAGAGGCGCTGCATTCCGGTCAGCTTGTGCTCGCCGTTGAAGGATGGCACCGACGCAATCAGTTGCGGAAGCGATTCCATTGCCCAATGGAACGTTGCGCTTTCGCGATTGCCGCGCGATATCTTTTGGTTGTAGCGCTCGTGATCGTCGCAGCATCCGAGGAGCGACACGTCCACTTTCTCGTTGGACGCGCGTATAAAATCCGCGTAGCTCACAAGCGCGGCGCCGTGCTCCTTGAGCTCCGTGTCGTCGTCGCATGAGAGCAGCTTGTGCAGCGCGAGCTTTCTGCCCTGCGCGAGAACGCGCGGCGGCGCCGGCAGCGGCAGGCGTGCCGCTGCTGCTGCTGCTGTCGCCTCCTCGTGCCTCGCCCGCGCCTCCTCTGTGAGCGGCACGAGTCGCCACTCGGGGTACTGGTTCTTGTCGAACGCCTCGTTGTTTTCCCGCTCGCGTTGCGTGACGTGCTCGCGGATCGCCTCAAGCGCGCGCCGCACGGTCTCCACGTCTTCGCGATCGATGCGGCGCTCATCGGCCTCTGCCGCCGTGAGCGGCCGCTTGCTATGCGACGAGCTTCCCGCCGCACCCTCACTCGCGTCCTCGGCCGGCCGCTTGACGCCCTTGGCGCTCGCCGATTTGAAAACGTGCCACGGAGTGGTATCGATGCTTGCATTCGGCGGGTCCTCCTCGTCGTCATCTTCGCCAAAGATTTTGGGCAAGATAAGCTCTCCCATGTCAAGATCGATGGGTTCCATACGTGTCGCGCGAGTGGAATGTGAAGGTGTGCCGGTGTGGATTTGCTAGAGGGTAGAGCACTAGTTGCAAGGGCAGCTGATGGAGCGCTCCAGATGCGTGACACCAAAAACGCGCTACTTGTGCGCCGTGCCATTCGGTGAGCGCATAAAAGCGGGCACGATGTCATCAAAGCGCACGCTGGTGTCATCTTCCGGAACAAATGCGCGTGCGCACGAGGTCGGAACGCGGGCGGCCAAGGCGGCGAGGCTATGCGAGCAGGAGCAGGATGAGGAGGAGGATGCCGCAAAGCGCATGCGGGAGGCGTGTACAAAGATGGAGGATGAGTACACCTGCCCCATCACACTGCAATTGCCCACCGATCCCGTCACCGCCGAGGACGGGCGTATCTACGAGCGATGCGCCATCGAGGAGTGGCTTGCGACCCATGCGAGCGTATGCGCGGAGCGCGGCAAGAAGGTAGCCAAATCGCCATGCAGTGGCATCCTGATGGGCTGTTGTCTCTTCCCGGCAACGAACGTGCGCAACGCGATCGAGCACGCTATCCAAGGTGGCATGTTTTTTGGCGATCGCGCCGAGTCGTGGCTGAACAGGAAGAGGGATGCCGAGTGGAACAAAAAGATGGTGACGGAGATCGAGAAGAAGGCCGAAAGTGGCAACAAAGAGTCGGCCCATGCTCTATCAAAGCTCTACAGTGCAGGCGAGCATGGTCTGAAGAAGGACGAGAAGATGGCACTGAAGTGGGCGGAACGTGCTGCGACTTTAGGCCACGCCTTTGCAGCCACGCAAGTGGGACTGGCCTACCATTGCGGACGCGATGGCTTGAAGAAAAATCAGACCCTCGGCATGGCGTACATGTTTGCTGGCGCCGTGCTGGGATCGGAGTGCGGCTGCTACGAGGTGGGCTATGCCTACGAGCACGGCAAGTGTAACTTCCCGGAGGACCGCCGGATGGCGGCCTACTGGTATGGCAGGATGGAGCATGCCCCGGTTCGCGACGCGGGCAAGTTTGATCGGCGCGAGAAGGCGGCAGAGTTTCTAAAGGCGCAGCTCGACGACGACTAGCCCGTGTGGCCTGTCGCACATAAAGCAGGCGCTCGACAGGTCGTTGCCCCTGCCTGAAAAGCAGTAAGCCTCTTTCTGCAGAAAGTAATAGGTGTCCCCGATTTCAGCACACAAAATGTGGGATTACCAAAATGCAGGTCCCCGATTACTTTCTACAGAAAGGGGATCACTACTTTTCGAGCACCTTCAAAGTGCTCGAAAGGTATGCGGCGCTGGCCTCGAAAATTTTAATGCATTAGATATTCGGGGAGATCACTGCTAACAGTAATCGGGGATCTCCCCGATTTCTCCCCGAAGATCTAATGCATTAAAATTTTCGAGGCCAGTGCCACATACCTTTCGAGCACTTTGAAGGTGCTCGAAA
>Ga0163111_10001139_pt1 | contig 16174 bp, 11 predicted proteins | sample CRUFie1St18metaG_FD_109645 | JGI IMG/M metagenome (GOLD analysis project Ga0163111, IMG submission 109645) | Marine microbial communities from the Costa Rica Dome - CRUD Field 142mm St18 metaG | ecosystem: Environmental > Aquatic > Marine > Oceanic > Photic zone | place: Costa Rica: the Eastern...
CGTGATACCGAACCATTACTGCATACACTCGCCGAGGCGGTTCGTCAGCGGCGCGCGCTGCGCGCCTAAATAGCGGACACAGCGCTAGCCCGTCATGGCGCTCTGTTAGGAGAAGCTGAGGAGTCTCTCAGGACCGCCGGCCTCAGCTCCTAGCAAGTGCTTGAGATAATCCTCGTAGGATTCCATCCACATACCTTGGCTGCGTTCGCGCCCAGCTTTTTGATCTGTCTTCGTCGTCTTCATGTACCAATTGTTGCAGCGCAACCACACTTTGCCATCGGCGCTGTCCTTGCAGCGTTCTGTCCAGTCTTGAATGGCGGCAGGGGTGGGTTCGACCTCTTGACTCCCGTCTTTACGCATTGTCGCGACTAAGTTCGCTATATATTTGCCCTGTTCCTCACACAGCAAGGTTACGTTGGTAACTGGATTTAGGCTTTGTGGACCGATCATCATGTAGAAATTCGGCATGCCGGCGACGTGCATGCCCCACAGTGATTTTGGTCGTGTCATTTGAAAATTGTTGGCCGCATTAGCCCCAAACTCGTCCGCTAAGCTCTTGCCGTCGCGTCCCGTTACTGGGAACGGGATGTGGTTGCTGTCGAATCCAGTAGCGAAGATGAGAACCTCGACATCATGCTGTGCGCCACTGGCCATGGATACGCCGGTCTTGTTAACTGCCACGACGCCACCTGGATCGTTAACCAGCGTCACATGGGATTTGTTAAAGGTGCTGTAGTAGTCATCAATAAACAGCACGCGCTTACAAAAAAACGGGTAATCAGGCGTCAGCAGTGCCGCAAGCTCCGGGTCTTCGACCTCTTCGCGAATGCGTTTAGCTATGCCGTCGCAGATCGCTGCATTCTGTTTTTCATCGTGCAACATCTCAAAGGTGAATAGTGCATCCGGGTCCGGTGGTAATTCCCCCTTCCAATCCACATGACGCAACTTCTCACTGTAGCCGCCCGCTTTGAAGGCATCGGTAATCTCTGGTGGTGTAGGTTCGTCATCCCGTGGCATCGCCCAGGTTGGTGTGCGTTGAAATACAGTAAGCTCGGCTACGTCATCAGCGATCGTGGTAATGACTTGGGCTGCAGAAGCGCCTGTGCCAATTACGCCTACGCGCTTGCCTTTGAGATCCACACTATAGTCCCACTTTGCGGTATGGAAGCTTGGGCCTGCGAACGACTCAACGCCGGCGATCTCGGGCATGCGCGGACTCGAAAGAGGTCCGTTGGCGCAGACGATATGGGCGGCCCGAACTGGCTCGGCGGAACATTCATTTTCTGTATCCCAAATGTCTAATTGCCAGGTTGCGGTATCGACGTAGTTGACAGATAAGACTTTGCGCGAGAAGTGAATATGCTTCCGTATCTGGCAATGGTCGGCGAGCAAATTTGCGTAATCAGCTATCTCACCCTGGTTAACGTACTTTTTAGACGGAATAAAGCCGGTTTGGTCTAGAAACGGCAGGTAGGTGTAGGAGGGCACATCACATGCTGCGCCGGGATAGCCGCCGACACCGCCATGACTCCATACCCCACCTAGGCCAGCGCCCATCTCCAAGATGCAGAAATTATCTATGCCGGCCTCGCGTAAAAAGTTGGCACAGAGCATGCCAGAGAAGCCGCAGCCGATTATTGCAACGTCAAATTTCTGTTCCATGGTAGTTCTCAGATGTCGGTAAAAAATGAGCGCCTACCCTAGTCGTTTCGACCCTCAAAATTCAATGTTGAATCATCAATGGGCGGAACTTTTTCTTTGACATAAACAAAGATCGGCCAACTTATCCCCTCACCGTGGTTCTGCGGGATTGCGACAAATCCTCTACGAAAAAATTGACGTTGACGTTAACGTCAATTAAAAAGGTTAGGTAATGAATGAGGTCATCGACCCGTTCAGGACATAAACGTTGTTCAAGAGGCGTTATACCCGCATGTCAGGATCTGCTGTTTCTTATTCTATTCGCGATTTGTCTCGAGACTTTGGTGTGACCACGCGAACTCTGCGTTTCTACGAGGAAAAGGGTTTGCTGGAACCCCAGCGGCAAGGGCACAGACGCCTCTACAGCGGCGCAGACCGGGTCCGGCTTAAGCTCATACTGCGAGGCAAACGGTTGGGCTTTAGTTTGGATGAGAGTGCTGAGTTGATCGCAATGTACGACCCAGAATCAAATAATGCGGCGCAGTTACGGGCGCTGATCGAGAAAATTAAAGAGCAGCAGGGGCGCGCAGAAGAACAACAGCGGCAAATTCAGTTGATGTTGGCGGATCTTCAAGATTGGGAGCGACGATCGGTTCAGGCATTGCATGCGCTGAGCGATTGAGCAGCGGTGAACAAGATAAAAACGTAAGAGGGGTTCGATGAATACGATCGATAGTGCAGTGAATTCCAAATCTCAGGAGTTCATTGAAAACTCCGAGGTCATGCAAGGGCTGGTAGATGATTTGCAGGCGCAAGTTGCTCGGGTAATGCAAGGCGGCGGCGAGCGTTACCAGCAGCGTCATCAAGCTCGCGGGAAGTTGTTGGTGCGTGATCGCATTGATGCATTGATTGATGCTGGTTCGCCTTTCTTAGAATTTTCGCAACTCGCTGGGTTAGATATGTACGGTCAGGATGAGGTGCCGGCGGCGGGCTTGGTCACTGGGATCGGGCGGGTTGCGGGTCAGGAATGCGTGATCGTTGCCAACGATGCAACCGTCAAGGGCGGTACCTATTACCCCGTGTCGGTAAAAAAGCATTTGCGCGCTCAAGACATCGCTCAGCAAAACCATTTGCCATGTATTTATCTTGTCGATTCTGGTGGCGCCAATTTGCCGAATCAGGATGATGTGTTTCCGGATAAACAGCATTTTGGGCGTATTTTTTTTAATCAGGCCAATATGTCTGCGCAGAATATTCCGCAGATTGCTGTGGTGATGGGTTCGTGTACGGCTGGTGGCGCCTATGTGCCTGCCATGGCTGACGAGGCGATTATTGTGCGTAATCAGGGCACGATTTTTCTCGGTGGCCCGCCGTTGGTAAAAATGGCTACGGGGGAGGAGGTCAGCGCTGAAGAGTTGGGCGGCGCAGATGTGCATACCCGTCTGTCCGGTGTTGCGGATCACTATGCGCGTAATGATCATCATGCGCTGGCGTTAGCGCGCCAAGCGGTGAGTCGTCTGAATCGACGCAAGCCCCAGGAAATGGACGTACAGCCAGTCGTTGAGCCGCTTTATCCGGCCAGCGATTTGCTTGGCATTGTGCCCAGTAATGTCCGCAAACCTTATGATGTGCGTGAAGTCATTGCGCGCATTGTCGATGGTTCTGCCTTTGATGAATTTAAAGCGCTGTTCGGTACGACCTTGGTATGCGGTTTTGCGCGCCTGTATGGGTTGCCGTTAGGCATCGTGGCGAATAATGGAGTGCTATTCAGCGAATCGGCGCAAAAGGGTGCTCATTTCATAGAATTGTGTGCGCAACGCAAGATCCCGCTACTGTTTTTGCAAAACATCACCGGTTTTATGGTGGGCCAGCAATATGAGGCAGACGGCATCGCCAAACACGGCGCGAAGTTGGTAGCAGCGGTGGCCTGTGCCAAGGTGCCGAAGTTAACCCTGATCCTAGGTAATTCCTATGGCGCAGGTAATTACGGTATGTGTGGTCGTGCCTACGATCCTAATTTCTTGTTTATGTGGCCAAATGCGCGCATTTCGGTGATGGGCGGCGAGCAGGCCGCGGGGGTATTGGCGCAGGTGCGTCGGGGGCAGATCGAAGGTGCCGGCGAGACCTGGAGTGATACTGAGGAACAAGCGTTCAAACAACCGATTCTGGACGACTTTGCGGCTCAGAGTCATCCATATTATGCCAGCGCGCGACTGTGGGACGACGGGATTATTGATCCCACCCAAAGCCGCCGAGTGTTGGGTTTGGCACTGTCGGCAACTTTGAATCGTCCAATTGATGAAACGCGCTTCGGCGTGTTCAGGATGTAGGGGGGCTAATGTTCAGCAAAATACTGATTGCGAATCGGGGTGAAATTGCCTGTCGTATTATGCGTACGGCCCATGATTTGGGGATAAAAACTGTGGCGGTATATTCCGACGCAGATGCTAAGGCGCAACATGTGCAGATGGCGGATGAGGCAGTCTGGCTGGGTGGCAGTGCACCAGCAGAATCATACCTGGATGGTTGGAAGGTGCTGCAGGCGGCACTACGTAGTGGTGCCGAAGCGGTGCATCCGGGCTATGGCTTTTTGTCGGAAAACGCGGCGTTTGCGGAACTGTGCGCTGAACATAACCTTGTCTTTATTGGTCCACCGGTTAATGCCATTGAGGTGATGGGTTCTAAGTCTGCGGCTAAGCAGGCGATGCAAGCAGCTCAAGTGCCGATGTTGCCCGGCTATCATGAAGCGGACCAAAGCGACCAGAGGCTGCAGCAGGCGGCCGACACCGTAGGTTATCCGGTGCTGCTGAAAGCTGTGGCCGGGGGTGGCGGTAAGGGCATGCGCCAGGTTGAGGGCGCGGATGAATTTGCTGAGGCGTTGGCAGCGGCTCGACGCGAAGCAAAGGCCAGTTTTGGCGATAGCGATATGCTGGTAGAAAAGTTTCTGCGACAACCTCGACACGTAGAGATACAAATATTTTGTGACGCTCAAGGTAACGGCGTGTATCTGTTTGAGCGGGATTGTTCGCTGCAGCGGCGTCACCAGAAGGTGATAGAAGAAGCGCCAGCGCCTGGACTTACAGAGGACTTACGGGTGCGTATGGGCGAAGCAGCGCTACAGGCCGCCCAGGCGGTTGATTATGTGGGCGCTGGCACCGTGGAGTTTCTGCTTGATGAGCAGGGCAACTTCTATTTCATGGAGATGAATACGCGCTTACAGGTGGAGCATCCGGTAACTGAAATGATTACCGGTCAAGATTTGGTGGAATGGCAATTGCGGGTTGCTGCTGGGCAGTGCCTACCGCTGGCCCAAGAGCAACTGACGATTAGTGGCCACAGTTTTGAAGCTCGAATATATGCGGAAAATCCGCATAACGATTTCTTGCCCACCTCTGGTCAGGTTACTTGGCTCCAGCAGCCGTTAGCGACAGCTGATGTGCGCGTTGATAGTGCCGTCGCCGTAGGTGATGAGGTTGGGGTCTTTTATGATCCTATGATTGCCAAGTTGATCGTTTGGGGAGAAGACCGCAATACCGCATTGCAGCGTTTGTTCCGTGCTCTGTCTGAATATTACGTAGCCGGGCTGACGACGAATATCGACTTTTTGCGTCACATCACCCAGCACCCTGAGTTTCGCGATGCGCGGTTGAGTACGCAGTTTATTGAGCAACATAGAGCGTCTTTACTGCGCTCAGACGACACTGCGCTTGCGCGGTTAGTGGTTTTGGCTGCGCTTTATCATGTGTTGAGCAAACAACAGCTCGCACATAGGCAGGCGGCATCCTCACCATGGCTCGCGCAAGATCAATGGCGCCTCAATGGACCGCAAAAGATCACCTTAGAGCTGCTGTTAGATGGTCGGCAGTATGCGGTAACAATCGTGTTTTTGACTGCGCAGGATTTGCTAATCACTGTGGACGGTTTCGAATACCGGGTAAGTGGTGAGCTGACAGAAAACAAGCTGGCTGCGGTGGTGGATGGTCATCTGAGCAATGCTGTAGTCGTCGCCGATGAGAATTCTATCAGCGTATTTGCAGCCTTCGGTAATGCTCAGGTGCATTACGTGGCTGTTGATTTAGGGGTAGAGCAGGTCTTTGACGATGGCAGTCACTATAAGGCGCCTATGAATGGCACGGTCATTGACGTACTCGTAAGTGCTGGCGGCTCGGTAACGGCAGGTGAAACTTTGGTCATCATGGAGGCTATGAAGATGGAGCATGCGGTTACCGCATTAGCCGATGGCACCGTTAGCGAAGTATTTGTAGCCAAGGGTGAATTAGTTGACGGTGGCGCAGATTTACTCGCGTTTGCCCCGGCCAGCTCTCCCGACTCTGCGTAGGTGCGCTCTACGCCAGTGCCTCGGCCACAGCGGCATGACGAATTTTGCCTGCACTGATATTCAATCCTTGAGCAAACCCAGGATCTTCTGCAAATGCGCATTGCCAACCGCGCTCAGCCAGATTCAGCACATAGGGAAGGGTTACATTGTTCAGAGCTTGAGTAGCCGTGCGCGCTACAGCGCCGGGCATGTTTGTGACGCAATAGTGGACGATACCGTCCTCTACAAATGTAGGGTTATCGTGGCAAGTGGGGCGGCTGGATTCAAAGGCTCCGCCTTGATCGATGGCGATGTCCACTAATACCGCGCCGGGCAACATATCTTTGAGTTGCTCGCGGCGGATGAGTTTTGGGGTGCTGGCTCCGGGTACCAGCACAGCGCCGATGACAAGATCCGATTCACAGACGCTATTAGCGATGGTATCTGGGGTCGCTTTCAAGACTTTTATGCGTCCAGAAAACTCACTCGCCAGGGTCCGCAGACGTTCCGTAGATTGATCTATAACTGTAACGTCTGCGTGCAGGCCGATAGCCATTTGCGCAGCATTAGTACCAGCGATGCCGCCGCCTAGGATCGTTATCTTTGCGGGTGCGACACCGGGGACGCCGCCGAGCAAGGTGCCCCGACCGCCATTAGTAACCTGTAATGCAGTGGCCCCGGCTTGCACGGATAGGCGCCCGGCTACTTCGCTCATGGGTGCCAACAACGGCAAGCGGCCCGCAGAGTCAGTAACCGTTTCGAAGGCGATGGCGGTAACGCCGCGCTCAATTAACGCCTTGGCTTGAGATTTGGCTGTGGCTAGATGTAAGTAACAGAACAGTATCTGGTCTGCGGTCAGTCGTGCGCATTCGTCTAATTGTGGTTCTTTTACCTTAACCACTAGCGGCGCACTGAACGCTTGCTCGGTATCGACGATCTTAGCGCCGGCATGGGCAAAGTCTGCGTTGCCAAAGCCAATAGCGGATCCTGCCTCGGCCTCTACCCAAACCTCATGGCCCAGTTGTACCAGTTGCCTAACGCTGCTGGGGGTCAGCCCCACTCGATACTCGTGATTCTTAATTTCCCTTGGTACACCGATACGCATGACATAGGCTCTACTTCGCTGAAAGTAGAATTATCTTGTTAATTTTGAGGTGATATATTGCAAAAAACAGGGAAATTGCCCTAACTACACCCGAATCAAGTGGTTTTAGAGGTTTTTATGCAAGAATCCGCTAATTTCAATCGAAGGGATCAAATCGCCCAACTAGACCGCGTAGACCGTACGATTTTGCATCTGTTGCAGGTAGATGGTCGCTTGAGTAATGCTCGATTGGCCGCTCAGGTGAACCTTTCGGAGTCAGCGTGCTCGCGCCGGGTGGCAGCGTTAGAGCAGCGGGGGTACCTGCAGGACTACGTGGGCCTCGTAGACCAAGCCATGGCGGGATACCCAGACAATGTGTTCGTGCGCATTACCCTACACAGCCAGCAGCAAGCGGACCTAGCCGCCTTTGAGGCTGAGGCGGCACAATTGCCTGAGGTAATGGAGTGTTATTTGATGAGTGGCGATGCAGATTACTTGTTGCGGGTGATTGTCGCGGATGCACGCGATTACGAGCGGGTGCACAGTCAGTTTCTGACCCGTCTGCCAGGGGTTGCCCGGGTGCATTCGTCATTTGCGTTACGCACTGTGGCGAAAAAAACTGAAGTGCCCATACGCACTGCTTAATGGTCGTTCATTTGGTCATGCACGCAGCACGTCCAGCCAGCTCCTCTGTGCATCAGTCAACGCTGTATCGGGCGTCAGCACCGCGCCTGCCAATGACTGGCGCACTTCATCGGGTGTTGGGCGAAGCGGCTGTTGCAGTAATTCTGCCAGTACCGCCTGAGCTTTAGTCAGGGTGCCTTGGTAGGTGGCAAAGAATTTGTCGACGCTCACATGCTCTGCAGGGTCGTCCATCCAGCAGTCGTAGTCAGTGACTAAGCACAGGGTGCAATAGGCGAGTTGTGCTTCGCGGGCGAGGAAAACCTCTGGCACGTTGGTCATACCTACCAGGTCGCATTGAGCGCTGTCGCGTAAGAAAAAGCTCTCGGCGCGGGTGCCCAGTCGCGGTCCCTCGACGCAGGCGTAAGTTTTATCGACATGCACTGGCGCATTAATCCGTGCTGCCGCGTCGACAATGTCTGCACCAAGTGCAGGGCAGGTGGGATAGGCGGTAGAGATATGTGCCGATACGCCGTCACCAAAAAAACTGTAGTTGCGCTTGCCGCGGGTGTGATCGAAATATTGAGCTGTCAGTGCGAGTTCGCCTGGGCGTATTTCTTTACGCAAGCTGCCGGCAGCGGAAAAACCTAGAATGCGCCGCGCCCCCAGCGACTTTAGGGCAAAAATATTGGCACGATAATTCACCTCGTGGGGTAGAAATTGATGGCCTTCCCCATGCCGCGCCAAAAACAACACTGGCTGACCAAGGTAGCGACCCTCGGTGATACTGGATGAGGGTTGGCCAAACGGTGTGGAGACTTCGTGTTGCGTCTCCACAGTCAGGCCGTCCAGTTGGTAAAGGCCTGACCCGCCTATAATTGCCAGCATATGCTCATCCGATTCGTCAATTTGTCGGGTGAGTGTAACAGGCGTTTTGCTCTAACTGATTACGGACAAGGCCTCGTGCTCAGCAATGGCGTCGAATAAACGTATGGAAATGACCTTAAATAGCTCGAAACTTCGCTCGTTGCTGACGTCAAAGTTTGCCCCGCCAATAACCGCAATACTGCATAGTCCCAGTAGTGACCACTTCATATCATGGCGTAACTCGGCTTCGCTGTAATTAACCCCACGGTCGCGCATGCAGTCGAGATATAGATCGATATATTGCTGCTCATTGGCACGGCGTTGTTCTGAGGGAATATTAGTCCCAATAAGATAAGCCAGATCCCAGCCTGCCCTGAGGGCGCCGATGAGTTGCCAATCGATTACAGCGACCTCGCTCTCGTCGCTGGAGAAGAACATGTTCTCTACTCGATAATCGTAATGAGTCAGGGTTAAATTACCCTCGCTCAAGCCATCGAGTACTGCCGGCCAAGATTCAATAATCCGATCGAAGTCTGACTTAGAAATAGGCAGTTCTGTACCGAAGCGCTGAAAAAAGATATCGCTGCAGGCTGCCATGTCGGAAATGGTTTGCTGCATATAGTCGGTCTGCATAGTGGGCAGCCAGGGCAGGTCTTGGGTGCGGTTCCAATAGGGTGCGTTAATGGCCGCCAACTGCTTAATTGCCGCCAAGGTCTGATTATGCGATGCGCCTGTGATTTGATCGGGTGAGTGCCAGCCGTCCAAAAACTCCATCAGCAGGGCAACATTCTCAGTCTCTGGATCATAGTCGGCGTAGTAGACCTCTGGCGTACGAACATCCATCTGTGCCGCCAGTTCGTTGTAAAAGCGCACCTCTTTTTCATACATTTTGTAACGCAGAGCGACTGCGTGCATGCCCTCAATGGGTGCCCGAAGTTTCAAAAATAAAGTGCTTTGTTTGCTTGATTCGGTCGTCACCACAACTTTGTTGAATTCACCGACTTGACCAATCCCGTCGCCGACGGATTGGCGGTCTACACTGCTGATTGGGTCATCAGCGAAAGCCTGCTGGCTACTTAGGATGTCGATCAGCCATTGGTCAGTGACCTCGTGCATGGACGTTGGAATGTTTTTAGTCATATCACTCTCCCGTTGCAGCCTATTTGTTAGCTGTTTCCGTTGCGCGAGTCAAAATTTTTTTCTGGATGTGGCACAGTCTGAATGGCGTGAAGTGAGAAATTTTCGGAGCCTAGGATGAAGCAGATGAAGCAATTGCAATTATATGGATGGTTGATCTGGATGCTCGCTGGGGCCAATGCGTTGGCAGCTCCCGGAGTTGATTCCGCACGTCTGGCAGTGTTGGAGAACAGTTTGGATCAGTATGTGCAAGACGGTCGTCTTGCCGGGGGCGTACTGTACGTGTCAAGGCATGGAGAAACTGTGTTACACAAGGCATTTGGCTGGCAAGACCGAGAGCGATCTATTCCTATGAATACTCGCAGTTTGCATCGCATTGCCTCCCAGACCAAGGCGTTTACGAGTGTTGCGATTATGTTGCTGCAGGAACGGGGCGCATTGCTAATCTCGGATCCGCTGAGTAAATATTTTCCAGAGTGGGGAGACGTAAAGGTGGCAGTCGCGGACAGTGATGCTGACCCAGGTTATCGGCTGGAGGCGGCAACCCGCCCGATTACCATTCGCGATTTGTTAACTCACAGCGCCGGTATCAATTACGGCAGAGGTGTGGCCCAGGCGGCGTGGCAGGAGGCCGATATTTTCGGCTGGTACTTTGCCGGCGATCGCGAGTCCATGCGCGACAAGGTGCGACGGATGGCGACACTCCCCCAAGCAGCCCATCCCGGCCGTGAATTTGTTTACGGCTACAATACAGACATTCTCGGCGCGCTGGTGGAACACCTGTCAGGCCAGACCCTCGGTGCATTTTTACGGCAGCAATTATTTGCGCCGCTGCGGATGCGCGATACCTATTTCTTTGTGCCGCCGGAACAGCAAGCGCGACTCAGCACCGTCTACGCTATGACGAAAGACGGTCTACAGAGGCAGCCAACGGCTGATATCGCGACTGCGAACCCGGGGAATTTCTATTTTGGCCAGGGCCATTACCTTCAAGGCCAAATTGGTGGCCCGCGAAGCTACTCTGGTGGTGCTGGTGCGGTCTCGACTGCCGCGGACTATGCGCGGTTTCTTGAAATGCTCCGGCGCGGCGGTGAGTTGGATGGCGTACGTATACTTGGGCGTAAGACCGTGGAGTTGATGACGGCGAATCATTTGTCGCGTGACATCGCGTACTCACGTCCAGGATCCGGCTTCGGACTCGGATTCAACGTGTTGTTGGACGTTGGTCAAGCTGGGCAACTGGGTAGCGCTGGCAGCTACGGATGGGGTGGTGCTTATCACTCAACGTATTGGGTAGACCCGCGCGAGGGGCTGGTTGTTTCCTACGTGACCCAGCTCATACCTGCAACCGGGCTGGACGATCACGCAAAAATCCGTTCGTTACTGTATCAGGCATTGGTCGATTGAGTGGTTGGCAATAAATCTTGCATGCCATCCCATTCGCTCCAGTGATCGCAGAGCCGATCGATACTGGTTTGCCAGGGGTCATAGTGGTCCGGATAGTCGAGATACTGGCCAAAATAGCCGCGGTCTGGGTGATCGCTGACGCCGTGAGCAACTCGTCGGCTGCCCTCATGAGGATTTTCCGGGCGCAGGCGACGAATTCGAAAATATACGTTTACGCGCGGGTTGGGGCCGAAATTTGGAGTTGGGGTATGGGGCAAACTATGCAGTGTGATCACCGCGTCTCCCGGCTCCATAAGTACTGGCGTAAGCTCCGGCCATGGCCAATCCGCTAGGGGACGGTTAGCTTTCCCGCGCTCGATGCCGAGTGCGCGTATGCTGTCCGGTAAGCCGTTACAAAATGGGCGTTCGCGGGGGTCGATTTTTATCCGAGGCCAGTCCACGCCCTCGGCTCCGATGACTCCGCCAGAATCCCGTTGCCGTTGAAAAACTTTTTCCACATCCTCGTGCATACCCTTGAGTACGCCAAATTGGCCATTGCCTGGTTGGCTCTGGTCGCTCAGGCATATGCCTACTAATGCCGTATAACTGCCGTTAGAAATACGCCGCTGTGGGTCCATCCACAGGAGGCCATCATTGTTACCGCGCACCTCATCATTGGCGCCGTAGTAACGTTTAGCGTCTTTGGGTCGGTGGGTTAACGGATCTATTGCGTCTGCCCGGGTTGGAATGACACCACTCCAGCCGCCGTCCACGTGGATGTCCGGTGCGCCGCCCAGGTCTTCGTGGCCAGGAGTTACGGCGACTTGGCAACTGATTACTGGTGGGAAGGGTCCCATGAGATCGGCGAGGATAGAAGCGATGTTGCTGTCTTGAAATAAGCCGATCACGTCGGGGTGAGTCGCGACTGCTGCTGGTACCAGAAGCAGTCGCTCGTGCTTAGGTAGGGCGGCAGTAATAACGGACTTTGCAGCATCAACCTGGGCTTGGCTCAGAACATTTTGCAAGATCACGTAGCCGTGATCGCGAAGTTGTTGCCGCTGCGCCAAGCTCACTGTGGTGGCCTGCATAACGGGGTTCGAGTCCTGCTAGCGACCCGCCGCGTCGGTCGAGGCTGTTGGCTTAGAACCTGCGGCCACCCTATTTGGTGTATCGCCCACGTAACGCAGAGTCATAAAGCCGAAGAACATTTCGTGCATGGTCTGCAGGCCGTAGAAAACCGGCCGCGTTGGGTCGGGATTGCCCTTGTTCTGCGCTGAGTTATCCATCGCTCCGCGCGCAATAACTTTACTGCCGGCTGGTAATAACAACGGTTCCTGCAAGCGATAGTTGAACTGCCAATTGAAGTCGTACTTTGGTACCGATAACAAGATTTCTTCGCTGCCGTCTGGGTATTCAACGGAGTAGTTCATGTATTTGCCGCGGAAATGCATGTGTGGGTTCAACTCGTAAAGGTAAGCGTCGCGTTCGATTTCTTGCACACCGGTTAGCTTGTGCTCTTTCGCTCCCGGCGGAATCATAAAGCGCGTTTGTCCGGCAACAGCTCCTGACATCACGTGGGTTGGAGGTTGATCGTGAAAATACAGCCCGACCCGCGTGGCATCCACAGTCTCGCGTCCGGACGTGGTGTAGTGCATTTGCAGCAACAGGTTCGAGCCCTTGGGTATCAGCCTGCCGCTGTTGTCAGCGAACTCATCGGGCTGCCGGCCGGGCGCAAAGCCGCCAAGATTTTGACCCTGGCCTGCACCACCGTCCTCGGCTGTTTCACTTTTGTTTGCCGGGCTTGAGAGATAGGTAATGACATGATGCAAGACCTCGTGGTCGCCGGGTATGAACTCGATAGCTCGCAGCCATTTGTCCTCGGGCAAATTCAGCGGTACGGGAATGTACCGGTAGTCCACCACGCCAGTTGCGGGTATTTCCTGAGGGGTGACGTCTAGCACAATGTCCGGCTCGCCGAGGGTGAATGCGGCAGTGCCGAATGTCAGTTCAGCAAGCGGGTCCACGCCTGGGTCTTTTTCTGCCCCTTGGTCGATCCAATCTATGAGCATTTGTTGTTCACTCACACTGAGGCCACCAGCATTACTCATGGGTTTGCCAACATGGGCATCTATGCGCCCGGGCGGCATGCGATGAGTCATCACTACTTCACGCATCATAGGAGACCAGCCCCTAACCATGGCGTGGGATGACATTGACCATGGACCGATGCCGCCATCGCGGTGGCACGAAACACAGTTGCGCTCGAGGATCGGAGCAATATCTGTGCTGTAAGACACCGGCTCAGGCGTTCTGAAGGTTATTGCCGAACCTAGAGCATCACGAGTGGGTGTGACCGAATCGAGATCAGCAATGCTCTGCAGCGGGGTTGAATCACCCTGATACAAAACGTTCATAGTCTCTGGGTCGATAACGATTACTTCGCCGTACTGGGTCAGGCCTAGAGACTGCATGACCAGTTGGGTTTCATCCATTAGCGCTGGGAGTTGATGTCCGCTGTTGTTGATCGCGGCTTGCAGGTCTGCTCGTAGCTCATTCGCGACAGGACTGAGCAGCATAACTTTGACCTTATCTTTCTGCTCTAGTGCAGTAATGTTAGACAACGCCGATCGGCCGCGTTTATCCGCTAGGGTTTGGCTACTCTCGACGAGGATAACTATGGCATCATGGTCGCTGTAGTAACTCGCTTGATGAAATTTGCCCGTGTGATCTAGGAGCGCGAAGTCTGCTACTTGGGTATTGGCCGCAAAACTTGCGACTGCACTCAAGGAGGTTATCAATACACAGAGAAATTTAGCGATGTGCATAATTGGTCCAGATCTTAAAGTTAGCCCCCATATATAACAAAAAACTATCCACTCAGCATAAAAATAACGTCGCCAAAATATGACAATTGATTACGCCCACTTGCTCGTCCGGCAGCGCTTCCTGCTTTGCATCATTACTCTACTGGTTGGTGGTTTCGTCGCCTTTGGAATTTCGAAAACTGTTCAAGATAATTCCACCGAGGCCATTCTTGCTCAGGACGATCCCTATAAAGAAGAAATCGATCAAAATAAGGCGGATTTTCCGTCCTCGCCGTCCATTCTTTTTGCCTTTGAAGGGAAGCCGGATGTTTTCAACGCAGCTGCCCTTGGGGCAATGGAAGCGTTCAATGAGCGCTATTTAGAAATCGATTCGGCAGTAGCGGTAGGCTCGCTATTGAACTACCCGCTTAATGATGCGGACAGCGCAGCTGTTGGACGTCGATACTTGATTCCAGAGCTTCAGGGCCTGACGACTCAAGACTTGGATGAAGTGCGGAAATTGGCGCTGGCCGATGAAGACCTGACTAAACGGATTTTGGCCAAAGACGGGTCCATGGCCCTGGCGACGGTTAAATACAACCTAGTCGACGATACCCAAGCAGCAAATATCGCTCTTGCTGATTCAGCGATTCGACTGCGGGACTCACTGCGCGAGGACCACCCCGAGGTAAACGTTTATGTAATCGGGCGACCACTTTTTATGCGCGACAGCAAACTTTCTGCTGAGCGTGACAACCGCGTGTTGTTTCCATTAGTGACTTTTATCGGTGTGGGGCTGCTGTGGTTTTGTCTCAAGTCGCTCTTGGCGGCTGTCTGTCTTTTCATGCTGACTGCCGCGACTCTTGCGATGACACTGGGGACGCATGCTTGGCTAGGTATCCCGCTTAATCAGATTTCGCGTTTGGGTCCATTGGTGGTGTTTGTGATCGCACTTGCCGATGGTATTCATGTGGTGTCCATCTATGCCCAAGAATTGAGTCGGGGTATGAACAAAACGGCGGCAATGATTCGTAGTTTGCAGGTCAATTTGCGCCCGGTGACGCTAGCGACAATTACTACCACGATGGGGTTCCTGAGTCTCAACTACTCCTCGTCGCCGGCGATATTCGGCTTCGGTAACATTATCGCAATCGGTGTGGTCTGGGCTTTCGTGCTTACCTTTACCTTGCTGCCGACAATGATCCTCCTGCTGCCCACACATAAGGTGCCTAAACCTCTCGGGGTGGGCGGCTTTATTCAATGGATGACGCGCCTAGTAGAGCGGCGTCATCGCTCCCTATATTGGGGCAGTTGGGCATTAATTCTCGGCACCATTGCGTTGCTGCCTTTGAACAAGCTGGATTTCAATCAATATTCGTTCATTGACGAAGGCTCAGACCTGCATTACGTGCTGGAGGCTCGTCGCGAGCGCATAGGCAATGATCAAGCCTTGGTCTATGTTATTCGCAGTAACGAGTACTACGGCATCACTAAGCCGGAGTTCCTGCAGGATGTGAATGTCTTCACTGAATGGCTAGAGGCGCAGCCTGAAGCCAATTTTGTGGCGACTTATACTGATTACTTACGCGCCCGAAACAAAGCGGATCATGACGACGATGAGGCGTGGGATCGCCTGCCCACAGATCGACTTACTATCATCGATTACCTTGTTGGTTATCAGTTAGTGCAGGAGATCGAGCCGAGCTTGCAGCCAATGTTCAATAATGACTATTCAGGCGTGCGCTTAGTGGTGGGCACCTCAAATTTATCCAACAACGACATTTTGGCGTTTGCTACGCGCATTGATGAGTGGGCCGCATCTAATGTATCGCCAGAGTTCCAAATAACCCGAGCAGATGAAACGATTTTGCGAGCACGCATAAATAGCGTCCTCAGTTTGGAACTGATGCAGGGTTTCGCCATGAGTTTTGCATTGATTACGCTCACCATGTTGGTAGGACTCAAGAGCGTGCGCTATGGCCTGTTGAGTTTGCTACCTAATCTGTTTCCAGCAACCATCGTTTTCGGTTTATGGGGACTCTTTGTCGGAGAATTGGGTCCCTATAACCTTATGTTGTTTTCGATCAGTATCGGCCTAGTCGTGGACGACTCGGTGCATGTATTGAGTAAGTATATTGCCGCTAAACGTGACGGCAGCAGTGTGCAGGAGGCGATGCGTTACGCCATGGATAAAGCTGGGTCGGCGATCACCATCACTACCGCGAGCTTGGCGCTCGGCACTCTTATGTTGGTGTTTTCCAACACCGAAATTTTTCAGAATGTGGCCTTATTGATCACCCCGATTATTGTGGTTGC
>Ga0163111_10001140_pt1 | contig 16173 bp, 7 predicted proteins | sample CRUFie1St18metaG_FD_109645 | JGI IMG/M metagenome (GOLD analysis project Ga0163111, IMG submission 109645) | Marine microbial communities from the Costa Rica Dome - CRUD Field 142mm St18 metaG | ecosystem: Environmental > Aquatic > Marine > Oceanic > Photic zone | place: Costa Rica: the Eastern...
AAATAATACATTCCCTAGTCACTAGTAGCTAATCCCATCCACCAGCGTTGAAGTTCGGGCGTGGACTCGCGAAGGCACGTCTCCGCCGCGCTCGCTTGATCGTGCACGAGCGACGTCACGGCGTCGAGTGCATCGTCTCTCCAGACTTCGGCAATCGGAGCCTCCGATGTCAAAGCGTCGTTGAGTTGCAAGGTACGCGCCTCGCACCACGCGATCGCAGCGGCGATATTTTCCGGTGAATCCAACATGCTCAGCGCCGTTTTCGCTTCATCCGCGGAACCGTCGGAACGAATGTTTTGCACTGCAAACACCGAGGTGATTTCCTCGAGCGACAACCCGACCAAAGAAGCAACTTCGTTCGCATCTTTCGCCATCAGGGTTTCTGATATCGACTGCTTGCCTTGGGCTTGTCTCGACATGTGCGCCACAGCGGCTGACATACGCAACAAGCGTATCGACATCTTGCGCACAGCCTCAACCAGGGATGCGCACGGCGGTGCGAACGCCGAGCAACGTTCGCGCAATCGCTCGATCTCATCTTCGTGTCTCGCCAGCTCGCGCCGGAATCGGGTCGTCAGCTGCTTCTCCACAGCTTTCTTCGTTTCTTCCCTCATCGACTCGATTTGCGTCTTGCACTGTTCGAGTTCATCGCGAAGTCGAGCGGCTTCTTCGACGCTCGTCGCGAGCTTGGCGCTGGTGTCTCGAAGTTCTGCGTCGGCGGATTCGACTTCTGTGAGCAAAGTGAAACCGCCTTCTGTCGCGTCGACGGCGAGTTGCTTGGTTTTTAGCTGACGTTCGAGCTCTTCGATTCGTTGATTTGCGCGCACGAGCTGCGCGTTGAGATTGGCGACTTCAGCCTCGGATTCTCCTGCCCAGCTGCTCTGCACGCGCCTGGTCAAATCGGCAATCTTTGCTTCCGACTCCTTGACGAATTCCAACAGTTTATTTCGCTCGCGTTCGTGCTCCTGACGCAGGCGTTGCATGAGCTCTCTGTAGCGCTTACATCTTTCCACGTGCGCGCGACGCTCATCATCGCCCGGCATGTTGCTCGCCTGCCATTCCTCTTCTTTTCGCTTTTGTTCCGCGATTTCGGCTTCCAAGTTGAGCAGCCTCGCCGTCATTACCTCGGCGTATGCTTGCAAAGTCGATGTGTCGCGCGCGACCAAGCGATTGGTTTCTGATAACCGTCCTTCGTGTTGCTTGAACGCGCCTTCGAGAAGAGACTTGATATTTTCGAGTTCAGTTCGCGTGGATTCGTCCATCGCGACATTTGTCGTCGACGCGCCGACGGCAGCCAAGGCGTCATCACGCCATCTGATTTCTTCCTTCAGTCGATCGACTTCGTCACGCGCAGCGGCTGCGACGACAGCAGCCGCTCGGTTGTCTTTGAGCGCGACAGTGACTAAGCTTTCCGCATCGTGAGGATCAACTTTCGCACCAAGCGTCGCCGTCGTTCCCTTTGTCGCCAAAGCCGTCTCGAAGCGCGCCGACTTTTCCAATTCTCTGATTCGATCGTCTCGAACCTCAATCGCTTTTTCGAGCTCGGATGCGCGCTGGCTCAATTTTGTCACGACATCGGGGTGTTCAGATTGTCCATCTGTCCGCTCGACGAGCTTTGCGCGAGATTCCCGTACTTCTTCGAGCTCTGCAGTCGCTCGCTCAAAGCTTTCACGCGTCGCTTCGAGCTCTCGTGTGATTTCTGCCAGTCTCTCCTGCGCATGCGTTTCCGCATTCACTCGTTTCTCTAGCTCCATAGACGCCGATGCGATCGTCTGCGCTTGTTCTTCGACTAACGCGCGCAATTGGTCCGCCTGATCTTCTAATATCGACGCCCGAAATTCTTCGTGAAGCTGCGCAACGCGGGCGTTAAGTTCGGCAATCGTGCGCTGGGCTTCGCGCAAGCGATCCTGCTCCTCGAACACTTCCTTCTTCGCCTTATCGCGGGCCACCGACATGGCTTGCATAGCGCTCGCAGCCGACTCGCGAGCGCCAATGAGTTCGCTTCCCGTGACTTCGAGCTCGTCGATGCGCGCCTTCATTAATTCAATCTTTTCGTCGCGATCGCGCAGTTCCTCCTCCATTTCGTTAAGCTCGACGCCCGTGTCCGTTTCGCCTCGCACAATTATCTGTGATAACTTTACGTTGCGAGCGTGCGTCGTCATGAGTCGATTCTCCAACGAACTCATGGCCTTGGAGCTCAGAGAGGCGTACGACTTTTGAGAAAGTTCGAGAATGGCGCACACGTGATCAAACGCTGTCTTTGTCGACTCGCTGCGATGTTCCGCCTTCTCCACGTGCCTCATAGCCGAAGTAAAAGCCTTCTCGTATTTAATAGACGTACACTCCAACAGAGCAATCGTGCGCTGCGCATCCAAGAGCGCTTCTTCAAGTCTTTGATTGACAGTGGTTTCCCCGTCGTCTGTCTGTCGCAGCGCGATTTGGATACCGCGGCAAAAGTTCGCCGCGGCGTCTGTTGAAACGGTATCCGTCACGCTCTGTTGAACTTTGCGTTTCAAATCTCCGATCTGCGTGGCGCTGTATTGACTCAACCGTTCGACTTGCAGTCGAAGCGCTTTCTCACACGACTTGAGACTGATTTCCAAATCCAAGTTGTCTCGCTCGGCGTCGTCTAAACGACTCAGCAGCTCAAGCTCCGCATCCATGTACGCGATGCACTCTTCAGTTTTCCACTCGAGTTGTGCGAACAAGATTTCTTCGCGCTGGCGCGCAGATTTGGCGATGCTCTCGTACGCCTCCGCGCGCTCCGACTCACCCTTGAGCTCGTGGCGATACTGTCGCACCTCGCCCGCGAGAAGCTCTCTCTCGTTTACGAGCGACGCATTTTCAGTCTCGAGGGCGATAATCTTCTCGCGCGCTCGATTCATTTCGTCTCGCCGCCAATCACCATCTGCTGTCGCAGGCGAACGATCACTTTCTAATACCGAGAAAGTGTCTCTCAAGACGAGTAATTCTTCTTCGCGTTCGCGCAAGGTGTTGGTGAAGTATTCCCGTTCGTGTGTCGCGTTTTCAGAAGTCGCCTCCGCGGACTCTAGCGTGAGTTTGCTCGACGCGATTTGTTCCCTCAATAGCATTTCCAATCGCCCGAGCTCGTTCGCTTGCGAGTTATTCGTACTTCTAAGTTCCTTCACGACGCGTTTGAGAGAAGAAATTTTCTCTTCAGCAGAGGCAAGTTTGGCGTTGTCTCGCGCGCTCTTAGTCGCTGTCATCCTCGATGATTGCGACATCATCGAGAGCGCATCACCGATTTGCTCGCTGGTCTGCGATGATGCCATCGTATTCGCTTCAGCGCTATCCGAGGCAAGCGCCTGGCGAAGCGCGAGACGCGTCTCGGCGAGTCGAACGCGCAATCGATGCGCCGACTCTGCGGCGCCGGCGTCTTCGTCCTCCTCTTCATTCAAGATCTCGGTTTCGAACGTGGCAGCCTTGATTGAGCGTAATTCTTCTTCTAAATCTTGCGCCTTTACCCGCCATCGCTCGCCTTCTTCGCTCGCGCGCGCGCTTTCGACCGTCAGCGCGGCGACGCGAGCCGACAACGCTCTCTCCGAGGCATCCGCCGCATTCTCGCGCTCGCTCCACCGCTCATCTCGCGCGCACACCAAGCGCTGCATTCGTTCTGTCAACGCCCCCGCGTGTTTTTCGCTCGCCAACGCAAACTTCTTCGCTTCTTCGTGCGACTCTCGAAGCCTTTCCGCGTTTCCGTTTGCCTCGCGCAGCTCTCGCCTCAAACGAATGACGACGGCGCGTTCGTCTTCCAATTCCCGTTCCAATTGCCCAACGCGCGCGCCCGATGCCGACGCCGACGCCGACGTTCGACCGCGTCGCGCGTTTCGATACCGATCCTCGTCCTCGAACGTCTCCTCATCGCTCATCTCACCTTCGTCTTCGCCTCCGCGTCGAGCGCGTCTTCGCCGTTCAAACGCCGTCGTCGCCCCTTCTCTTCGCTCGCGCGCCCGCAGCTCCGCGCGCAATCGCGCGATCTCCGCGTCTTTCGCCTCCAACGCTCGCAACGCTTTGATGGATGTCTTCTCCAGCTTCTCGCGCATCGTTTCCACGGCGTCCTCGCCTCGGCGACGCGACGCATTCGTGCCATCTTTAAACACCGCGCGGTCGTCCATCGCGCGCGCGGTGCGCGCGTCGTCCCGTCGTCCCGTCGTCCCGTCGTCGTCGTCCCGTCGTCGTCGTCCCGTCCCGTCGTCCCGTCGTCGTCGTCCTCACCGCGCGTCGCGACGTGCGACCGGCCGCGCGGCGCCGACGGCCAATCGTCATCGCGAACGGCCCGCGTCGGCGTCGGCACACCTCGACGTCGGCGAGCCGCCATCACCCATGGTTGATTTACATCGCGCGCACACGATTCACGAAGATTACGCGCGTAATCATAAACTCTTCAAACTCCCGCGAACGAGTCTCGGCGCGCTGTGCGTCGCGTCGGGCGTCGGCGTGGCGACGTATTACGCGTTCCGCTCGTTCGTGACATCGACGCAATCGAACGCATCGACGGGGACGACGGGGATGACGAAACACGAAGAGGTGTGGCGATCGTCCTGGGATAAAGGATCACCGCGCAAGCACGTGAATAATCTCTGGAACGATCCCGCGAAGTGAGCGAACGAACGAACGGACGAACGAACGAACGAAGGAAGGAACGAACGAGCGCGAATGACTGGAAAGAATGCTGACTCAGCCGAGCGACGCCGGCGTTGTAAAACACACCGTGTACTACTTTTTCTTCAGCACTATGTCAGCTACGGGCTGCAAACCGCGCTTTAAATCACCCTCGGGAAACGCATCGATCGCATCGTCGTCTAAAAATGCGAACGCGCGCTTGAAATCACCGGGGGAACACGCCAAGGGCGCCTCCCAATGCGCCGGGACGACGCGCTCAAAATCCCACCTCGAGCTCACGGCGGCTACCCAACGGCGAACGGCGTTGGGATTTTGAGCGTAAAGCAGCGTGCGCACGACCGGGGGAACGAGCAAGCGACCGGCGAGGGCTTGAAAGTTGTCGTGCCAACCGTCTGTCCAAATCACCGTCCCAGGCGCCGCCGGGTCGAGCTCTTCGTGTTCGGGGAAAAAGTAACTCACCAACAACGCCGTTTTCTCCCACCCGGCGCGACGCGCCTCGGGCGTGTCCTCGGGCACGGGGTCCGCCGTCGATCGCTGGGAGACGACTAAGAGTTTTTCCACGGAATTCGCCTCCGGAGGGTCGATCGGGATCTGCGCCAAGGCGTCGGTGACGATCAAAGTCTTGCTTGGTTTGTGAAAAAACGCGGTCTCGTAAATCGTCTGCTTCGTCGATCCCACGTCAAACGTTCCCGCTTCGAGCGTCTCAAACTCGATCTCATCCTTCCAAGGCACCGCTACAGGCGATCTCACGTCTAAATCACTTCCTTGTAATACGAAGTCCACCTTTTTCCCGAACACTATTTCGTCAGAGACGTCGCGAATGGGAAACGTAAACTGCCCCGGCGAGGCGTATAACTTGGCGCCTCGCCATCGCGCGAGCGCATCCTTGGCGAAAATTTTATGCTCTAACGCGTACGTTGGCACGACGACGTATCGAACGCACGCGCTCGTACCATCCCCACAACTCTCCACAAATTCAAAAAACTCCTCCGTCGGCGCTAAGGGCGCGTGCACCCACAGCGAACCGTCGCTTAGCTTGCACGTCACGCATCGAATCGTCGTCTCGAGCGGGCCGAGCTCGATGTTTTGTTCAAACGCCCACATCTGTCCCGGCACGATCGTTCGCTTCACCGTCGCGCGCGTTCCACGACCGATGAACGGTTTAAACAGCACCGGGAACCTCTGCTCGAACAACCGTCGCGCGTCGTCATCCGCCGCGTTTGCTCCCGTCGCTCGCAGCGCCGCCGCGCTCGCCGCCGCCATGAGCGCGTCTCGTCTCGTCGTGTTTCCATTCCCGAACCGCCCCGTCGTGGTTTCACGCGTCGACGTCACACGCTCTTCGACATCATCTGCGCTCGCGCGCGCTCGCGCGTCACGTCGTCGTCCACCGCTTCGTCTCGTCGTCGTCGTCGTCGTCGTTTCGCCGCGCGTTTTATCCATCGCGTTCGACGCCGCGCCGCGCGCGTGTGTCGCGCGTCGCGCGTCGTCTGCGCGCGCCAGAGCGCGCGCGGACACACCTCGCGCACACCTCGCGCCGCGCGCCGGCGTCACCGACGTCGTCATCCCGATGCGCGTCGTCGTCGCCCCGAGCGCGTCACTTTGACGCGCGTCGGTCGCATCGCGTCGCGCAGTCATGCGCGCCGCCGCCGCCGACGACGGCGCGAGCGCGGTTGACGTCATCGTGCGCGGACGCATCATCGGTCGACGTCGCGTGAGCAAGCGCTTGGCATTTTACGACGTGCGCGTGGACGACGCGCTCGATGCGGCGGCGGTTGGCGCGGACGACGCGACTTTGCGAGACGACGGACGACGCGCGCGGGCGCACGCGGCGTTGAGCGCTGGCGAGCTGATCGAAATGGTGGTGAAGGCGTCGCATGGTGCGTTCGTGACGCACGAAGACGTGGCGTGGGCGCAAAAGACGTCGTTGAAGCTCGGGAACACGGGCGCGTTTCGCGGGACGCTCTCGCGGCGAGCGGCGAACGCGCACGGCGAGTGGTCGTTGGCGTGCGAGGAAGTGGTCGAGATCGTCGAAGAGTGGGCGAAAGTGAATCCAGGGAAAGCGTTTCAGCGCGAGTTGTACCTCCCGAACGAAGGAGGCGAGAGTGGGATCGGCGGCGAGGCGAGTTCGAGAGTCGCCGACGGAGCGAGCGTCGGCGCGTGCAAGTTCTTCATCAATAACGCATTTTGCGCCAAAGGCGACAAGTGCAAGTATGCGCACGATCGAGCGGTGCAACGCGAATGGATCGCGGCGCGTAAGGCGAATAGACGGGAAATCGCGGCTAAAGAGTGCGGGGACCCGCACGGAGACTCGGTGGCGAGCAAACAAATGCGTGCGCAGCGATTCGCGCAATTTTTGCTCGAAAAGTTTGGCGCCGAAGTTTTAAACGCGGGTACCGGCGTTTTGGACGTCGCGGGCGGACGAGGCGATGTGTCGTTTGAGTTACATACAAAATTAGGAATCAAAAGCACGCTTGTCGAACCGCGCGAGCGAAAGCTGAACAAGAAACAGCACAAGTGGCTGAAGAAGAAGTTGAAGACGGACGAGTCGACGGCGCCGGAGGCGGAATCGATGCTGTGCGAGCAAATTCGAACAGAGTTTTCCAGTGAAAATTTCGCACAGTTCAAAGATTGTTCGGCCATTATCGGTATGCATCCAGATCAGGCCACCGAAGCGATCGTCGATTTCGCGCTGCAATACAGTAAGCCGTTCGCCGTAGTTCCGTGTTGCGTCTTTCCGGATTTGTTCAAGCACAGACGAGACCGCGACGGCGCGCCGGTGACCGAGAGAATGGCGCTCGTGGATTATCTCGCGCGAAAAACGGGGGGCGAAGTACAGTATCTAGATATAGAAGGCGCGAATCAAGTCGTGTACGGCGTTCCAAAGTAGAAATTAGAAATTAGCCAACTAAGAGCGCCAAATCGCAGTCACCACACCGAGCGCCATGGTTTTGCCATTCATGCGAAGCGTCACGCGGCTTAACGTCGGTGAAATCTCGACCGGTTCGACGCAAATATTCCTAGACGTGCGAATACGCAAAATAGCGCTCTGTTCGCGCGTAATACACCGAGGACTTGCCTTTACCACGTCTCCCGTCACCGTGTCCACTTGCGCGACGAGTTCCTCAATCGTTGCGTCGCACGCGAGCATGTGCGAATGCAAAACAACCTTTGAGCCTTTGAGTAAAGGCACACGAAGTATGTCCGTCGTGAGCACACGGACTTCAATCTCATCCGTGGGCGTTATTGGATGCGACGCATGGCATAAAACGCTCCCGACTTCTAAATGCCGCGAATCCACGTCGCTCAAGCCGACGTCCACGGATGTGCCAATCGGCGCAAAGTCGACGGCTATTCCGTCCACTTCCACGCACTTCACAGTGGCCGAAACGTTGGCCGGCATCACGAGTAGCTTTTGACCTTTCATCAAGCTTCCAGCTTCGATCTTACCACCGCACGCGGCTCCACCGAGAGAGCGCACTTCGGTGATGATGTCTGCGATTGGCATGCGAAGCGGTTTCGGCGCTCCTCGAGATGGAATTTTAACCGCTCGCAACGCGTCTACGAGCGTCGGGCCTCGATACCACGAGGCCAATGCATCGGGCAATGCAGCCGCGTCATCGGGCGAAATATTTGTACCCTCAATCCCCGAAACCGGCACGAACGTGAGCTGTTCTTGGCTAAAACCGACGTCGTCGATGAGAAAGTTTTGAAGCGCATCGACGACAAATCTAAATCGCTCCTCTCCATACTCAACGCAGTCCATCTTATTGATGACGACGATGAGGGAATGTAAACCAAGCGCCCGCGCCAATCGCGCGTGCTCGCGCGTTTGTCCCGTGTGACCTGGAGTCGCAGCGAAACCGTTTTCAAATCCACCCATCGCGCCGTCAATGACCAAAACGCCCGCGTCGGCTTGCGACGCGCCGGAAATCGCGTTCGGCACGAAATCTTTGTGCCCAGGAGCATCTAAAACTACCAACTGTCGATGTCCATCTAACACACATCGCTTCATGCTGACGTCTATCGTCACCCCGCGCTCTCGTTCTTCCGGTCTACAGTCCATCACCCAAGCCCAGGCGAACGACGATTTCCCGCTCGCCTTGGAATCGCGCACGTTTTTATGCATCGCTCTGTCATCGACCGCTTTCAAAGCGTACAGCAATCGCCCACTAAGCGTCGATTTCCCCGCATCAACGTGTCCTAATATCACGACGTGCACGTCACCGCCCTCCGGTGAGGTGTACGCCGCGCGCTCGGCGCTCGAAGCTTCGTATCCCGCAAACGCGGTCGCGTCGCCGCCGACTCGCGTCTTGGCCGCAAATTCTTTCACGAGCGTTTCCGTCGTTTCCATCGCCGCGCTCGCCCCAGACTTACTCCCCCGCGCTCGCGCCGCCGCCGCTGCCGCGTCCGGTGAAGGCGTATCGAACGCAAACTTCCCCGCGCTCGCGCCGCCTCCGCTCGGCCCGCGCGGCGCCGCGGGATACCTCGCGTTTCTCTCCGCCGCCATCCGCGCCTCGATCTCTTTCATCCCCACGCGCGTGGGCGTCGGTTTCGTCTTCATCAACTCCATCGCCTTGCTCGTCTTCGCCGCCCTCGCGCCCGTCGTCGCGCGCTCGCCATCCTCGGCTCGCTCGAGGGCCTCGCGCCCGGCGCCCGCGGCTTCGTCGTCGTCGTCGTACGCCTCGTCGTCGTCGTCGTACGCCTCGTCGTCGTCGTAATCGTCGTAATAATCATCCTCGTCCCCGCGTCCCCATCCGCCCTTGCGAGACATCGCGCGCGTCGCGCGTCTCGCACTGTCGCTCGCTCGTCCTTCGCGTCGCATCGCGTCATCTCACGACGCGCCCTTCGCTTCGATCGACATGCGCGCCACCGCGGTGCCGACGACGCACAACTCGCGCGCGATGCCGCCGCTCGCGGTCGGCGCCGTTCGAGCGCGCGCGTCGTCGTCGTCGCCGCGCGTCGTCGTCGTCGTCGTTCGCGCGTCGTCCAAGATGACGCCGACGAGGTCGCGCGCGCGGGCGAGCGACGCGGCGACGCGCGCTGAGGACGGGCGCGTCGCGCGAAAGACGCGCTTCGCGCGCGCGCGCGATGGAGCGGTGACGACGCGCGCGCGAGGAGGATGGGACTACGACGATCGAGTCGAGTTGGACCTGCCTCGCGAGAGCGCGCTCGCGGAGGACGACAAGCTCGCCGTCGCCCCGGGAGGACGCGTGGAGAGCGATGATTTGAACGCTGAATTGCGCGAAAAAACACTTAAAGCGATCGAGAAGGCGCAGTATCGCGCCACTGTGGGGGACGTGAGCTCGATTTCGGGGGCGAGCGTGTTCGAGACGCAAAAGGCGCTCAACGCGCTGGCGGCGGACACAGGAGCGACTTTGGAAGTATCCAGCGCGGGCGATCTCACATACGTGTTTCCCAGGTCGACACGAGGGATTTTGAGCTCGAAATCGTTCAAGATGAAGATCGAACCGATCGTGAGCGGGGCGAAAAGCTTAGCTTCGTACGTTTTTCGCGTGGCGTTTGGAACGTCGCTCGTGGCGAGCGTGATGATTGTCTACACCGCCATCTTCGCCCTCATGAGCGCCAAGAGTAGTGACGATCGTTCAGATCGGCGCGGTGGTGGCTTCGCTGGGCCGCGCTTTTACATTTCGCCGTTTGATTTGTTTTGGTATTGGGATCCGTACTACTATCGCCGACCGCGAAGACGCGACAGAGAGATGAACTTTTTTGAGGCTGTCTTCAGTTTTGTTTTCGGCGACGGCGATCCGAACTTGGATTTCGAAAAGCGGCGTTGGGAGTTGGTTGGACGCTTGATTCAAAAGAATAAGGGCGTTGTGACGGCGGAGCAGTTGGCGCCGTTTCTGGACACGGCGGGATACGAAGACGAGTCCTTTGTCTTGCCCGCGCTCACCCGCTTCGAGGGCACGCCAGAGGTGAATACCGTCACAGGATCGATCATTTATCGATTTCCTAACATGGAGTCCACCGCTGGAAAAACAACGGCGCGAAGTAGAGGCGAAAGTGAGGCGTTGGCGCAAGAGGAGCGATGGGTGTTTTCGCTCGCCGAGCCGTCGCAAAAGATTCAAGCGGGTTTACTCGGCGTTGCGAACTTAGTGGGGGTGGTGATTTTGGCGCAGATGATTAACGACCCGCAAATCATGTACCGCACCCGAGAGTACGTGGAGTTGGCGCGCGCCTTCTCGGGCTTGCTCCCCGGTTTACTGAGCTACGGCGTATTATTCTTCGTCGTTCCGCTGTTGCGCTATTTCCGCAACCAAGGCAAGAACCGGGAAATCGATGCTCGCAATAACTCTCGATTGCTCGCAGCTCGCCGTATCGCGAGTCCAGAGCCTCGTTTAGCCGCCAAGCTCGCCGCCGCGAGCTCAGCTGCGTCCCAGCGCGTCGTGGGTGACGCCGTGTACACGTCCAACGAGGGCGCCGGCGATGATTACGACCTCTCCGACTTTGATCGACGCCTGCGCGAGCGAAGCTAAAACGCGCAACTTGTAACAAACCACTTCGTTTTCATTACACTCGTATCCGTGTCGCGGTCGATGCGTTCGTTCGTTGCTAATCTCTAGATCTCTACACTCGTCTAAATCGGCGTCAAGAGCGACAAAATGCTCGGTTTCGGCGTCGTGTTCATACCGACGATGATGATGACGGGGATGATGGCGTAGTGTAACTCGTCTGACGCCAGCACGCGCGCGATCGCACGCTTGATCGAGTTCATGGCGTCTGGGTTGTGACGTGACTGAATCAGTCGAGCAAAGGTTTTCCTCGGACGCGAGGCGCACGAGCACAAGGAGAGGATACGCAACTCGTCGTCGTTTGAGTGACGATGATGCTTAGCGTGTGATAACTTATTACAGAGAGCTTCTAGTTCCAAACCCTACACTCGATCGAGCCGATTCACGCTTGGAAGCGATTATTCTGACGACGTCACGAAGGTTCGCGCACGTCGCTATTTCTTGAGCCGAGATGACGGCGAATTGTTCGCCGGCGTTGATTATACCCACGAGCACTGGCAGACCGACAGAAACGAGACCGATCTCATCAAAGGAGTCGTCGAGAGACACTCGTTCGTCGACGCCCGTGACCGCGGCGACTGCTTTGATCACCGCGTCTTCAGGCGACGACTCCTCGCTGCTACCCGAAGTCTCCGCGCTCTTCGCCGAATTCGGCCATATAATATTCCGGAAGAAGGTTATAAACTTGATCCATAGCACCGTCAGTGGAGTATTGAGCCACCTGTCTACCGCCGCCGAAAAGCACGTCGTCATTCCGACGATGAAGAAGAACTCGTACCACGCCACAGGTAACGGCTGCGGCGAGAACCAGTAATATTCCTTCGGATACGCCCACCACATCCACGACGTCTTGTCGCCAACGTCTGCGGTCTTGATGCCATTTCCATTACGAGTCGCCCACCAATACCACTGTCCAATGATCTGGTGGAACAAGAAGCAACCATAACTCGTCGGGGCGAGCACTTTGCTTAGTAAGTTTGATTCAAGAAGGCGAGTCGTTCGGCTGCCCTTCGGTATCGACAGCAGAGCGATCCAGACGGCGATCAACGGAGAATACAACCGAGTGATCATGACGCTCCATACATAGCGATTGATGCCTGTATCCCAGCGATGATGCTCTTCGGGTACAACTTCCCACATCTTGCCCGTGACGTTGGTCGGATAAGGCCAATCAATGTCAAGGAAATGGGCGAGATGGAAGGCGAAAAATGCGAGCGTGAGCACATCGGCGCAGTGGCCGTACAACGCGCGCTTGTGCGACTCTACTGGCCGTACGGCGTCGTACCAAAAGTATGCGGCCATACCCGTACCGACACATGGCACCCAATACGGCGGAAACATCATTGTGCTGAGTGCGTAGATGTTCTGCACATTTTCTTTCCAGCTCTTCACTTTGGCGACATCGTCGTGCTCTTCCCACGCCGGTAAGGCGTAGTACAATCCCAAAAGCCCGGCGGTGATAAGAGTACCGACACAGTAAACGATGAACCATCTCAGTACGGCTTTGAATTCGCCTTTGACGCGAGCGAGCGCGTTGTGCATGAAAGGAAACACGAGAATAATGAAATAGTAAACGCCGTTGAACCACGTGTAGTACATGAACCACGAGCTGAGAAGCCACAGCGGGAACCAAGTTTGCAACCCGAAAGAGAAAACGATGAGGGTCATGAAGAGCCAAGCGCCGTAGGGCATCTCCACTGGACCGGTCTGGCATTGCGCCCACGCCCCAGAGTCGAGCGTGAGCGTTGCGTTATGTGGTTGCCAGCTAAATTCGCTACTAAAAGTTTCCGGGCGACACACCACGAGGACGTTGATCAGACCGAGAAACAAAGACAGCAAGTACAGAGGAAAGAGTGTTTGAAACCTTGAATTATAGAACGATCCCCATGTTCCTTTTGTGATTTCCTTGCCGTTCAGTGCGGCGCTGAGCGTGAAGCCACCCAGCACAAAGAAAGTTGTCGCTGGAAAGTAAAACGTCGTCGCCTTGGCAGACATCCACGCTGGACCATACGTCAAAGGATCACGTTCGTCCTCGCCTTGCCAAATGGCACCTATGTGGTTAAACATCACACTTACAGCCATACAATAGCGCAAGCCTGCAAGACCATGCGACGGGGTCGTCACCTTTTTAGAGTGCCGCAAAGTGCACGCGTCGACTTTCTTCGCGACGTTTAAAATCTCGGCCAAACCCGCACGCTTATACTTTTTCGTCGATGTTTTGGGTAAATCTTCGTCAGCGACAAATTTCCAGTGTACAGGAATTTCAAATCGAGATAGTTCTTTCGATGTTCCCATGAAAGACTTGATTGAAGAGAGCGCCGAGTCTTCGTGCCCATCAAAGTCGTCGGTCAATACGATCGCGGCGCCCACTTCTTCTCCCCAAAGCGCCGAAGGAACGCTGAAGACTACCGCAACACGCACGTATGGATGCTGCACGAGCACAGCCTCGACTTTTAATGGGCTCACTTGCTCACCCCCGCGCTTGATAAGCTCCTTACTACGACCAGTCAAGTACACAAACCCATCGTGGTCCATCTTTGCGATGTCGCCAGTGCGAAGGTAACGCTTATCGGCAACGTAGAAGTAAGTCTTATTGTTAGCTTCTTCCGCATCTTGATACGCCGTCATCACGTTATCACCGCTGATGACGAGTTCACCTTGCTGTCCAAAAGGTGCCGTGAGTCTGCAATGACCATCACCGACGAGCGCAAACGAACAACAGAGAGGCTGGCCCACGGTATCCGCACGCTCGGCGAGCGGAACGTGGACACCTTTACCAGTGATCGGCATTTGTTCACTCATACTATACGTCGGTATTATCGGCACGTCCCAAAATCGTTGCAACTTTTCTGCGTCGGCATGGCTGAGCGCCGCCGCGCCAGAGCGTATGAAACGAAGAGCATGCGATGGCTTTGCGCCACGAGCCACAGCTTGACCGTATTGCAGTACTGTCAAATGAATCGTCGGTATTGCTGAGTACCACGTCGGTTTGACTTCATGCGACGTCGTAATGGTGTCATAAAACGATTGAGCGTCAAACTTACGACAGCAGATGACAGAAGAGTGCGCCGCGATCGTCGCCAAGATGGAACACGAAAGGCCACCGATGTGAAAAAGAGGCATGGCGTTGATGCAAACGTCTGAAGCTTTGAGTTCAAGAGAAGCCGCCAGCGTAGCGCCGTTTGAAGTCAACGCGCCGATAACCAACGGAACAACTTTTGACTTGGATGTCGTCCCAGAAGTTCGAAGCAAAAGACCGATCGTTTCACTCGATTGTACGAGCGGCGCGACGTCACTCGTTGACGATTGAGACGATTCCGGCGCGTACAAACCGGCAAGTTTAGTATCAGCTTCCGTCATCACGAACCATTTAATCGGTATATGAGCTCGAGAAGCTGCCGTTTCAATTGCTTCAGTGTCGGTTCCTCGAAATAACGCAAGCATTGACACTCGACACGACGTCAGGGCTTCGTAGGCGTCTTCCTCGGCGATGCCGGGGTCCAAAGGGACGGCGGTGCACTGCGACGCGACGGCGAGAAAAGCTAGCGCACCGACCGGGCCTGGAGGGACATTATACGCAAAAACAGATGACGAATCTGCCCCAAGTTTACGTAAATCACCGTCCCCTTTTGTTATGAAGTCGATCGCTTGCCCGTACGTCAATGTTGCCCCGTCCAAGCTTCGAAGAAGCGGAGACGCTCGAGGCGCCCTCGCTAGAAAGTCAAGAATATTCACTCTGCTTGACTTTAGCGACACATTACACTGAACCAAACTCGCACAGCGCGTGTTGAACGTGAGATCATTCCCGCTCGGCGCAGTTGCGGTGCTTACATCGATGTTTCGGGCGAGAGTTCTGGCTGAAGCAAATGTCGTCGCTTGGGCGGCGCGTGCGCCCTCCGCTTCTGCTCTCTCAATATCAGCCTCAGCGCGCTCGATGGTGGGCTGATTACTAAACTTGAGCGACTTATACTCTAGCGACTTGATGTCGTCGAACAAAACATCTTCATCGAACTCGTTTGACCTGTAACGACGGGGAGCCGCCTCGGTCGCCGCCTCGAGCCAGGCGTCGAATTCGGCGTGAAAACCAGTGTCCGTCTCGAGCGACGCCGGCAACGTGTGACCGCAGTCTAAATACAGAGCGTGTCTGATCAATTGGTCCTCGCTGTCGTACGCACGGAACGTATTCATGAGCACTTCACCTTGTGGTTTGAATTTGTCTTGAAAACCGAACACGTGCAACGACGGCATCGGCGACGCCGACGAGCGCACGTCGATACCCCACTTCGTCGCCGCGAGATCGAGCAATGAAGATGACGCGCCGCAACAAATCACCGCACTGTCCCACAAATAGCCCCCTTCGATCCCCAGCATGCTTAAGACCTGCGGGTTGGACAACAACGTGATCATTGCGCCGCCTTGCGAAAATCCCACCGCGCACTTGAACGGCCCGTGTTCGATGGCAAACTTTGCCACCGATCGCGCCGCCGTCATTAACGCCGTCGCTCGCTCGCTTTCCAAATTTTCAAACGTATCATCACTCGCGTCGTCGACCCAGGAGAACCACGGTCCATCGATTAATTCAGACGTCGTCTCGTCCGCCGCGTGCGGCGCCTCCTCCGAGCCATTCACGCACGACGCCTTTCTAAATCGCTTCAAAAGCCGCAACCTTCGCGCATGCAGCGCGCTCACGTCGGCGTTGCTTCGCCATCCGTGTAAAACTAAGCACGCTTCGCCATCCGTTCCTTTGTTGGAGCGTCTACGACTGATTGACGCGCGCATGCGTCGTAACGAGCGATCGACGCGTCGACTCGCGACGCGCGCGAGCGACAGCAGGCCTTGGCGCGCTTCGTCGCGCGCGACGGTGGATTCGTCGCGCGCGCACACATCGTTGTTCTCCTGCGACAACTTGGCGGCGTTTCGAGCGCGGCGTGCTCGCCGCGCGAGTCGCTGAATGCAGAATTCTGACGCGTGGGCAACGGAAAAGCGGTTCATCTTCATT
>Ga0163111_10001141_pt1 | contig 16173 bp, 11 predicted proteins | sample CRUFie1St18metaG_FD_109645 | JGI IMG/M metagenome (GOLD analysis project Ga0163111, IMG submission 109645) | Marine microbial communities from the Costa Rica Dome - CRUD Field 142mm St18 metaG | ecosystem: Environmental > Aquatic > Marine > Oceanic > Photic zone | place: Costa Rica: the Eastern...
ACAGGAAGACACGCGTCACAACGACTATGTGTTCGAGCGCGGCGTTCTGTTCCGCCACCCCAACGGTTCGACCACCACCGGGCGCATCGATTGCTACAAGCGCGACTGCTTCATCTGGGAAGCCAAGCAATCGGCCAAGCGCGCCAAGTCCCGCGAAACCAAACAGTTGGAACTGGTCGGCGTGGAAGCCCCGCAAAAGCCCGGCCACGCCAAACGCGGCACGAAAACTTGGGACAAGGTGATGATCGCGGCCAAGCAACAGGCCGAAGGCTATGCCCGCGCGCTGCCCGACGACCATTCCTATCCGCCCTTCATCATGGTGGCCGATGTCGGCAATGTTATCGAAGTCTATGCCGACTTCAGCGGGCAGGGGCGCAACTACGCCCACTTCCCCGACCGCCAGACCTACCGGCTCTCGATGGCGGACTTGCTCGACCCGCAGGTTCAGGACCGCCTGCGCGCGATCTGGACCGATCCGCACAGCCTCGATCCGGCGCGCATCAGCGCCGAAGTCACCGAGGACATCGCGCAGCGTCTCGCCAAGATCGCCAAGAGCCTCGAGCGTCGGTACGACCCCAAGGACATCGCCGAATTCCTGATGCGCTGCCTCTTCACCATGTTCGCCGAGGACGTGGGCCTGATCGAAGAAACGGAAGAGGAAAAGCGCACCGGTGTCGGCCCGTTCGAGGCGATGCTGGAGCGTATGGTCGACACGCCCGACTATTTCCCCTCAGCCCTGGAAAGCCTGTGGCGCACGATGGACAAGGGCGGTTACGCGGGCGAATTCGGAAGGCCGCTGAAACGCTTCAACGGGTCGCTGTTCAAGACCCGCACCGCGCTGAAGCTGGAAGCCGACGACATCCGCGAACTGTGGCTGGCCGCGAAAAAGGACTGGCACGAAGTCGAACCCGCCATCTTCGGCACGCTCCTCGAACGCGCGCTGGCGGCGAAGGAACGCAGCAAGCTGGGCGCGCATTTCACCCCGCGCGTCTATGTTGAGCGGCTGGTCGTGCCCACCGTCATCGAGCCGCTGCGCGAGGATTGGGCCGAAGTCCAGCAACTGGCCGAAGACCTCACCCGTGCAGGCAAGCAGGAGGCTGCGCTGGAAGCCGTGCGCGCCTTCCATCATCAGCTCTGCACCACGCGCGTGCTGGACCCCGCCTGTGGCACGGGCAATTTCCTCTATGTCAGCCTCGAACTGATGAAGCGGCTGGAAGGCGAAGTGCTCGACGCACTGGAGGCGTTGGGGGACGACGAGGCGCGGCTGCTGCTCGACGGCGAAACGGTCAATCCGCGCCAGTACTACGGGCTGGAAATCAACCCGCGCGCCGTGCCAATTGCCGACCTCGTGCTGTGGATCGGCTTCCTCAAATGGCAGCTGCGTACGACCGAGGCGAAGAATCTGCCGGAACCGATCCTGCACGCCTACGGAACAATCAAGCAGCAGGACGCGCTGCTGGCCTATGAAAGCATGGAGATGCTGCGGGACGAGGACGGCAAGCCGCTCAGCCGCTGGGATGGCGAGACTGTGAAGCTGCATCCCATCACGGGCGAGGAAATACCCGATCCCGATGCCAAGATGGAGTTGTACGAATATGTGAACCCGCGCCGCGCCGATTGGCCGGAGGTGGAATTTATCGTCGGCAACCCGCCCTTCATCGGCGGCAAGGACATGCGTGCCGAACTCGGCGATGGCTATGCCGAGGCCGCGTGGAAGGTGCGCAAGGACGTGCCGGGCGGCGCGGATTTCGTGATGCATTTCTGGGACGAGGCGGCGACGCGTCTGCTCGCCAAACCGCCCAAGGGTGCCAAGGGCGAGAACCCGCTGCGCCGCTTCGGTTTCATCACCACAAATTCGATCACCCAGACCTTCAGCCGCCGCGTGGTGGAGCGGCACATGAACGCGAAGATGCCGCTAAGCCTTGTCTATGCCATTCCCGACCACCCCTGGCTCAAGGCAAGCGACAAGGCAGCGGTGCGCATCGCCATGACAGTCGCCGCGCGCGGCGAGCGGCAGGGCAAGCTGGCGGAAGTGATCCACGAGAGCGGGCTGAACACCGACACGCCCGAAGTGCGGCTGGAGGTGGATGAGGGGAAGGTTACGAGCAAGCTGACGGTTGGTGCGGACTTGTCGAAGCTGACCAAGTTGGTTGCTAATGAAGATGTCGCTTTTCGCGGAGTATGTGTCGGCGGTGCGGGGTTCGTGTCCGGAGATCATGGGACATTCGCGTCACTTTCTGGGTCTACGCAAGCTCGGGTCCGTCCCATCAGAAATGGTCGCGACTTTGCACGGAGACCGAGCCCTCGATGGGCCATCGACATGTTCGGAACGACCGAGAATAAACTCAAATCTGAATTCCCGGATGCGTATCAATTCTTGCGCGACCACGTTTGGCCTGAGCGCCGCACCAGCAAGAGGAAGGCTTACCGCGACAACTGGTGGATTTTCATGGAGCCGCGCCCAGCGCTGCGTGAGGCTTCGGAGAAGCTAGACCACTATCTCGTTTCTCCAATGACAGCTAAGCATCGATATTTCATTGGTGTGGCCGGAAATGAAATTGCTGATCAGGGCCTTGTGTGTGTAGCTACAGCCTCCGCCGCACAGCAAGCCGTGCTCTCTTCGAGGGCTCATGTCGCTGCTGTTCTGAGTTTTGGTGGGTATCTCGGTGTCGGAAATGACTCGCGATACAACAACTCAACGGTTTTCGACCCCTTCCCATTCCCCGTCCTAACCGACGCGCAGTCCGCCAAGCTCGACCAGCTCGGCGAGCGGCTCGATGCGTTTCGCAAGGAGCGGCTGGCCGAACACAAATTCCTCACCATGACCGACATGTATAATGTGCTCGAACGCCTGCGCGAGCTCGAGCAGGGCGTCGGGCAGCCGTTCAGCCAGAAGGAGCGCGATATTCACGAGGCGGGGCTGATCTCGGTGCTCAAGGATATCCATGACGATATCGACCGCGAAGTCTTCGCCGCCTATGGGTGGGAAGACCTTGGACGGCGGCTGGTCGGCCGCCCCGGCGCGACCACGCCCAGCCCGCACAAGTCCGAAGACCAGGAAGCCGCCGAGGAGGAATTGCTCACGCGGCTGGTGGCACTCAACCAGGAGCGCGCGGCGGAGGAAAAGCGCGGCCTCGTGCGCTGGCTACGCCCCGAATACCAGAAGCCGCGCCTCGCCCACAAGGTGAAGGGGCAGGACGATCTCGACATCGAACTGGTCGAGGCGGGCGTGGTCGAAGAACGCGCATGGCCCAAGGACGAGCGCGAACAGTTTGCCACCATGCGCGAAGTGTTGGCCGAGGCCGAAGCGCCGCTCGCCGCCGAAGCGCTCGCCGCCCTGTTCAAGGGCCGCAATACGCCCAAGCGCAAACAGCGCGTCGCCCGGGTTCTGGAGATCATGGCCGATATGGGCGGCGCACGGCGTGGCGAGGATGGCTATTTCCTCCCACGGTAGACTTTAGTCCCACCCCGCATCCTTGATCGTCCGACACCGAGGCCCCGTGTCTTCGGCATGCTCCTCCGATGACTCGCCCGCGCTCCCCTCGGGCGCCGGTAGCGGCATCGCTTCCTCCGCCGCGTCCCATCGCGCTTCGGGATCGTCGTAGAGCTCGTGTTCGGGGTCGTCGTAGCAGAGGTAGCCTTCCTCGCGGTCGAGCGCCTCCAGCCGCTTGTACTCCGCCCACGCCGCGCGGGTGCGGGGGCTCAGCTGGGCGTGCCAGTTCTCGTAGCCCGCGTTTAGCTTGGCGTTGAGCGAGCGCAGCGTCTCGGCCTCTTCCTCGCCCGCGGCGGCGTTGCGCTCGGCCTCCCATTCCTTGCGCCATTGCTTCTTCAGCCGCTCGCGCTCCATCTTGCCCGCCGCGTCGGGGCCCTTGGGCCGCCCTTCGGCAAAGCGTTCGGGCGCGCGGTTGCGCAGCATGAACATCAGCAGCCGGTCGTTGTGCACCGTGCGGCTGCCGACGAGCTTGCCATAGGAATAGACCGGCACCTCGACCCCGTTCAGCGCGCGGTCCATCGCGACATCCTCGATCCGCTGGATGCCGAGGTCGAGCGCGGCCTGCCAGGCGGTGCGGAAGCTGGCGGCCTCGGGGTGGCGGCGCAGGAGGTAGGCGCCGACCTCGGCGCGGCCGACCGCGCGGCAGGCGCTGGCGACGCTGCCGGTATCCGCCAGCGCCTCGATAAAGGCGCGCTGGATGTGCGGCTTCCACCCGTTCGAGCGCTCCTTCGCGCGCGGGACGGGGGTGAAGGCAGGCAGCGTGCCGCGCGTGGTGCGGGGGTGTTGGGTGGGGTCGGTGTCGGGGGCGTGGTCGTCCATCTGCGAGGGTGGAGCAGATTTGGCGCGAGTAGGAAAATTGCGGGGGAGGGGGAGGGAGGGGGAGTTTTTGCGTTACGCACCCGCATCCGCGGGTGCATCCTCTGGTGAGTCCTTGCGTTACGCACCCGCATCCGCGGGTGCATCCTCGGGGCTGTTCCTCCGTCGCTGCGCTCCTACGGGCCCCTGCGGGCGGCCGGTCGGCCTTGCCGGGCCTCCGCCGGCCCGGATCTGGTGCAACTAGGGACGGTCGCGATGGTCCCGAGCCGCAGGCGAGGCAAGGCCGACTGGCCGCCCGCAGCGATGCGACCTTCAGGTCACGTGAGCGAGGATAGCCTAAGGCTGCGAATGCAGCCGCCGGCGCCTGAGGCCGAAAAAAAAACACAACCCCATCCCGCTTACCGAATCTTAACCCGGCCACGATAACAGTCAGGCGGGGGCGGTGCATCGGGTGCCGGGTCCAACCCCATTTCGAAAGTATCGAGCGATGGCATCTGTGTGTCGTCTGCTGGCACGTCTGCGGCGCAATGAGCGGGGCAATGTGCTGGCCATCGTGGGTGCGGCGCTGGTGCCGCTGACCATCATGATCGGTAGCGGCATCGATCTGAGCCGCGCCTATATGGCCAAGGCCAAGATGCAGAGCGCCTGCGACGCCGCGAGCCTTGCGGCGCGGCGGGTGATGAAGGACGACCAGCTGACCGAGGCGGTGCGCGCGACGGGGCTCGAGTTCTTCTTCTTCAACTATCCGCAGGGGCTGTATGGCGCGAGCCGGTTCAATCCCGCGGTGAGCAAGCCCGAGGCGGGGGTGATCCGGATCGCCGCCGATGCCAGGATCCCCACGGTGGTGATGCAGATGTTCGGCTTCTCCACCCTGCCGGTGGCGGTGAGCTGCGATGCCTCGCTCAATTTCGTCAACACCGATATCGTGCTGGTGCTCGACGTGACCGGTTCGATGAATGAGGCGGTCGACGGGACGCGCAAGATCGAGGCGCTGCAGGACGCGGTGATGGCGCTGTATGACGAGCTCGCGCCGATCCAGGCGCAGCTCGCCTCGCAGGGGCTGCGGTTGCGTTATGGCGTGGTGCCCTATTCGAGCACGGTCAATGTCGGGCGGCTGCTCTATGCCGACGATCCGGCAAACCTGCGCGCGAGCGTGACCGTGCCTTCGCGCGTGTCGAACATGACCAAGCCGGTCTACACCGCCAACACGCCGACGACGAGCGCGGACTGGGAGGTCTACAACGGCACGCGCACCGAGTCGCAGTGCCAGAGCTATGTCGGCGCGAACGACGTGACCTCGAACCCCGGCGCGCCTTCGCCCAAGGTGGTGACCAGGTACCAGGGGACGGCCTCGAGCAGCGGCTACGTCAAGTCGCAGAACTGGAACTACAACGGGCAGAGCGGCAGCTGCCGGCGGTGGAAGATCGTCGAGACGACCACTTACGACACTGCCTATGCGCACAATGGCTGGACCTATCGCCACAGCGAATACGCGATCGGCGACTATCTCAAGCCGGGCGGCGCAATGGCCATCGCGCCCACGGCGGAAGGGACGGTGCGGACCGCGGGCGCGTACAATGCGCAGGCGCTGGCGGGCGCGGTGACCGGCGGCGGGGTCGGCAATGCGGTGTGGAACGGCTGCATCGAGGAGCGCGACACGGTCACCTCGATCGACGGCGGCAGCAGCCTCGCGATCCCCGCGGGGGCGCATGACCTCGATATCAACCTCGTGCCCAACAGCGATGCCACGCGCTGGCGGGCGATGGTCCCCGATCTCATCTACCAGCGCAATGCGGGCACCGGCTCAGCCAATTCGACCGCCGGCGCGAGCAGCACCACCGGGTGGATAAAGGGCAACAGTTACGAGTCCGGGTACTGGGCCTGCCCGACGGAGGCGCGGCGGCTGCAGGTGTGGGACCGCGGCGCGCTCGACGGCTATGTGAAGGGGCTGCAGACGGTCGGGGGGACCTATCACGACATCGGCATGATCTGGGGCGCGCGGTTCATCTCGACCGGCGGCGTGTTCGGCGACAGCTGCGATGTCTACAACGGCATGCCCTGCAACCGTCACGTGATCTTCATGACCGACGGCGACCAGACCGCCTATTGCAACGTCTATGGCTCCTACGGGCTCGAGCGGAACGACATGCGGGTGCGCGGCAGCGGCGGTTGTTCGTCTGACGATCCGAACAATTCCACGGTTAAGAACCTGGTGGCACGCCACGAGCAGCGCTTCCGCATGGCCTGCAACGCGGCCAAGAACACCAACACTTCGGTTTGGGTGATCGGCTTCGCCACCGGGCTCAACGCGAACCTGACCGGCTGCGCGAGCAGCCCGGCGCAGGCCGACACGGCCGCCAACCGCACCGCGCTGATCGCCAAGTTCCGCCAGATCGGTAACCAGATCGGCGCGCTGAGGCTGACGCAGTGATTGCGCTGCTGGCCCGGCTGCGGCGCGCGCAACGCGGCGCGGCAATCGTCGAATTCGCGCTGGTACTGGTGCCGCTGGTGCTGTTCCTCTTCGGCGGGCTCGACCTCGGCTACCAGGCCTATCTGCGCTCGGTGGTGCAGGGGGCGCTCAACGATGTCGCGCGCAGCAGCTCGCTCGAGGCACCGGGCATTTCCTGTTCGGGCGAAACCGTGGAGAAGAAGATCGACTGCGCCATCCGCACCCGGTCCGACGTGGTCGCGCGCAATGCGACCTATCGGATCTCGATGACCAGTTTCTACGATTTCTCCGGCATCGGCCGCAGCGAAAAGCTGGTCTCCGACAACAACCGCAACGGGCGCTACGACGCGGGCGACTGTTTCGTCGATCTCAACGAGAACGGCAGCTTCGACGAGGGCGCAGGACGCACCGGGCGCGGCGGCGCGGACGACGTGGTGTTCTACAAGGTCGAGCTGGCAATGCCGCGGCTGTTCCCGATCCATCGTTTTCTCGACGTCTCGCCCGAATATGCAATCACTGCGACCAGCGCGATCCGCAATCAGCCCTATGCGGTGCAGAAGGTGCCGCCGACCGTATGCGTATGACCAAACTCGCTTTCTTCCGGCGTCCGGCCCCGCTCGGGCGGGACTCTGCGCCCGGCCTGCTCGCACGGCTGCGCGCGTCGCGCAGCGGCATCGCACTGACCGAGTTTGCCATTTCGCTGCCGATCTTCGTGACGCTGCTGTTCGGCGGGCTCGAAATCATCAGTCTGGTGATGGCGCATATGCGGATGAGCCAGGTCGCGATCAGCGTGGCCGATAATGCCGGACGCGTGCGGACCAAGATCGACGAGGCCGACATCTATGAAGTGTTCGCGGGCGCGAACCTGGTCGGCGGGGGCGATTTCCACCGCGACGCGCGCGTGATCCTGTCGTCGCTCGAACCCAACAAGCAGACGGGCAGCCGGGCGGGCCAGATGATCACCTGGCAACGCTGCTATGGCGCGCTCCCGGTGTCGCCACGCTACGGCGCCGAAGGCACGGGCAAGAACGACAATTCGCTGGCGCTGGGCATGGGATCGCTCAATTCGCGGATCCGCGCCGCCGAAGGCACCGCGGTGATGTTCGCCGAAGTGTCCTATCGCTACACGCCCAGGATCCTGCCGAGCATCGTCAGCAACGGGATCGACCTGCGCTACGAGAGCGCCTTCAACGTACGCGAGCGCAACGACCAGGATATTTCCAATATCCAGCGACTGGCCACCAACGCCTGTTGAGGACTGGATGAACAGCAAGTTCGCCTTGTCGATCGCGGCGGCGGTGATGCTGCTGGTCCTCGCCATGCTGGGCGAGGGCGGGGCGGTGTCGAACATTGCGCAGGCGGATGCCGCGCAGACCGAACAGGCACGCCGGATATTGAGCCGGGGAACCGGCGATCCGCAGCCTGTAGCGGCGCCGGGCGCGTTATCGCCCTGGGCGGTGTCGGCCGATACGCCTGCGACGCCGCACGGCGCGAGCATTACGGCCGCCTCCGCGATCCCCGTTTACGAATATCGCAATGTGCCGGTCGCGATACCGCAGGAAATCATCGATCCCGACGAAGTAGCGGCCAGCCCGATCCGATAGACCGGGCTGGCCGTCTCAAACGCTTTCGGCGTGTCGTTTACGGACGGGTCTGTCCGTCGCCGTGCACGAGGTACTTGAAGCTGCACAGCTGTTCGAGCCCGACCGGGCCGCGCGCGTGCATCTTGCCCGTCGCGATGCCGATTTCCGCGCCCATGCCGAATTCACCCCCATCGGCGAACTGCGTGCTGGCATTGTGCATCACGATCGCGCTGTCGATGCTGGTCATGAACTTGCGCGCGGCGGCTTCGTCCTCGGTGATGATCGCATCGGTATGATGGCTCGAATGCTCTTCGACCCAGGCGATGCCTTCATCGAGGCCGTCGACGATCTTCACGCTGGCGATCGGGTCGAGATATTCGGTGTTCCAGTCTTCCTCGGTCGCGGGCTTGAGCCGGTCGTCGATAGCCACTGCATCGGCATCGCCGCGCAGTTCGCAATCCGTCCCCATCGTGTCGGCAAATTTGGGAATGAAATCCGCGGCCACCGCGCGGTCGACCACCACGCTTTCGGTCGCGCCGCACACGCCGGTACGGCGCAGCTTGGCATTGCGGATCACCTTGACCGCCTTGTCGAGATCGGCTGCCGCATGGACATAGCTGTGGCAATTGCCATCGAGGTGGAGCAGCGTGGGCACGCTGGCCTGGTCGCGGACCAGTTCCACAAGCCCGCGTCCGCCGCGCGGAATCACGAGGTCGACGAACTGATCGGCCTTGAGCAATGCGGCGACGGCATTGCGGTCGGTGGTGCCCACGGTCTGCACCGCATCTTCGGGAAGGTCCGCCGCGTTCAGTCCGGCGCGCATGCATTCGACGATCACGCGCGTCGAATGGCGGCTTTCGCTGCCACCACGGAGGATCACCGCATTGCCCGACTTGAGGCACAGGGCGGAGGCATCCGCACCGACATTAGGGCGCGATTCATAGATCATGCCGATCACGCCGATGGGTACGGCAACGCGTTCGATGGTCAGGCCGTTGGGGCGCTCGAAGGTGGCCAGCCGGCGACCCACGGGGTCGGGCAGTTCGGCGATCTCTTCGAGCGCGCCGGCCATGCCCTCGATCCGGTCTTGGGTCAGGCGCAGGCGGTCGATGAAGCTTTCGGGCTTGCTGCCCTCGACGCTTTTTACGTCTTCGGCGTTGGCCTCCAGCAATTCGTCCGTCCTGCTGCGCAGCGCCTTGGCGGCTTCGCGCAGCGCGGTGTTCTTCGCATCGGTGCTGGCCGATAGCAGGCCACGCGCCGCCTTGCGCGCGCGCTGGCCCAGTTCATGGATATGGATTTGCGGATCAAGTGTCTGGTCGGTCATAAAAATCTTCCGTTATCGTGTTTCGGGGCGGGAGGCGCTGGGCGTCAGCGCAGCTCGACCGCCCGGTCGTATGCGGCTTGCAGTGTATCATGCAGCCGGGTGGAAAGGCCACCGTCGCCATTGAGCGCGTTGAGCCCGGCAGCGGTGGTGCCGCCCTTGCTGGTGACCGAATTGCGCAATTCCTCGAGACTGGGCGCGCCGGCCTCGCTGGCCATGGCGATCGCACCGCCGATCGTGCCCAGCACCATGTCGCGCGCTTCGTCCTCGTCGAAGCCCTGCGCCATCGCCGCCTCGGCGTAGGCGCGTGCGATTTCGAAGACGTAGCCCGGGCCCGAGCCTGCAACTGCAGTGACGCGGTCGAGCTTCTCTTCGCTGTCGACGGTGATCGTTGCGCCTGCTCGGCGCATGAAGGCCTCGGCATGGGCAACGTGATCGCCCGAGGCATGCGGGCCCGGGCAAATGCCGCTGACACCCTGGCCGATGGCAGCGGGAAGGTTGGGCATGGTGCGGATGACGGGCGCATCGTCCATCAGCGTCGACAACCGACCTGCGGAATAGCCCGCGGCAATCGAAAGCACGTAGCCGCCGGGTGCGAGATGTTCGGTGTAGTCGGCGAGGATATCGTCGATGAGCTGCGGCTTGACCGCCGCGATGACGAGATCGAAGCGCTGCCCGGCGATATCGCTGCGGTCGGCAACCAGCGTGACCCCATCGGGCACATCGCTGCCCGCGGGATCGACCACGGTTATCGCTTCGGGACCCTCGACCCATTGCGAAAGTAAAGCGGAACCCATTTTTCCGCATCCGACAATACAAACAGTTTTCGTAATGACTAAAATCCGTTTCCGAGCCTATATGCTCTTGTGATTTCTTCCGCTTACTTGACTACAGAATTCCCGACGCCCGGGAACTCGACTGCTACTTTGACAGTTACCATGTTTTAAGCGCTTGGCCGATATTCGGCAGAATGTGGTTGTGCGCTGCACCACCACTATCTATATTACGCTCTAGATATTTCAAGCCTCCGCAACTTTTGGAAAGCATGACCAAAAAGCGAAACATTGTCGTCAAAATCGGTTCGGCCCTCCTTGCCAACCTTGAACTCCTCACGCCGCGCTATGGCTTCCTCCAGCGCCTGCTCGAGGATATTGCCCAGCTTCGTGCCGAAGGGACGAACGTCATCCTGTGTTCGTCGGGCTCGGTCGCGCTGGGCCTGCGCATCATCGGTGAAACGCCCGAAAGCGCAGGAGTTTCCGACAAGCAGGCGGCTGCAGCCTGCGGCATGCCCTTGCTGCTCAACGCCTACAAGCAAGTGGGGCACGAATTCGGCTTCGATATCGCGCAGGTGCTGCTGACGCTCGGCGATTTCGAAGACCACCGGCGCTTCCTCAATACGCGCAATACGGTGCATCGCCTGCTCGAATCGAACGTGGTGCCGATCGTCAACGAGAACGACACCATCACCACCGAGGAAATCCGTGTCGGCGACAACGACCGGCTGGCGGCCAAGGTCGCGCAGATGGTCGGGGCGGACGACTTCGTCATCCTTACCGGGGTCGACGGGTTGTACGATCGCAATCCGGACGAGCCGGGGGCCAAGTTCATCGCCGAGGTCGAGGATGTCGGCATGTATATGGATGCGACCAAGGGCAAGAGCACGCTGGGCACCGGCGGGATGGAAACCAAGCTGCTCGCGGCGAACATGGCGCAGGAAGCGGGGGTCACCACATGGATCGCCCAAGGCGAGGTCGACCACCCGGTATCGAGCGTGCTCGACGGTTCGCGTCGTTCGACCAAGATCCTGCCGCATCCCAACCCGCTGTCGGGCTGGGACAGCTGGATCGCCAACCGCCTGCAGATGGCGGGGAGCCTCGTGATCTCGGATTCGCTGGCCGCCTCGCTCAGCGGAGATCGCCCGATCCGGCGCGAGGACGTGATCTCGATGACCGGCGATTTCACGCGCGGCGACGTGCTGCACATCTACGACAGCAAGGGAATCGAACGCGCCCGCGGGCTAAGCGATTTCACGTCGGAGGAATTGCGCGTGCTGACCAGCAACCCCGACACGCAGGCCGAACAATTGCTCGGCTACCGCACCAAGGGCGAGGTGGTCCGCAGCGCCAATCTGGTGATGCTCGAGAACCGTCACCTGCTGTGGGATGCGCCCGAGGAAATCGTCGGCCAGGTCTGAGCGGACGCACGGGGCGAGCCGGGGCGCCCGCTGCGGCATGCCGACGCGCGGGGGACAGGGCGGCGAACTTCACTTGGCGTTCATCGGGACGCTGGCTATAGGCTGCTTCCCATGACGACCCAGACCCGTTCCGCAACCAAGCTCATCCTCGGCGCCGCGCTGGCGGGTGCGACTGTCCTCACTGCCGGCTGCGCCGGGCGCGACAACGGCCCGCGCGACACCGCCTATGTCGCGCGCGACGTGGAATCGCTCTACTGGGAAGCCAAGCGCCGGCTCGACAACGGCCAGGCCGAAATGGCTGCCGCGCTGTTCGACGAAGTCGAGCGCCAGCACCCCTATTCGCCCTGGGCGCGCCGTGCGCAGCTGATGGGCTCGTTCAGCTATTACGTTGCCAAGGATTACAACAAGGCGATCGCCGCATCACAGCGGTTCCTGCAGATCCACCCGGGCAACAAGGACGCGCCCTATGCCTTCTACCTGATCGCGCTCAGCTATTACGAGCAGATCAGCGACGTGCAGCGCGACCAGAAGATCACCGACCAGGCGCTGACCGCGCTTAACGAGATCAACCGCCGCTTCCCCAACAGCGACTATGCCGCCGATGCGCGGCTCAAGATCGACCTCGTGCGCGATCACCTCGCGGGCAAGGAAATGGAGATCGGGCGGCATTACGAACGCTCGGGCAAGTGGATCGCGGCGCAGATCCGCTTCCAGAACGTGGTCGACAATTACGAGACCACCAGCCACGCGCCCGAGGCGCTGTACCGGCTGACCGAGACCAGCCTTGCGCTGGGCATTCCCGCCGAAGCGGTGAAATACGCCGCGGTGTTGGGCGCGAACTATCCGGGCAGCGAGTGGTACGACAAGGCCTACGACCTCGTGCAGAAGCACGCCCCGGGCGCCAGCGCGGGCTGATTCTCAACCGGTGCCGACGCACGCGGCCGCTGCGTGCGAGGCGTGCCGCGGCACGTTGGGATCGCGCGAATCGCGCACCCGGTTACGGCCCTCGTTCTTGGCGCGATAGAGCGCGCGGTCGGCCTGGCCGTAGAGCGCTGTCCAGTCCTCGCCTGCCGTCACCCGCGCCTCGGCGACGCCGATGCTGGCGGTGATCGCTTCGCCATGCGGCATATCGGCCGCGGCGATTTCTCCTAGCAATTGTAGCGCGATCGCCGGATCGAGCGTTTCGGTGCCCGCGAGCAGCGCGAATTCCTCGCCGCCGAGCCGCGCCGCACAGATTTCGCCGCGGGCGTGCGTGCGCAGCAGATGCGCGATCGCCTGCAGCACCGCGTCGCCGACATCGTGGCCGAAGCGGTCGTTGATGGTCTTGAAGCGGTCGATGTCGACCACCATCAGCCGCACCGCCGTGCCGCGCGCGGCGAAGCGTTCGAAACATTCGAGCAATGCGCGGCGATTGGCCAGCCCGGTCAACGGGTCGCGGCGCGCAAGTTCGCCCGAACGGTGCCGCGCCTCGACGAGGCTGAGCAGCAGGCCCTGGTGACGCACCATCATCACCAGCTGGAACCCCGCCGCGATCAGGATGGTCAATGCGAGCACGCGGTCCATCAACTCGCCGGTTCCCAGCAGCACCACCACCACCGGGCCCATCGTCACCAGCAGCACGGTCATTCCGACGCTGCGCACCGCCATCAGGCAATAGCCGGTAATCAGCGCGCCCAGCGACATGATGGCGGGGTAGTAGAGCCGTATCCCGATCGGCGCGCTGGCCCAGCTGGTGATGCACCAGATGCTACCCACCGCGGCGGTCAGCAGGCAGATCTGCCACACCGAATCGATCACCGCGCGCGCTTCGCTTACGTCGGTGGCCTCGTCGATCGGCCGGCGAATGCGCACCAGCGCGGTCACGCTGAGTGCCAGCACCAGCAGCGGGATGCCGTAGGCGATCACCGGCCCCGCGCCGGGACTCGCACCATAGATGCAGATGGGCAGGCTGAGTATGAAACCGATGAACAGCAGCCGAGCCTGGCCGCGCATGTGATCGGCGGTGAGCAAGGTGAATTCGTCGCGCAGATGCGCGGGAATATCGGGCCCCAGCAGCCCGGCGAAAAAGCGTCTCCCTGTCACGCAGAGCGGACTAATGCAGCATTTGCTAATTCGGCGTTTACAACGTCTCTTCTCAATGCCGCTTCGCACTTGTCGATTGCCGCGCAAGCCCTGCTGACTTGGCTTGCGCCAGCGGCTAGGAGGGAGGCCGCATGCTGACCCGCCTGTCCATTCGCAACATCGTGCTGATCGAGGCGCTCGACCTGACCTTCGGGCGCGGGCTGGGCGTGCTCACGGGCGAAACCGGCGCGGGCAAGTCGATCCTGCTTGACGCGCTCGGCCTCGTGCTGGGCAATCGCGCCGACAGCGGGCTGGTCCGCGGCGGCGAGGACAAGGCCAGTGTCAGTGCGAGCTTCGAATTTGCGACGCTGCCCCGCGCGCTCGCCGAACGGCTCGACGATGCCGACATCGAGATCGAGGATGGCGAGCCGCTGATCGTGCGCCGCCAGCTCAGGGCCGACGGCAAGAGCAAGGCCTTCGTCAACGACCAGCCGGTCAGCGTCGGCCTGCTGCGCGAAATCGCGGGCTTCCTCGTCGAACTGCACGGCCAGCACGACGATCGCGGTCTGGTCAACCCGCGCGGCCATCGCGCGCTGCTCGATCGCTTTGCCGGAGTCGACGGCGCGAAGCTGGCCGCGGCATGGACCGGCTGGCGCCGCGCCGAGGACGCACTGGCCGAGGCACGGCTCGCGGTCGAGACTGCCAAGGCCGACCAGGACCTGCTGCTCGCGCATCTCGCCGAGCTGACCGCGCTCGAACCGCAGGCGGGCGAGGAAGCGCGGCTCGCCGAAACACGCGCCGACATGCAGAAGGGCGAGAAGCTGTCGGGCGATCTGGAAGAATTGCGGCACCTGTGGGAAGGCTCGGATTCGCCGCTCGCATCGCTGCGCGTCGCCGCGCGCCGGCTCGACCGGATTGCCCCCGAACACCCGCTGCTGGCCGAAGCGCTGGCGGCGCTCGACCGCGCGGTAATCGAAGCCGGCGAGGCCGAAGACAAGCTCGAGGCGGCAGCCGAGGCGCTGGTCCACGACCCCGCCGCGCTCGAGGCTGCCGAAACGCGGCTGTTCGAACTGCGCGCGCTGGCACGCAAGCATCGCTGCGAGGTCGACGAACTGCCCGTACTGATGCGCGACATGCGCAGCCGGCTCGAAAGCATCGAGGGCAGCGAAGCGCAGCTCGACGCGCTCGAAGCTGCGGCCAAGGATGCGGGCGCGCGCTATCGCAAGGAGGCGGGGGCGCTGCACGATGCGCGGTTGGCCGCCGCCGCGCGGCTCGACAAGGCGGTGGCGGGCGAGCTGGCGCCGCTGAAACTCGATTCCGCGCGTTTCCGCACCGCAGTCACGCAATTGCCCGAAGAGCGCTGGGGCGCGCAGGGCATGGATGCGGTCGAATTCCTCATCGCCACCAATCCCGGCGCCGATTTCGCGCCGCTCGCGAAGATCGCCAGCGGCGGCGAACTGTCGCGCTTCATCCTCGCGCTCAAGGTCGCGCTGGCCGAGCAGGGCGGGGCGGCGACGGTGATCTTCGACGAGATCGACCGCGGTGTCGGCGGCGCAGTGGCCTCCGCGATCGGCGAACGGCTCGCGCGGCTCTCGGCCGACGGGCAATTGCTCGCGGTGACTCACAGCCCGCAGGTCGCCGCGCGCGGGCGCACGCATTACATGATCGCCAAATCGAGCCAGGGCACGGTGACCAAGACCGGCGTGGTCCTGCTCGACGAGGCCGGCCGCCAGGAAGAGATTGCGCGCATGCTCAGCGGCGCGGAAGTGACGCCCGAGGCGCGGGCGCAGGCGGACCGGCTGCTGGAGGGGGCTTAGAGTGCCGACCGACATCACCGAGGCTGAGGCCGCCAACGAATTGATGCGGCTGGCGCGGCAAATCGCGAAGCACGACCGGCTTTATCATGCCGAGGACGCGCCCGAGATTACCGACCAGGAATATGACGCGCTGGTGCGGCGCAATGCCGAACTTGAGGCAGCGTTTCCGCATCTGGTGCGCGAGGATTCGCCCAGCCGCAAGGTGGGCCACACCGCCACCACCTCGCCGCTGAGCAAGGTGACGCACGAGGTTCGCATGATGAGCCTCGACAATGCCTTCAATGCGGAGGAGGTCGAGGATTGGGTCGCGCGTGTGCGGCGCTTCCTGTCTCTGTCCGATGGCGATCCGGTGGCGTTTACGGCGGAAGACAAGATCGACGGCCTGTCCTGCTCGTTGCGTTATGAGAAGGGCAGGCTGGTGCGCGCGGCGACGCGCGGC
>Ga0163111_10001143_pt1 | contig 16161 bp, 21 predicted proteins | sample CRUFie1St18metaG_FD_109645 | JGI IMG/M metagenome (GOLD analysis project Ga0163111, IMG submission 109645) | Marine microbial communities from the Costa Rica Dome - CRUD Field 142mm St18 metaG | ecosystem: Environmental > Aquatic > Marine > Oceanic > Photic zone | place: Costa Rica: the Eastern...
CGAGAGCAGAGTCTTCTGCCCCTTTGATGTACTCTGCGATATCCTTCGTGATAACTTCTCTAAACGATTTTGAGTCATATGTTTGTTCTTCTTTTTGTTCCGTCTTCAGTTCTGCCAACTGTGCTTCTAATTCTGCTATTTTTTCTAGTCTGTTCACTTCCTCGTTGACTTCTTTCTTGATTGAAGTTGCTATAGAGTCATCTGCGTCTGATTCTTTTATTGCTTTAGTAATGCTTGATTCTGACTTTGGCTCTTCTGTGATTGATTCAACTAGTGCTTTTGCTTTTTTTGAATGTTTTACAGGTTCAACATACTCTTTGATGCCTGCTAATTTGGCTATGTCTGCCAATGAAACTTCTTTGTCATCTAAAACTTTTGGAGCCTTGCCCGCCGCTTCCATAAGTTGAGCTCTTTCCTCTTCTGGAGTAATGTTACTCATTGCGTTTAAACGCTTTACTAGGTCTCTGAAACTATTGTCTGTGCTCATATGAGTTATTTATATTTGTTGTGTGTTTATTTAAGACGTTGTTTTAGGTTAACTGCTAATTTTGACTCGTATGCAAGTCCTTCTGTTTTCATGAACTTGGCATATTTGTCCTGTAGATCAACTACGTATGATAGATCTTTGCCAGAATTTAGTCTAACTTTTGCATCTGATAGGTCTTTTTTAATCATTTTTGCTAGTTCTGTGTTGCCTGCGTCCTGGGCCAGTTCAAGTGCTGTGTTCATTGCACTAATAGCCGGCACTGAATTGTCTATTGCGTTGTTGATTGAGTTCACACCAGCCAATCCTGCAACTATAACTCCCGCCATTGCTAAATTCCTTGCCCAGTCCTTAAGGCCTTCCTGCATTTGTTCATCATCCTTCATGGCGTTCTTTGTTGCAGTCGCATACATTACCGCTTCAGCGTCCTTGCCATATCTCTTCTTGAATCCTGCTTTGTTCTTTTTCATGCCCTTGACGATTTTCTCTCTTTTGTTCATCTCGCCTTTTGTCATTGATCTACCTGACGATGTGTGTTGGCCACCATGTGCTTCGTCTGTGTTTTTTCTCTGTTCTTTGGCAATCTCTTTCTCTACTTCGTTGACTCTTTTTGCTAGTATCCTCATCATGCCGGGTTTAGTGTCAACGTCCTCTATCTTGCATTTCCTTTCCAATATCTCGTCTAGATGTTTCTGTATTATTCCTGCGTGTCTCTGTCTTACCGCACCATCTAGTTCTTCTCTATATGGATTTAACTTTTGATAGTCCTCGTAGTGATAAACTGCTTGTAGATAATCAGCCGCCAAGTTTAATTTTGTTTGTACCCAACCCTCAAGATCATCACCTTTCTTGATCATGTCTAGCAATTCTATTGCCATTTTCGCAGTTTGGTACAACTGTGATTTGCTCATGTGTCCCTCGCCTGCGTCTTCATGTAACTTTTTTGTCAGTTTTGCTAAGAGTTCTTTGTTCCTGTTAATTAAGTCTTTGTCTTTGTCGCCAGCAAGATCTTTTGACTGTTTCTTAATCTTTTCTATCTTGCTCATTATTGCTAATTTTTCTTGTGGTGTTTTCTCTTCGGTCATGCCATCGTCATCGTAGGTGCCTGCCTTGGAACCTGCTGTGTAACCGTGTACACTCTTAACATAGTTTGATGCTAGGTCAATTTTCTTGGCAACCCATGCTTCCATCTCTGCATCGTCGTCGATCATGTTGTGTATCTTGATTGCGTGTGTGCCAATTTTAAGCAATTGGTTCAATGCCATGCCTGCCTCGTATGTGTCCGGTTTAGGTTCCGGCTTCTGCATCATGTGTGTCAGTTCGTTGAACTTCATATTAATTAAATCCAAAGTGTGTAATTTCTGGATATTTTGCCAAAGTTTTTCTTGCTAGTTCGTTGTGTGCTTTGACCATCTGATTCATGTAGCCTTCTTCTCTACCGCCTGAATACATAGTTGGTCCACCTGGATTTTTATCAACAGTGGTTGGCACTTCAGGTGATGGTTTGTCAATATGCTTTTGCAACCATTGTGTTGTTCTTGCTATAAATTCTTTAGCAGGTACTGGTCCTGCGTCTTCGAAGTTTGGATCATATCCTAACTCATCTAAAAAGTTTCTCATACTTGCGTTGCTCATGTAAGGAGTTTCGACTTCTTCGTCGTCTGAGTAACCGTCTGGGAAAGTCCAGAGTTTGTCGTCTTTTGGATGCTTGTGGTATGCAACCATTGAAGCACCTTCTTGTAATTCACCATCTGTCAAGTTCTTCATTGGCTTCATTAAGGATAGGTAACCCTCTTGGTCACCATACATTTTCTTGAATGTTTCTGGATCGTGATCTGCTATTTTTTTCATCACATATTCTCTTGGAGCAGTATCTGAATTTTCAATATGTTGTGCCAATGATTTAAGCATTTGTTTGTCTAACAATTCTGCAGACTTTTTAAACATTTCATAATCCATAGAATCTTTGCCAACTTCGTCAGCATATCTGTTTATTGTCCTCACAGCAAGTGTGGATCCTTCTGCTTTTTGAAATTCGTGAAACCTCATAATATCAATATTTATGCTGAAGTGTCTTCGTATCTACAGTGTCTGCACACTTCAATTTTGTACTCTCTGCCGTCGTAGTCTTTTTCTGTTCTGTACAGAATGCCTTCGTGTGCGTCGTTTCCGCAGTTTAGACACTTTACTATCCACTCTTCTTTAAGGAGTAATGGTTCCATTATGTTAATGGGCCGCCGAATAGGCTCACGCCTTTTAATTTATGTGCACCTTTGGCTGTGCCATCTGGATTTTTTGGTTGTGTAATTTTTGGTAATCTTGGGGCTCTTGTGCCGGATCTTCCAGGTGTTCCTGTATAGGCCTTTGTGAACCTGTCCTTACCTATCGCTATGTGTGGCGAAGTGACACTTGCTATATTACCAGCACTTGTGGCACCGGCAGTTGCCGCTTCTTGTACTCTTTTAATAATTACTTCGTTAATTTTCATCGTAGATATTTAGCAATGGAATATAAGACGCTAAGAACAAGTCATATGCAGTAATATTCCTAGGATCCCTGGCCCATTCTCTTTCACCAATTGGGCCAATGTATTTGTTGTCTTGCCATTTTTTGATGTCAAACTTTGCTGTAAAACTGCCACCTATCCACCATTTATTATTTCTGAGACCACTTTCTTCGTATATTTCATTCTCTCTTTCAATTTGAAATAACTCTGCACATGGCCATCTGTATTCTGGAGAGCTGGTTGTAAAACCAATTTTCCTATGTTCCTCAACTGCGTCATCTAATTTAACTAATCTTTCCATGAATTTTTCTCCACGATTCTCAGTCAAATCTTTTGGGACAATACTGATTATGGGAAATCTCATCATAGAACTGTTTCTCATGAATCCGTTTGTATAATCGCTATCTGAATTCTCTACTTTAATTTGTAGTTTACCATTTATGGCACTGTCTTCCATCTCATACACTTTATAAAAGGAAGGCAGTTCTGCCCACTCTTGAACACGATTTTCACGTGTGAGATGCCTGTCTACTCCAAGTTTTTTATACCATTGATTCTCAATTTGTGGGAGGACATTAGTGACAGCGTAGTCACGATCCAACTGGAATGTGTCAATAAAATTGTCTCCGAGATGAATTGTAATGTCGGCTGGTTTTTGGAAAAATTTATATTCTATGCTAATGACTAAGAAACACTTCATTTAGAAGTAATTATCGTTTCTTCTTACGTCCAGACTTCATGTTGGCACACCAGTGATACATTTTTGCCCGTTCACCTGATGCCTTTTTTGCTTTTGCTCTTAAACTTGTTACTGATCCTTTGCAACTTGCACCTGCACGTTTTACTCTTCCAGGTCTGCTTTTGCCTTTCTTTTTACCATCTGCAAAGTTTTCTAAAAATTCTTGCCATTCTTCATGTACCGTCTTTGGTTTTCCTGTGCCTAATCCTAGTTTCTTGACGTTCATGTATTCGCCACCAACAGGAACATCTTTGGTAGCGTTTTGTTTTGTTACTATACCAACACCCGCGGCCTCTTCGTTACCTTTATTGTTGCCAACGTTTTTGAATCCAAACCTGTTGTTTGGACCAACACCTGGTTTATGTATTAGTCCCATTGTGTCTGCCGTGTGTGGCATTATTATGAATTCACGTATCTTCATTTCTTCTTCCTACCTGCACAGTGAGCCTTCTGTGAGAACCCTTTAGGATTGTTGCAGTTGATTGATTTTTTGTATTTCTTGCTCCAGCCTTCTACTTTGTATGGGTATGCCATTATCGAGTGATATCCCATTGTGGCTCTGCCTCTGGCCTGCCTCTGGTACTTGTTAAGGATCTTGTCTACGTCAGAATGCACGTATGTGGTCAGTATCTCACTTATCTTCATTTCTTTTTATTCTTGGCTTTTGTTTTCTTTTTCATGGAATTGATAAATTTCCTATATATCGCCGCAGGTCCTGTTTTGCCTGCCGCCCTTGCTCTCTGTTCCATTGCAACCGCCGCCTGTATCTTGTGTGCGTGTGATCGTCCACTCTTTCTTATTTTTGTAACACTGGCTCTCGCCGTCGCTTCGTCCTTGAAACCTAATCCATGGATTGTTCCTTTTGGATCTTCATCTGTGTATAGATCACTGTGTTTTTTGCTTTTTGCCTTTTGACCTTTTTTACGTGGTATCCTTTTGCCTTCATTTAAACTTTCGTTGATGTCAACGGATCCATGTCTGGCATCCTTGGTTGGATTGCCTTCCTTCAATATTTTTGCCCATGTCACCATGTTAATAGTACAGTTCTTGACTTGGTTAACTGTGTCATCGTCTTTTACAATTTCATCCATGCCCTGTGCTTTGGATTCAATATTACACTGTGGCGGTACAGTGAATCCAAAGTTACTTGCCGCTGAATACAAAACTCCGTGTATGTGTTGGAATCCATCACCGCCTCCAGACACCAATGTGCCAAAAACTTTATTATAGAATGGCTGGTACTTGTTGTCCTTTGCCCAACTGTATATAAAATCTAATCTTTCCAACATTGCCTGTATGTGGCAACTATGCGTACCCCACCATATTGGTGTTGCGAATATTACACCATCAACATCAAACATCTTCATGATGTGTGGCTTCAGGTCGTCATTCACATCATCTGTTGAACCTTCGTAGTCTAGTTCACGCATTGTTATTATTTCACATTCGTGTCCTAATTTTTCAAAGGCCAACTGTGCCATCTTGCAGACTGCGAACGTGTTCGACTCTGCGTCTGCTTTAAGACTACCATTGAATATTAAGAACTTCATTCAGATGCCCTCATTGTTATCACACCACAAGCAAGTCTATCACCTGCGTTGCCTGTTTTCAAACTCTCTTCATCTCCGCCTTTGCCTAAATCATCTTTATCTGCGTGTACCACAAATCCTCTACCAATAACAGACCTGTCACCTAGTAGGTCAACTCTTTTTGCTTCGATTGTAAACGTGGCAGTGCCCGATTCGTCTGCTGTAATATTACCAAGATCTCCTACGTGTCCTTCATTGATATCACCGTGATCAACATCATCTGGGTTATAGTGTCCGCCCATTGATTTACAACCATCACTCATGTCTCCGAATTCGTGTATGTGGAAACCGTGTTCTCCTGGTGTTAATCCTGTGATGGTGCCTTTTATAAGTGTAGATGTTCCTGGTGCTTGTATAAGCAGGATTGACCCCTTTACGGTGTCAGAATGCTCCAATATACATTGTGCCACTGTGGTTTCTTGTGCTTCGGTAATACTTTTTACCTTGCTACAACTACACTCCTTGGCTTTGGTCCTAGGACAATTTGTTTCTGTAAATTCTTGAGCTCGCATTTGCGAGTATTTATTTGTTTTTGGGCATTGGGTTTTCACCAGTGAGTCTAGGCTGTGCGAACCACAGTTTGAACCACTCGTCTGTACCCGGCTTTATATTGTGTTTTCGTTGATATTGTGCTTTTGCAGTGCCAATGTACGATAGGTTCTCGCCCATCGATTGGTCTTCTTGGGGTTTGTCTATACCCGCTAATTGTTTGATACGCTCAAGTTCGTCCACTATATGGTCCAATCCTTCAATTGTTGTTTAGTAGGTTTGTGTGCTTTGACTTTTTCAACCTTTCCGCCTTTGGCCAAGAATTCTTTCATTTTCTCATCCAGTTCTCTCTGTTTCTCCTGTGGAGTCTTTTCAATGTTTCCTGCCGCGTATGGTCTATTGATCCCGCTGAACTTTGGCATAGTCTTCTAATCCTTTCTTCACTTTCTCAAGTGAATCTCTGTTTGCTTGATATAGTATTCCATAACCGCCCGCCGCCTGCCATCTTTGTATGTTGACTGGTCTGTCGTCGATTAGAATATTTGGTGTTCCTGTGCCTTTATTCTTAGCATAGGATTCTTTTCTGCCAGTTACAATTATTTCGTCTGGCTGTTCGATGTTGTTTTGTATCCAAACTTTTTTGTACTTGGCTGAATTCTCGTGATCACCTCTTAACGGTGACGTATTGATGCTGAATTTTCCGCCTGTAAATTTCTTTACCATGTCTATCAAAGCGTCTGCTGTTTTAAATTTTGGTAGAACTGCAAAGAAGTCTGTGCCAGTGATCCTGTCTATCACTTGCTTTTTCAGGTCTTTTGTCTTGTCGTTTGTAAGTTCTTTCCAATGTTCAACCCCGTAAAGGAATTCAACACCACCAAAGAAATCTGCAAGGACTCCGTCCATGTCAAGATATACAATTGGCTTCGTGTCGGTCATATCTTCATTATACAACTTTTTGTTGTTTTCGTCAATCTGCTTACCAAGTCTGTCCTGTATGATGTTGTATAACTTTTTACCAGTATTTCCGCCCATTATAATTTTGGAAAATTCGTGTTCTTGTCCTTTATTAGCAAGTTCTCTGGCTTTTGATGCCGAGGCACCTGATGCTCCGTCCTGGTCAGGATCTCTCTCACCAGCACTTACAACATCTATGTAATCAAACTTGTAAAGCAGATTTCCTTGCTTGTCAGGTTTACCGTTGTATTGATTCAATAATTTTTGGAACTCTGTTACCCTGTCTGATCCTGCAACCATGACAATTCTAGTTCTTCCCTCTGCTTGGATTTTTTGTAATGCTTGGATTATTGTTTTCACAGCCGGGTCACCTATTGCTAGGTTTGGATAAAACATTTTTAAATAGTCTGTTTTTTCTTTATGTGTAAGTGGATCTGTTTTATTGTTTTGTTTGTGAGATAGGAAAAGATATGCTTTGCCATTCACCTGCTGAGTCATTGACTCTAGTTTGTCCAGTAATTTTTTATGTCCTATTGTCGGAGGGTTAAATCGGCCAAAGGCAAAAACTGCTGTTGAACGATCGTCTTCCTTAAGAAACAGTTCCCTTAGGTGCATCGTATTCGCCTTGCTTAATGTTTTCTAATTCTCTGTCTGAAATAACTCTAGCCACTTGTTGCCTTGTTTCTTTAGGAAACATATTGCCAACATCGTCTTGTGTTGATCCAAACTCTTTCACGTATTCTTTAGCGGCATCATCCACAAGGTACATCCAAAGTTTTTGTGCTTTCTCGTGGTCGTAAATGTTTCTTTTCAACTTTCTTTTGATGTTTGAAATAATAGGCATAAAACGTCTACGATACAGATCCTCATTGTTCATGATGTAGGTATCCAGTTCGTTTACTGCGTCCGAGTCTATGTTTTCTGAAATAAATTGTGATGCTCTCATATAAGCATATTTATTAGTATAGATTCTCTAAAAGCCACATGTAAAATGGTGAATTAAATTTAAAAGTCCATACACCATTGTGGCCCATTACCGTAACATTTTTAAAAGACTGCTTGAGTTCATATCCTGCTTCACGTTGTTGTGAGGCCCACGGTTCTGGGTATTCTGGTGTGTATACGCCTTCATAAACCAATGCTCCTATGTCAATTTCATCTATTTCAATGTTCTTGATATGTAGAAGTTGGTCTTTTAGATAATCACCTTTTTCATTAATGACAGTCTGTTTCTTGGTCTTACCTGATCTTTTAATGCTAAGGCTGTAATCATTACCTTCATTTACCTCATGCTCGAATTCTATGACGTCAGGATTGTCTTCTGTGCCGGTAATGTTACCTTTAAAATGACTCTGTCCTGCAACTATAATTTCTGCATGTGGAGGATCGTCCCACATAGTTGCATATAGTTCTAACTTAAATTTTAATTTTTCGGAAGCCATTCAAATTCTAATCCTGCTGTGTGTCCTGTGTACTCGGTATTTAAGTCCTTCCTAAACAGTTCAATTGTTATTTGAGTGCCTGGCAAAATCACTTTCATATATTTGTCAGTTTTGCTTAATATTTCTGCGTCCTTGGTCTTTCCGTTGTTTGTACACGTCAGTGTTATTGTATCCATTATCCTACCGATCCTTCCATACTTACTTCTAATAGTTTGTTGGCTTCAACCGCAAATTCTAAAGGCAACTTCTGAAACACATCTTTACAAAATCCTGACACTATCATGTTCACACTGTCCTCTTCGTTGATGCCCCTTTGCATGGCATAGAACAACTGCTCTTCGTCTAGTTTGCTAGTTGTTGCTTCGTGGTTCGCCTTGCTGGTTGAATTCCTGTTTGTTATCTCTGGCACGGTTGATGCGGCACACTTACTGCCCATCATCAGTGAATCACACTGCGTATAGTTGGTTGAGTGATCCGCCCTAGGCATTATCTTGACCATACCCCTGTACGTGTTGTGACTCTTGCCTGCACTTATGCCTTTTGATATTATCGTGCTTTTTGTGTTCTTACCTATGTGTATCATCTTAGTGCCTGTGTCTGCTTGTTGCATACCATTTGTCAGTGCTACCGAATAAAATTCACCTACACTATTATCTCCAAGTAATACACAACTTGGATACTTCCAAGTAAGCCTTGATCCTGTTTCAAACTGTGTCCATGTGATCTTTGAATTACGTCCAACACACTTGCCACGTTTCGTAACAAAATTGTATATGCCACCCTTACCAGTGACAGGGTCACCTGGGTACCAATTCTGTATTGTGGAATATTTTATTTCTGCGTCATCTAATGCAACAAGTTCTACGTTGGCGGCGTGTAATTGATTCTCATCTCTCATTGGTGCAGTGCAACCTTCAAGGTAACTGACGTAACTGCCCTTGTCTGCAATTATTAAAGTCCTCTCAAACTGGCCTGTATTGGCCGCGTTAATCCTAAAATATGTTGATAGTTCCATTGGACATCTAGTGTTTGGTGGGATATAAACAAACGATCCGTCTGTGAATACAGCAGAGTTCAATGCGGCAAATGAATGATCACTTATAGGTATCACTGAACCAAGATATTTCTTTACAAGGTCCGGATGATTCTGCACCGCTTCACTGAAACTGCAAAATATTATTCCCTGTTTCTCAAGATCTTTTTTGAATGTTGTTGCAACACTGACGGAGTCAAAAACGGCATCTACGGCAACTCCTGCCAATGCGGCTCTTTCATTTAACGGAATTCCTAATTTTTCAAAATCCTTTTTAATTTCCGGATCTACTTCATCATAACTTGCAGGGCCTTTCTTTGGAGCGGAATAATAACTTATTGCCTGATAATCTATAGGTTCTATTTCAAGGTTTGCCCAATCAGGCTTCTTGAGTATCTTCCATCTGTCGTATGCCCTTAAACGGAAATTTAATAACCATTCAGGTTCCTTTTTGATCTCACTTATCCTACGTATTACACCTTCGTTCAAACCGGGAGGTAGTGTCTCTGATTCAACATCAGTAGTAAATCCTGCTTCGTAGGTTTGTTTTAACCTATCGTTAATTGTATCTTGCATATTGTTAATTATTTTGTTTTTTTGATTGGAACAAATTTATCTGTTTCAAGATCATAAACCAAACCATGTTTTGTAGCATTGTCCACGGACTTGCCAAACAAGTTAGGCTTCATGTTACCATCTTTATCAAAACACTTAGGATTTTTCATCCATAAAAACTTACAACTACCTGCAAACTTCTTAACAAAGTTCATCCCAACTTCAACACCGTCATTGTTGGCAACACCTGACTTGTCCATTCTGTACTCTGCTGTAAAGTTAAATCCTGCATCAAATGTGTCCTTAGGCTCGTGACTGTAAAAGAAACCTATGTTCTTCTCTTTCGTGTCCTGTTTAAGGCTACTGTTTATATCTGTATAGTTTATCGTCCCGTCTAAATTGACACTTTCGGCTACTTCCAAGTCCATCGTTCCCGATGTAATATGACTTGGAAGTGAGAACGACCAACCGAAAGTTGTATGCGTATCTTTGTGTATTTCATACGCCAACCTGTAAGATTCTGTTTCTATGTCTGAGAATGATTTGATCAGACTATTGTTTGTTGTGTTAACATCTGTGAAACCTTTGGAATAATCTAAACTTAACACGTTGTTACCTAACTGGTACGAAACACCTATGTTTGCTGATGTTGTGTCATTGTTATCACCTACTGCCAACACACCATCTGAACTATTACCCAGCCATGTGTCTTGTTCACTCATGTGTCCCAATGATGTTTTTAGTTTAAATTTTTTGTTTAAGTAGAAGTCTTTTCCTACATTTAATGAATAATCTCCTGAACCGTTCTCTCCTGTGTAGAAACCAAAGTTATAGTTTTTAGCAAGATCATAATTACCACCTTGTGCAAATGAACCGTACATCTGATTGTGTGGTAAGAATGTGTTGTTGTTCTGCACCAACATCTGCACGTCAGAGAACTTTCTCTTATCTTGCACCACGAAACTAGATCCTAGATCCATGTAATAGTTTCTGTCATAGTCGTCAAGTACCATTATCTTCAAGTTAGATAAGTTAGATGGCAGTGCAGTACCTGTAGAATAATATGTGTTATTCAAACTCACTGTAGGATGATCTACCCTACCTGATGTTGCTAAACCAACCGCACCCTGTGGTTTTGTTGCCTCGTCTAGATCTAACAGACCCTGTCCGTGTATGTTAACATTATAACCTGTAAGATTTTTGTCTGCTGTGTTCATTACAAGTTTCACAAGGTTCTCCCCGTTCATGTAAGGCCACATCTGATGTAGTACACCAAAGGCACCTGTAACATGAGGAGCCGCCATACTTGTACCTGACATGGTGCTGGTGTCATTTCCGTTATTGCCCATACCAGTTGGTATTGTGCTGTTGATGTTATCTCCTGGTGCTAGGATGTAAAAATCTGATAGCCTGTGCGTGTCATTACAAGTGTTATTGACTGTGTTTATATTCAGACAAACATGCCCCGCCTTGTTTCCTGCAACACCTGTTCCTGTCCAATTTCCTACAATCACCATCTTGCCACCAAGTATAAGGTTACCGTTTGCGTCTTCTTCGACGGCCCATATACCAGGATCACCTGCGTGATCAAATCCGTAGTTACCTGCAGAGTTTACAAGTATGATGTCATTGTCTGTGGCCACTTTCCAATATTCACTGTCACCGTAGCCGTTGTTTAATATCCTAGAAGTTATCTCTGTGGCGTTGTAGGTTCCGTCTGTCAGTTGTGTCACTGTAGAACCATTGCCATCGTAAAAGAAATTTGGTTGGTTGAAACTCATGTTTACCGCTATGATGTTCATTTCTTCACCACCCGCTGAATTAGGTGATTTAAGTTTAGCCATATCGTGCAAGGCCTGTTGTGCAAGACCTTTGTTAATCATTCCATTACCATGATAGTCAACATTGGCACCTACTAGGTCGGCGTTGTATGCCACACCGTGTGTGCCTGTACCATTCTTTTCTGCGGCAACGATTCCTGCCACGTGTGTACCGTGGGAGTGCTGGCTACCATAATTTGGAACAGTGTCACTGTTTCTAACGTAATCTTTGTACCATTGATACTTGCCATTGAAGTCTGCGTGGTCTTTGTCTTGCCATGTGTCTATAACACCAAGTACCGCACCTTCACCTGTCCAACCTTTTGCGTAGGCGTCCGCGGCGTTAATTGTATTAAGTCCTGTGCTATTATTGTATTCTGTTGTCTGATGATCGGCAACCGTTGTACTAAGGTCAGCAGTCTTAGTACCAAGATTAATGTCATTGTCTGTATATGTGTTAGAAACCAATTGTGAACTTAATTGCGTCCCGGAATCACTAGTTGTGACAACTTGATTTGCAGTTGTTTCGCTAATTAAAATATTTTCTGATCTTTGAGACTCACTAATTTGTGTTGTTGTCCAATCACTGTTTGTGACGGTTGCACTACCATTTACAATTTCTGTAGTTCCGTCTTTATATGTAAGTTGTTGTCTAGGCACAGTTGTTGTCACAGTTCTTGTATCTCTTTTGACTGTATCTGTGTAGTGTCTAGTTCTGTAAACCTTAGTTGTGATCGGTGTTGTAACCGTAGTGTCCACATATCTGGTTACAACAACTGTAGATGTGTTGTCTCCGTTATTTGTAGTGACTGTCACATCTCTGTTTGCAGTATTTGTTGTGGCACTACCTTCATCTGTTTCTGTTGTGGTTTCAGAAGCATCTGTATATGTTGTTTCTGTATAGTCGGCCGATACTTCCGTGACTGTAGTCACTGTAGGTTCTAAGTCAACGGTAGCAGTCACTGGATTTTCACCCTCTCTAGTTTCGGCCTCTGTTACCACAGTCGGGTCTAAATCTGTTGTTGTAGTGTTCAGCACCGAACAAGTCTCTGGACCGTCTGATGTAGAATTATTTAGGAAAGTAGTTCTTTGGAACGTACATCTTGTTGTCACTGTTGTTCTTATGTTAGGTGTAGTCGTAATTTTATTTCTAGTCTCACTTCCACCACCGGCATTTACAGCCACCCAGTCTGTGTAACTTACTGTGGATGTTCCTGTTGTGTCTGTACTTACATCTGTGTCGTTATTGACTGTATTGACTGATTTAATTTTTTTAGTGTTTGCGTAATCACTTGAAGTTGAATTTTTTTCTTGTTCAATAATTTCATTTGCTCTAGAGGCTTTATCTACGAGATTGTAATCTGCTAGAGTAATAGTGTTTCCGTTTGCCACTTTTTGAATTACGGGTTTGACATAATTCTGTAGATAAATCATGGCCGCGTGTGCTTCTTTAAAAGAATTAGAATTGTAGATTTTGTATTTTTCACTATCTGTTTGAGCTTCGATCAATTGTTCTGTTTGATCCCATAAATTTTTTGCAGTTTCTAACTGTGTAAGAAGTGTGTTTGCTTGATCAATGTCTTGTTGGTCAGGACCAGTGATAACACCTTGTATTGCACTTATGTCTCCACTTGATATAACGGATTGAAAATCAGATAAAAGGTTGCTATACGAACTGACAAGACTTGCTGAACCTGATAGATTTGTAAGATCAGTGTCAACGAAGTTGTCAATTACACCTGCGGCACCACCGCCACCACCACCGCCACAGGCAGTAAGTGTAAGTCCTGCCACGCCGGCTAATAGTGTGTTTTTAAATTTAGATTTAATTTTCATAGGAAATATCCCATTGCGGTTGCACCCAGTAAAAAGAATAGGATGTATCTTGTGTATAATGAAAACGATTTTGTTACCTTGTAACCGTTCTCTCTAAGGCAAATAACATGGGCATCTATTGACTCCGCTGTTATATTCACATCAATTGTATTGATCTGTTCTAAGTCTTTGTCGTTCATGTTATTAGTATAACACGAAACGTAAATGTGTCAACTGAAGTTGATCTTACAAAAACCTAATGATTATGCGACTTTTTAGTGATTGTATAGTATTTTTGATACTGCACCAGCAGTCATTCCTGACACTTTTGCCCTGACCCATACAAAATTGCCAGTGAAATTGGCATGGAAAGCCAATGTAGATCCATCTAAAGATGCATCAGTGATTTCTGTTCCTGATATATCAAACCAATCATCTTCTGTTGGAGTGGTAGCCAATGATCCTTGCATGATCAAACCAATAGTTGAATCGTCATTTATAGTCGCGGCCGGATGATATGCAACAGTGTGTACTCCGTCAGGTTGTGAGTAATATCCATCGCCCTTGGCCTTGTCTGTGACAAAACCTGTATGATCTAATTTGAATGATGTAGAACCGTCTGCGTTGTCATTTGCTGATATTGTTTCTTCCACTGTGAATTCTGTTGTAGAGACCACTGCTTTTACGGTGAATGTTTTGTTGTTGTTTTGTGTACCGGTAATTGTAACAAGATCCCTTACGGCCAATTTGCCTGTTCCTGTCAGCACTGTGGAAGTAGAAGATATTGAACCGCTGGTAGATATGCTTATATCTGTTCCTGATATATCTGCCTTGTGTGAAACTTCACCCGATAATATTGTGCTTGTCTGTGCCATCAATGTTATTTATTCAGTATTTTTCCTTTTGAATCTTGCTGTTTTTGGACCAAGTCCGTACACAGCGGCCAGTTCATTAGGCTCTTGCCCATCAACTGTAAGTATATTAATATATTTGATTTTGTATGCTTTACCGTCTGCTTCGCCCAGTTCTTCACAAACACAATCATTTTCTCTTACTTCTCTCACTCTCAGTAGGCTCCTTTTGATCACAGGAGATCCCATCCAGTTTTTTTGAATCATGCTTTCAACGATGCTTTGATCATTGAATATTTTCTTATCACGTAGTTTTTTTATTGCTTCCATTTTTTACCTTTCTAAATGTTATGACTTTTTCAACGGCATTCTGTGCCATCATGAATATTGGTGTAAGAAACTTCTCTTCTGTTACATAGAAATATCCACCGGTAAAGAAATTAAATTTACTGTGTAATAGACCTAATACATCTCTACTAGTGATTAAGTAGTTGTCCTTATTCGATTCGATAAATTTTCTAAGTGTATTCACATCTGATTCGGATAGTATATTTTGTGCATCTTTCTTTAGATACACTTGATACTTGTACTTTCCATGAGGTAGTCGTGTGCAACCAATTGTGTCTTTGTCTAGATCCTTAAATTTTGGATCAACGGTTGCAGAAGCAGACCAAAAATCCCAGAAATTGTCAATCAGTTCCAATGACTTATCATAGTCAGTGTAGAATATTGCTTTCCTATCTTGGAAACGGAACTTCATTAATTTTCTATTCTTCATTATAAAGTCTGCTAGGTAAATCATATCAGGTGCGTCTGGATAGTTCTTTTTTACTTTTAACAGATGTTCGTCCGTAGTTGGATAGAACATAAGGCTACCTGGTATTTTGAATTCAGTCTTGTGCCTGAATTGTCCATAATACAACTTATTATGATTTTTTCTCATCAGACACTTTAGGTTTGAACTGATCTAACACTTGCTTTTCTTTCTTGGCTTTGAAATTAACTGTTAGTTTTTTGCCGCTCATACCCACTTCTACCATGCCACCTGCTGTAAGTTCCCCAAACAACATCATCTTAGAAAGTGGCTTTTTGATCTCGTCGTCTATAACACGTTGCAATGGCCTCGCACCAAGTTTCGAGTCAAATCCCCTTGTCATTAAGAATTCAATCGCTTCGTCTGTTGCGTTGACTTCTACGTCTTTTTCTATAGTCATTGTGTTAAGTTCAAGCAAGAACTTCTTAACAACAGATTTCATTGTGTCTTTGCCCAACTTGTCAAACTTAATAACTGCATCTAACCTGTTTCTAAACTCTGGAGGGAAGAACTTCTTGAGTGCTTTGTCGTCTTCACCTGTCCTCTCACTAGATCCAAAACCAATGTTGTTTCTTTCATTCTCTTCTGCACCTAAGTTAGATGTCATTATAAGTGTAATGTTCCTACAGTCTGCTTTCTTACCATTAGAACCTGTTACTGTTCCATAGTCCATTACTTGTAATAGCATGTTGGACACATCTCGATGTGCTTTTTCTATCTCGTCAAACAATACAACTGCATGTGGATTCTTTTCAACCTCATTAATGAACATACCACCACCCATGTTAGAGTCTTCATATCCTACATAACCCGGAGGTGATCCTATTAATTTTGCGATAGAATGTTTCTCTTGATATTCGCTCATATCAAATCTTAACAATTCAACCCCAAGTGTTTTCGCTAGTTGTCTTGCAGTTTCAGTTTTACCGCAACCTGTAGGTCCTAGGAACAGGAAAGAGCCAACAGGTTTTGTCAAACTTTTTAATCCTGCCCTTGCCACGAGTATCTTGTCAGTTATTGTGCTTATTGCCTTATCTTGTCCAAACACCTGCAATTTCATTTTTTCTTCA
>Ga0163111_10001144_pt1 | contig 16156 bp, 17 predicted proteins | sample CRUFie1St18metaG_FD_109645 | JGI IMG/M metagenome (GOLD analysis project Ga0163111, IMG submission 109645) | Marine microbial communities from the Costa Rica Dome - CRUD Field 142mm St18 metaG | ecosystem: Environmental > Aquatic > Marine > Oceanic > Photic zone | place: Costa Rica: the Eastern...
CTACTTCTAACATAGGAACATTTGTAACTAAGTTAGGCCATGTAAGTAAATAGTCTTTTGCAGGAACAGGTCCTATTGTGCCTGTGCCTATATGGGGTCCTGTTGACTTTATGCCTTTTACACTTGGTGTTTGACTTAATATATTATAGTTTACAGGATTTTTTCTTGCACCAGGTACATTGACAACATTTTGTTGCATAATACTTGCAAAACTTTCATCACCTTGAAATCTATCTTTTTCAGGAAACATTATAGTCCAGCCTACAGGACCACTGTTTTTAGTTGCAAGATCAATTACCAATTGTGCATAGTATTGTCTTGGAAATGGATACTGTCCGTATTTTGCTAAACTTTTTTCGCCAATGTTTATTAGTACAATATTGTCACTTTGTTTGATTTCGTCTAGTTGTTGATAGGCATCAAATGTTTGATTTCTTAAATTTTGTAATGGTGTAGGGTCAACTACTTTAATTGCTGTAAGTAATAATATAGAAACTATTACAGCATAGCCACTGTAAATCCATTTCATTCTTTTGGATATCCTTCGTACCACTCTTGGATAGTGTCTACTCTTACATCACGCCATGCTTTTACATCAAGTCCCCAACACACTACTGTATCTGGACTAGAGTATTTTTTAATTTTTAATTCTTGTTTTGATATATCGTTGTTTAATGTACAGGGCATTGTACGAATTTCCCCTGTACCAATTTTTTCAAAAACGATGGTAACAACACCTTTTTGTAAGGCACTGATAATTTTGTCTGAATCCATTAATCTACAAATGCTCTTTCTAACATGAAGTCGCCCATTTCACCTGTATTGCCTTCTTGCCAATTTAGTGTTTTAAACATAGTACGACATTCTTTATTCATTTCAGGAGAACCGCATACCATTATGCCGTCTCTTTCTTTAAGGAAGCCACCTGGTAAAAACTCTTCAATGTACTGCCAAAAGCGACCTGTTCTACCATAGTCTTCTCTGGTTACAGTAGGTATGTAAGTTAAAGGTAAATCTTCTTCTATACTATTTAGCGATTCTATGTATGCTAATTCGTTTACATTTCTTACTGTATGAAATAAAAATACTTTTTTAAATCTTGTGTATGTTTCAGGATCATGTGCTATACTCATAAATGGAGCAATACCTGTGCCTGTTGCTAACATAACTAAATTTTCTTTAGGGTACAAATAATCACATACTAAACTGCCTGTACATTTTGGTTTAATTAATATCTCGTCACCTATTTGTAAATGTTTTAATTTACTTGTTAAAGGACCATCGGGCACTATAATACTTAGAAACTCTAAATGGTCATCGTAGTTTGTACTTACAATACTGTATGCTCTCATAACCTTTTTAGGTAATGGACTGCCTTTAACTGTTGTATCTACATCAAGGCCTATCATAGCAAATTCGCCATTTTTAAACCTAAATGTTTTATCGCGTGTAGTTTTAAAACTGAATAGTCTATCTGAATAGTGATTAATTTCTATAACTTTTTCTTTTAACACAAGAGTATTTATTTTTATCTTATTTTGTTACAGTTATGTTTGGCGTCGTTTAATAATTTAAAGTTATTCGCAACAACAAATAAGTACAATGCATTAGAAGTATCTAACTCTTCTGGAGTCACTTGTTTATATCCGTCGTTGTAAAGTAAACTAGGTAATAGTAAAACACTTTTTGTTAATATTAATCTAGTATCACTAGGAGTTTCTGTAAACAACGGATTTACTTCTTTTATACAATCATACTTTAATGCTTTTGATGTAGAGTAAATATCCAATACTTGAAATATTGCAAATGTGGCCCATTGCTCTCTGGAGGTTCTTTCTTGTATTTCAAATTTAGGTAATATAGATTTATATCTTTCTTCTTCAATTTTGTTGCATATTTCTACATTCTTGGTACAGTAGTCAAAATCAAATTCGCTGTTGTAAGTTAAGTTATATTTTGTTGAGATTGAATGGTAACTAATAACTTCCTCTGCTTTTAACGACAGAGGAAGTATTATAATTAGTAAGAGTAACTTATTCACATTCTTTAGGATTCTTGGAGCAATATTCCATTACTGCTTTAAGAAGTTTGACCTCCTCTATCAGTTTTTTTATATCCTCTTCAGTCACCTGCTCACTCTCTTCCGAGGGTGATTCTATGCCTTCCTGTTTTTTAAAAAACACAAAAGGTTTAAAGAATGAGCGAGTTACTTTTTTGGCTCTTCTTTTGACTCTTCTTTATCGTCTTGAACTGCGTCGGTTGATTCATTTACAGAATCAGCAACAACTTCTACTGAACCAGCAACAATATCACCAGCACCTTGGACTACTCCAACGCCTAGTTCTGCACCTGTTTGAAGCAAATTACCTGCTTCATCTACAACTGCGCCTGTTACTTTAGACAATCCAGTAAAGACTGTATCTGTAGTATCGGCTACGCCTTCTACTACTGCCTCATTGATGGTACCAACTGTAGCACATCCTTGAGCGAAGATAACAAAAAATATACCAAAGAACATGTTTTTAAATTCTTTCATATGTTTTCTCCTTATATATAAGAGTTATAAAACCATCTGTTATTATAACTAGTATGTATTTATCACTATTCTATGACCTTATATCGTTTAAAGGCTCTCCTCCTAAACTATGTAGATCAGCATACCATAATTCTTGTAACAAAATTTTTCTTGTACTTTCATTTTCTGTAGAACTTATTAACATAAGTAAATTTTCTCTGTTTGATTGTTCTATTTGATATACTAATTCAACATATTTGTAAAGAATATAAAATGTTGTTATCACAAACACTAAGCCAAATACAAAACTTGGAAAAAGTGCTGTAATACCTGCTACATGTATGCCTAATACTGTATAGACATAATATTTTAAACTTTTGGTGTGTTTAGTTATAGAGGTCATAATCTAAATCTAAGGGACTTTCCATTGTGTATAAATATGCCGCCATTGGTGTTGTAGTAGTATGAGGGTCAAATGCTACCATCATTCTTTCTAAATTAGAATCTGTAAAACCTGACTCTCTGTGAATTTTATCTATTAGTAAAAATACTAAAAAGAATAAAATAAAAGGTATTAATCCTAATATAATTAGTGACATTACTACTGGAAAGTATATGTATAGCAAAGAAAAATGAAACCATGCTACAGTTAGACAATAAAATTTTAAACTTTCCGTGAACTTACTGATCATCTAATTCTTCTTTAATTAGAAATCTGATGTATTCATCTGCATTAGTTAAATTGTAATCAGATACTATTGCAAAAATTAGTGTTATGAAAACTAATGTCATTATAACTGACAAGTATAGATTTATTCCGGCTGTTATCTTCAGCCACTTGATCATATGTTTCATTATCTAGTATTATAAAGTATAAATTTACGTTTGTCAACCTTTAGTCTTGGGTAACTGATATAGCACAACCACCTATAGTTACGCAGGTTTGTGATAATGTATATGTTTGTGCTATTGAATTATGTGATTGATTTAAATATAAATCTGTGCCATAAGTACCACTTAAAGTTATAGTTGCCGAATGAGCACCATTTTTTCTTTGTTTAATCCAGACTTCGTTGTTATCGTTATTAATTGTTAAATTAAGAGTTTTACTTCCGTTTTGTAGTTGTCCAGCATATACTTCATTATTATCACCAAATATGTTTACATACATATTGTGATTTATACTGGCACTATCTTGTTTTTGTCCTGCTTTGAAATCGTTGTTGTCGCCGTGTATATCTACTCTTACTAAATTACCACCTGGTTCAGTTCCATCATAACTCCAGTTAGTGTTGCCGTTATTAGAGTTTTTATCTAAGAACCATCCTTGTGCAATCTCTACATCATTGTTATCGCCTTCTACATGAAATTCTATTTTGTTTTCGTTGCAATTTACCCAACTACATTTTTGCCATAATTTTAATGTGTTGCTATCACCGTCAATATCTCCACCTTGATCGTGTCCTTCTCCCCATACACTAGAATAACCAATGTATTGATTATTACCTTCTTGTAGTATTGCTAATTCGTTTGATTGGCCATCGAGACTAAACTTTATTTCATTATCAAATCCGTCTTGTAATGATCTGAAAATATTATTAGAAGAGTCTGAACTTATAATACCTAAGTCTAAATCAATCTTATTATTATAACCTTCTTGGTTGGCTTCTATTATTACATTGTCACCTGCTTGTCCAATAAACACTTGATTGTCGGTGTCTGCTTTTGCGTCTATAGATAAGAGCATCATCATACCCAATAAAAAATAACCCATTACTAATAAAGGTGTATCTTTTGGTTCCATATTTTTTAATTTTTCATCTATATTCATAATACTATTTAGTCTTGCGTAATTGTAATCTTAACACCTTCGCAGTTATTAAGACACATTGTTGTTTCTCCAAAGTCTTTGTCAATTACATCTATTTGTCCTGCACTTCCTTTCTTTAATTTTATTTGTACTTTGTTTGTAGCCTGCCTTAAGAAAAATACTTTACCGTCTACATCAGGTAAAATATTAAATTGATTATCTGGCTGGGCACCAAACCCTCTTGCTACTAATCTATCACTTCCTGAAGATTCTTGTTGTTCTGCTAGTGCATCTGCTTCTTCAACAATTTCTAATAAATCTCTTAAGAAGTCTATATCTAAAAAGTTAATGTCAAGTTCTGTAAACTCTAATTCTTTTTTAGATTGCTCATCTAAATCTGCAATTTCTAAAAAGTCTACATCTAATCCTTTAAAGTCTAACAAACCGCCATCTCCTTTTAGTGCTTCTTGCTGTTCTTCTTCTGCCTGAACAATTTCTTCAGGCTTACTTACAATAAACATATTGTCTATCATATTCAAATCCAAGTCAATTAATGTAACTGGATTTGTTGGAGGTGTTTCGTATGTACTAACCATTACAGCCTGAAAGGCTTCTTCTAATACTACAATGCCTCCTGCATTTGTAACTGTTATACTACCACTGGGTTTACACCCTTCTTCAAGTTTAACTTTATCGTCACAGTTTGCATCCGGTAACAATATAACTAAACTTCTACCTAGTTCGTCAACTGTAGTAGTAAAATCTGTACCCCTAATACCTATTGTTGCTGTAGGCGTTTCAATCATAATATTTTCTTTAGGAACAAGTCCTAATCCGCCTGTCGCAAACCGAGCCGTACCTGCTACAAAATTCATAGCCATTTTGCTCTTGCTTGGATCTGGGTCATACACATACTCTGTGATCTCTACAAGTGTGTGTTCTGTTAAACTAATTTGTGTTTCGTCTACAAATTTAATTTTTAAACGGCCATTCTCTGTTTCTACATTATCGTAACTTTGAATGCCTGTGTCTAATTGTGCTGTCAGTTCTTCGCCCGTGGTCCTCGTAATACTACCAGGCTTTCCACTTTGTTCAAAAATGCCGCCGATTGATTCAGCGGCATTAATATCTGTTACTGCAATCAGTATCAAGGCTACAAAATTAATCGCCCTGTTTAATACTAACTGATGCATTTTCACTGTCTAAGTCAATGTCTATTATGCCGTGGCATGCTGGGTTACATGTTGCTGTCATTTCCTGTGTAAATTGGAAATCGCCGTCACTACCGTCTAAAACAACTTTTAAACTGTGCCCACTATTGCCTGACTGTTTAGTAGCAAATGCATTGTCGTCGCCGGTTATTTCCATATCCCAAACAACGTTATCGGCATTGATAAGAATGCCAGCCATAGCACTTGTACCTGTACAATTAGTGCCACAACTTTCACCTTGCCCTTGAGCCGCCCAAACTTTGCTATTTGTAAATGATGTGTCGAAATCGTTTCGACTTCCAAGTATAACTAAATCAAAGTTCAAGTACTCAGCACTTGCTGAAGAACCAATGTCTATATCAAAGAGGTTTGTACTTCCTTGAATATCTACTAGCATATCTGCATAGTCACCACTACCACTTGCTCCAATGTTCATATCCCAGATGTTACTATCACCTAAGAAATAAAAATCTAAAACACTAGAACCACTTCCATCAAGTACCCAACTACCGAACATATCGTTGGTATTACCGTCTTGTATCAAGTCTAAAATCAAACTTGAACCAGTAAGTGTAAGGTCTGTACCTTGTGAAGCATTTCCTGATAATGTGTTACCATAACCTGCTTGTAGAATTGTTAATACCAAGTTGTCACCTGACTGATCCAATAACACTTCGTTATCTTCTGCAACAACTGGGTTAGCCATTAGTCCTACTAAAGCGAAGACACCAACTATTTTTGTAAAAAATTTATTTGTCTTCATTATTCTTCTCCATTAATGGTTTCATTCTTTAGAAGAACTCTCTTCCAAAGTGGTAATGAATCTGGATCTTTGGAAAATGTATCGACATCCTCCGCGTCCGGAAGAACGCCTGATTCTTTGAGACTCATCCAATATGCCTGTTCTTGAGCGGCAACCTGATCGTCCCAATCCTCTGGATAAACTATCTTCCAATATCCTCTTTCATCACCTTGTTTTATAAGTTCTAACACCGCGGCTTCGATCGCCGATCTAACTGCAAATGTTACACTTTCATTCTGTGTCATCCCGCTCTCTAGTTCTACTAGTTGAGTGTCCATGTCTACAAATCTAAACACATCTCCTGAAATACCAGAACTCAATACGGTCTTGCTTGTTTGCACATTAAGTATCACTTCGCCACTGAGTGTGCTAACGGCTCTAAGTGATACTACTATGCTATCTCTTCGATACTGGTTAGTTGTACCAATACCTAAGTATCTCGCCCCTGTACCTCCTGTTTCAATATTAGTGTCGTATCCTATAATACCACCTTCTAATATCATCCCAGCAAATAACATTGGCTGTAGTTCTTGGAACTCATCTAATCCTGCTTGTTTGGCAGTTTCAGATCTAGTACTTCGAACTATTTGTCTTTCTCTTACTAAGTTATCTAAACCTAATCCTCTTTCTACTACTCTAAACCATGTTCCTTTTGGATTCTCTCCTGAACCTGCGGCTTTAAGAGCATCTACTAATAAACTCTTTGCGTCTTGCGTAACTGCTGTACTAAAACTAGCAACTCCGTCTTGACTTTTTCTTTGGCCTGTTCCATCGCCAAATGTATATATAGCAACCACTGGCATATTTTCTGCTGGTGGTAGATATCGTAATTTTCTATATGTAGGTAATTCTATTTTTTGTGGTTCTTCAACACACTCTAAAAAGTCTGTTTGACAAACTTCGTCACCAGGTATTGCAATGCTGGCACACCCACTTAAATATAAAACACCTACTAATGCTATAATTAAATTTTTATACAATTTTATCCGCCCGATATTTGTCCTATACCAATCGGTATCTCAATAGTTGTAATAGTTCCATCAGGGTCAACAATGGTCATTACAATAACTTCTAAACCATCTGCGTTTACAGTAACCTGATACGATACTGTATTACCCTCAATGCTAAATGAACCACTTGTAGCACCTGTACATTCAACTACTGTTGCTGGATCACAAAACATACTGTCAACGAGGCCCTTAGAAATTTGACTGTAAATTCTACTCTCTAAATTTCTAATGAACTTGTTAATTGTACTGTTTGCATCTTCCCTTTCAGCCGCTCTTAAAGCCGCTTCTATATCATCTCTAATTTTATCTCTACGTGATTTTTCTTGGTTCTCAATCGTTAAATAATGAGCACCAGTTCCAACACCACTAAAACTAGGATTTTTAAATTTAAACTTTATTTCATCTCCAAATGCAGGAAATGTTATTAAACAAAAACCAATTACAAGTAAAGCACCAACAACTGCATTAGATACTCTATTGTTTAATTTTCTTTCATTCATTTTACTTTATTCTCCTGTTCCTCTATTTTTTTAAGAGCCTCTTTTTCTTTTGCATCTGCTAAAAGTTGTTGTGTTGCTCTATATTCTAATACAACATTTACTTTCTGTTGTAATCTGATTTGATCTTGATCTAACATTCTCATTTGATCAATACATCTAATCAATGCCATGTGCATGTCTCCTAATGCTGGCTTAACTTCTTTATTCATAAAATTCCAAACATAGTAAATAAAGTATCCTAAGAATACTACTGCTACTACTGGAAATCCGTAATCGTTAATTAGTCCTGCTACATCCATTAATCTCTCCTTGAATCTACTTTACCGTCTTCGACAAAATTTTCTGCTCTTGCAATTCTATCAATGTCTGGTCTCAGTTCCAAGGCACTACTAACAAGCAGATCAATTTTGATCATTTCATTGCTCATTACTCTTGCTCTTGTTGTTAAGGCTTCACAGAAACTTGTGAGCGTCTTGACTTGACCTACGACGCCTGCCATCATTTGTTTGATTGTGAGGAATATAAAATACCCCATTGCCATACTTCCAGCAATAGGTAACCCTACCTCCGCTATTAACTTAAATATATCTTCCATTTATGCACACTCTGTTTATTGTTGTTTATTGTTTAAGTGTGTGTCTGTGTTACTCTCTACAACTGTATTTATCAAAATCTGGCCAAAAAGAAAGGGCCTAAAAAGACCCTTTCTAAAGTTTTGTAAACTTACATTAAGTTTATTAATGCTTCTATAACAAATTCACCTTCGTCTGCTGATTCCATTGCTTTACCAAGTATTGTACCTGCTTTAGCATCGTTATCTGCTTTTGCTCTGCCTTCAACATCAGCACTTACTAATAAGTCACCTTTGTTTACCGGGCCAACAACTTTAACAGGTACTCTACCTGCTAATGCTATGGCTGGGTGAGTGTCGTTATCGCCTGCTTCACTGTTCATTAAGTGTGCTGGATTTGTTGAAACAACTCCTGCTACACTATGATGTCCTGCTTCTGCACATGCTGTAACTTCTTTTTCACCACCAAAACAAACTACTGTTCCTGGTTCTAGAGGTTTATCTGATTCATATCTTTCAGCCAAGTCAGCATATTGAGCCGCTGTTGCTGTACCGTTAAAGGTATTAGCATACATTGTACCAAACTTAACTGTACTTGAACCTATGTTATATGTTCCTGTTGGGCCAGTAGCAATGATATTTCTAGTTGTTATATCACCACTAAATGTACCACCTGGGAATGGATTACCTGACGGTCCTGTTGGACCTGTAGCACCTTGTGGACCCTGAGCACCTGTGGCACCCTTCTGTCCTTGTGGTCCTGTTGATCCACCTGGGCCTGTTGGACCAGTTCCACCAGTTACACCGACTTCACCTTTTTGTCCTTTTGTTCCCTGTGGTCCAGTTCCACCAGTGTCACCCTGTCCACCCTGTGGTCCTTGAGCACCTGTGGCACCTTTATCACCTTGAGCACCTTGTCCACCTTGTGGTCCTTGAGCACCTGTGGCACCTTTATCACCCTGTGGGCCAGTTGCACCTGTATCGCCTTGTGGTCCTTGAGCACCTTGAGGTCCAGTTGCACCCTGAGGTCCTTGTGGGCCTGTTGGTCCTACTTCACCTTTTAATCCACTTGATGATCCTACCCAGTTACCTGATGCGTCAATTACTTGCGTACTATCAGCATAAAAACCAGCACCAGAAACGGCCGCGTCAGCAGTCCATCTGTCTGTAGTTTCATTCCATAGGAACTGTTTATTTGTTGAATCACCCCTTTCAACTTCAATACCTGAGTTTTCACTCGGAGTACCTGTAACATCACTGTTAAGAACAATAATGTTATCACCTGTTGAAACTGTAGTTGAATTAACTGTAGTTGTTGTACCATTAACAGTAAAGTTACCTGAAACGATAACGTCACTACTAAATGTTTTTGCACCACCAACTGTTTGAGTACCTGATGTTCTTACAACTGTGTTATCTAAGTCTAAACTATTAGCACTTGCTGTAATACCATCTCCGCCAACTGCATTAATAACACCTGAACTGTATGTAAGACCAGCACCTGCTAATCCTGAATCAGTTGTAAATGTTAATGTACCTGCTGAATCATCATATGTTGCTACAATACCATCGCCGTCTACGACTAAAGCATTTACTCTGTCGTCTACTCTTTCATTTGTAAAGTATAAATTACTTGATCCTTCTGATAAGTTATCAGTATCAAATGCACCCATATTAACCGCTATGTCATTTGCATTTACAGTTATACCTGTACCTGCTCCAACATTAAGTGTTCTGTCAGCGGCTATAGTACCGCCACCTGTTAGACCTGAGCCTGCTATAACACTTACTGTACTGTGATCAATATGCTCGTTTGCTACAAAGTTGTTTAACGCATCGTGATCGATACCGCTATCATCTGTACTAATAGTACCACTTGATATATTAATACCTGTGCCACCACTAAAGTGTGCTCTTACTTCTGCGGCACTTGGGCCTGTGTAAGTAATAACACCAGATGTACTGTTGTATGCTAATGCACCGTCACCACCTGAGTCGGAAACACTTATGGCTGATCTTGCTCTTGCATTTGTAAAGTATAAGTTAGTTGAACCTTCTGCAATTTCATCTGAATTATCTTGTCCAGCCGCAACACTATCAACGTATGCTTTAACAGATTGTTGTGAAGGAACATGTGAAGCACTATTACTTGCCATGTTGTCTTCGTCCTTAATTGCGTTTGCAATTCTGGCGTCTGCTCTTGCATTTGTAAAATACAAATTAGTACCTTCTGATAAATCTGCTGTGTCATGGTTTGCAATACTTGAAACTGTACCTGTAACTGCACCAGTTAAAGCACCTTCAAAACTTGTTGCTTTGACGTTTTCTGAACCAAATGTCCATTCGCTTTCTGATACATCATATAATACAGATTTGATTGTTCCTGCAATGTTGGCTTCAAGACCTGCATCTTGAGAAGTACCATCACTGTTTACACGGAAGATATTATCAACTGTTTCTGTTGTAGTGGAATTAACAACTGTCTGTGTACCACTTACAGTTAAGTTACCACCGATAGTAACGTCTGATGCCAATTTAGCATCGACTCTTGCGTCTGCTCTAGCATTTGTAAAGTATAAGTTTGAACCTTCTGTTAAACTTCCTGTATTTGGTAATACAGCATTTACTCTAGCATCTGCTCTTGCATTTGTAAAGTATAAATTAGTTGATCCTTCTGATACGTCATCACTATCACCACTTAATTCGCTTAATGCATCTTTAGTGGCTAACTGAGCGTCAACGTATGCTTTAGTTGCCGCATCTTGAGCCGCAACCGGATTGTCCAAATTATTAATATTATTACTGTTAGCATTGATATTAGATGCAATCTTAATACCACCACTTGAAGTAATTGTTTTGTTCGCTGTTAAAACAACGTCTGTTTTTAATTGAATATCGCCACCAGCAGTAAGTTCAATATCACCAGAACCAGTTGTTAAGACACTAACGTTTTGGTTTGAGTCAGCACTAACTGTAATTGTACCTGAATTATCAGAAATTACTTGCTGTCCGTTAACGTATAAAGATCCTGGACCTACAAATACGTCTTTCCATACATTAGATGCACTACCTAGTTGGTAAGTGTTATTGGCACTTGGTATTAAATTACCACCAATGTTTTCATGATCAATATTAACAGTAACAGTACCACTTGTACCACCGCCTGTTAAACCTGATCCTGCTGTAACACCTGTTATATAACCTGTGTCAGTTAGACTTAATTGTCCTGCACTAGCAGATATACCTGTACCTGCCATTGCCGCTACAAAGTCTACAATGCTTTCTTTTTTACTGGAATTGTCAGTAGCATCAATAAATGCTATGCTGTCTGCACTAACATCTGCTGTTGCACCTGTTAGTTCGTTAAGGTCAAGTGCTAATGAAACAGTACCTGTTGTACCACCTCCACTTAAACCATCACCAGCAGTAACACCTTCGATATCACCTGCGTCATTAGTAAAACTAATTACACCAGTTGAACTGTTATAACTTAAATCACCACTTGCACTTATCTTTCCTCTGATTACTGAATCAGCGATACCTAATGTACCTGATGATGCTGTTAAGTTTGTTCCTGCCATTCCAGAAGCCAAATCTGCAATGCTTTCTTTCTTTGAACCGTTTGAGTCGTCTGCGTCAATGATAACAATACTGTCGTTTGCTACACTCACTGCCGCCGCCGTTAGTTCGTTGAGGTCAAGTGCTAGTGAAACTGCTCCACTAGTACCGCCACCACTTAAACCATTTCCTGCTGTAACACTCTCAATATCACCTGCTGAAGTTGTATTAGTAATCGTTAATGTGCCACCGGCATCATCATATGATAAACTAATACCCGAACCAGCAGTAAGTAAACTACCTACTACATCTTCGATGTTTTCTTGGGTATTGATTTCTGAGTATTTTGCAAGTCTATGACCACCAGCCGTGCTACCGTCGTGAACTCGGATGGTGTTATTGGTGGTATCAATCGTGATCTCACCTGCTAGACCCGTAAAGGAATTATGTTCTGTGGCTGTACCTCTTCTTCTCTGAATCGCGTATGCCATTATTTTTCTCCTAAATTAAATAATATTTTTTAACGTTAAATTATATTGGTTGCTGAATTGTTGTATGTGTATGTGCAACCTAGAAGATTTTGACTACTTTTTAATATGTGTGCCCGAAATACATAAGTTAGCCAATTGGGGCAAGTACATGTATTTATCTATTTGAGTGGTTTTGATAGTTCTTCCCAACTTGTTTCATAATCTGAATCGCCATCTGCATAACCCATTACACCTAACTTTTCATATTCAGGTATAAGTTCGTCTGTGAGTAGTCCAATTCTTTTTAAGTTAGGCATTATTCTGCTGAATAACACATCTTGAAATTGTGTTTGAAATATAAATTCTTTTTGAAATTCTTCTGTAGATTCTAAGTCCATACCATATTTTTCCCAAACATCATATGCTCTTAATCTATTTCTGCTTACAGTACAGGCCTCTAAGGCAAATTGAGCTCTGTCGTTACGTTCTTCTTCACTTAGTGTTTTTACATATTCTTCTAAATAGTTTACACCAAATGTTACATGCCTTGCTTCATCTCTAATAATGTAATCTAGCATTTGTTCATATACAGGATCATTAGTTGCATTCTTGGCCGCATTAAAGGCCGCAAGTGCTAATCCTTCTATAACAATTTGCATACCTATAAACTTTAAATCCCAACGTGGATCAGTTAAAATTTTATCTAGTAATCCTTTAAGAGCTCTGCCTATAGGCCAAGTACGTTTTAATCTAGTTTGTAAATATTTGTTAAAGGCTTCTACATGTCTTGCTTCATCAAATGTTTGACTAGCCGCATATAGTTTAGCATTAAACGTAGGTGCACAACTGGCCAATTGACTTGCTACTAATAAAGCACCTTGTTCGCCATGTAAAAATTGACTAGTACTCCAAGCATTTAGATCTCTAATAAACTCTAGTTTCTTATCTTTGTCCCATTCTGCATACACAGGATGATTGCTCCACTGGGTATCTTCAAAGTCAAATTCTTCTGTGCCTATATCTTTAAATTCAGGTGTCCAGTCAACATCTACTTCTGCATTCCAGTTTAATTTTTTACCTAACTCATAAAGTTTTTTTACACGATTATCTTGTACTGTATAATCCCAATTATAAGCACCTGTAAGTGGAGTTTTAAATATCTCTACAACGTCTGTGGGTTCTAAGTCTGCAGGATATTCGTCCTCATGCAGAACGATCTCTCGTGGAGTTTGACCTTTAATAATTTTCATATTAATATTTATACTAAGATTTCAATAACGCCTGGAGCGGCTTCTGTTTTAGTTTCTAATGCTATACCAATAATTTGTAATGGACTTAACTTGTTTGGTGCTACTGCTACCATACCGTGTCCTAATGTATCACTTGCAATAAGTACATCGCCTTTTTTAACAACGCCACCTACTTTACATGGTACTCTACCACGTAATGCTACTGATACAACATGTTCACTTTCTAATTCTGCATTCATTAAGTATGCTGGGTTTGTACTTACTACACCGACTACATAACTACCAGGTTCGTTTACTGCTGTTACTTCAGCATTACCGCCTATCCTAACAACTGTTCCTGGTTCATAGTTTGCATCTGCTTTGTAATTTTCTGCCAAGTCAGCATATTGAGCCGAAGTTGCTGTTCCATTAAATGTATTAGCATACATAGTACCAAATTTAACAGTACTAGAACCAATATTATATGTGCCAGTTGGTCCAGTTGCTAATATATTTCTTGCTGTTATATCGCCACTGAATGTACCGCCTGGGAATGGATTACCTGATGGTCCTGTTGGTCCAACTACACCCTGCGGACCTTGTCCACCTGTAGCACCTTTTTGACCTTTATCTCCCTGTCCACCTTGAGCCCCTTGAGCACCTTGTGGTCCTTGAGCACCAACTTCACCTTTTTGTCCTTTGTCGCCTTGGCCACCTTGAGGTCCTGTTGGACCTGCTGGACCTTGTGGCCCTTGTGTTCCTTGCGTACCTTGTGTTCCTTGTGATCCCTGAGCACCTTTATCACCTTGTGGTCCTTGAGCACCCTGTGGACCTGTGGGTCCTGTGGCTCCTGTTGCACCTTTATCACCAGTAGCACCTTGCGTACCCTGTGTTCCTTGTGTTCCTTGCGGTCCTTGTGGGCCTGTTGGTCCAACTGCACCTTGTGGACCTTGTGCTCCAGTGTCTCCTTTTTGTCCTTGTGGTCCTTGTGGGCCTGTTGACATTGATGCCCATTGATAATCTGTACCACTCCATTGTAAAACTTCATTTGCTCCTGCTGAACTAACATTAAGATGAGTATCTACTCTAGCATTAGTATAATATAAATTTGTGCCTTCTGTTAAGTTAGTTGTTGATGAACTTGATTCATCTAATAATTTAATCCAGTTACCGCCATGTGCAAAATAACCTTTACCTGTTCCATGTACATGAGCAAACATGCCGTGATATGTTGTAGCACTTGGTAAGTTGCCTTCTGTAGAATACATGTTACCAAATAATACTTTACTGCCGCCCATATCAAGGTCAGCACCTGTAATTTCTGTTCTAACTCTTGCGTTAGTGTAATATAAATTGGAACCTTCTGCTAAATCTGTTGTGCTTCTTGTACTTAATGCACTTGCTTGTAATTTACCACTAGCATCAAATAATGATACTGAGCCTGGGCCTGTGATTGAACTATTAAATATTGCTCCATCACTATATGTTTTAACACCTGCAATAGTTTGAGCACCACTTGTTCTAACAACTGTACTGTCTACTGATACTGAAGTTGTACCAACACTTATACCTGAACCACCACCAACTGATAAATTTGCGGCACCACTTGTAGCACCACCTTGTAAACCGTTACCTGCAATGACTTCTGTGATATCACCTTGGTCGTTAGTAAAACTTATAACACCAGTTGAACTATCATATGCTAAATCGCCACTTACACTAATTGCAGATCTTACTCTTGCTGTAGTATGGTATAAGTTTGTTGAACCTTCTGATACATCATCTGTATCTCCACTCCAACTAATAACACCTGTGCCGTTATTGTATGCTATTGGTGAAGTAGCACTTATTAATGCTCTTGTTGTTGCATCTGAAGGGCCATTTATTGTTAATGTACTACCTGTTACACCAGTTGTTATGTTTGTTCCACCTGCAATAGTAAGTGTATCTGAATTTGTACTACTTGCAAATGATCCTGAATCTGATGTAAATGTTTTAACTATATTTTGACTACTACCTAAATCAGAGTTAGTAAATGTTATTACATTTGCTGATTCACTTACAGTTATTCCTGTGCCACCTGCTACTTTAACAAAATTATGATATGTTGTAGCACCAACTGTTCTTGATCCACCATATACTGATGTACCACTTGCACCTGTTGATTCTATTGAACCTGACACACCTCTATTTGTTAAAGGATATGCTGTTCCGTTTATAACACCGTAAATTTCACTGTTACTAGCATAAATTACACTATCAGGATTATCGCCGTCTCCAAATACATCTGTGTTTGCACTGGAGTCATCTGTGGCACCTGTAGCCTTATATGATGCATTAGTTATGTCTTTTAATAATAAATGATTTACACCTACACCACCGTTGACTGTAGTTGTTAATATTGTTTCTGCTGAACCACTTCCTAAGTCGCCAATTGCAAATCCTGAACTTGCTAATCCGCTATTGTCTTTGTTTATATC
>Ga0163111_10001147_pt1 | contig 16144 bp, 12 predicted proteins | sample CRUFie1St18metaG_FD_109645 | JGI IMG/M metagenome (GOLD analysis project Ga0163111, IMG submission 109645) | Marine microbial communities from the Costa Rica Dome - CRUD Field 142mm St18 metaG | ecosystem: Environmental > Aquatic > Marine > Oceanic > Photic zone | place: Costa Rica: the Eastern...
CTTCGGCGCGCTCGATATAGCCCCAGACGATATCGATGATGTCTTCCATCGTTTCGCGCAATTCGCTGCCCGAGGACAGGTCGCGGCTGAATGTCCGTTCGCCGCCGACCGATTTGCGGATACGGCTGGACCGGACCGGTCGCAGGTCGATCCCGCGTGCTGCACGATAAAGGTAATCGGCAAAGCTTCCGAAATGAGCCCGCAGCCATTCGATGTCCCTCGTCGCCAGGTCGCCGCCGGTCTCGATGCCGAGGCGGGCCATCTTTTCGGCGCCTTTCGGGCCCACTCCGTGAAAGCGCCTGATCGGCAGGTCGGCAACGAAGCTGGCACCGTCGCCGGGCCGGATCACGCATAGCCCGTCGGGCTTGTTCTGGTCGCTCGCGATCTTGGCGAGAAACTTGTTGTAGCTGACCCCGGCGCTTGCGGTCAGCCGCGTTTTCGCCCGGATTTCCTGGCGGATCAGCTCGGCGATCCGCGTGGCGCTCCCGATGCCCAACTTGTCTTCGGTCACGTCGAGATAGGCTTCGTCGAGGCTGAGCGGTTCGACGAGGTCGGTGTGGTGGCGGAAAATCGCGCGGATCTGCTGGCTGACCTCGCGATAGACGTCGAAGCGGCTCTTGCAGAAAACGAGTTCGGGACACAGCCGCCTGGCGGTGACGCTGGGCATGGCGCTGCGCACGCCGAATTTGCGCGCCTCGTAGCTTGCCGCCGCGACCACGCCGCGCCCGCTCGACCCGCCGACCGCGACCGGCTTGCCGCGCAATTCGGGATTGTCGCGCTGTTCGACGCTGGCGAAGAAGGCATCCATGTCGACATGGATGATCTTGCGCAGCCCGTCGGCCTCTTTCTCGCCTTCGCCACCCTTGTCTTCCATGCCACTCATGCTGCTTTAGATAGGTGAGCGGGTTGCAAAGCGGAACCTTGTCCGCCACGTGGCATATTGTGCAAATGCGAAGCGATCCCCTGGCCGGCGGCGAACGCCCGATTTCCCGCGCCGCCGAGGGGCGACGGATCGGCGAGCGCGAACTCATTGGCATGATGGCGCTGCTGATGGCGTGCAATGCCTTCGGCATCGATGCCATCCTTCCCGCGCTCGACGACCTCGCCGGTTCGCTCGGCGCGCAGGGCAACGACCGGCAGTTCGTTGTCGGGATCTACCTTCTCGCAGGGGGGATCGGGACCCTCATCCCGGGAGCCTTCGCCGATCGCTACGGGCGCCGCCCGGTGCTGTTCACCGCGTTGGGGTTCTACATCGCCTTCTCGCTCGCCTGCGCGCTGGTGACCAGCTTTACGCAACTGATCGTGCTGCGGGCGCTGCAAGGATTCTTCGCAGCGGGGATCATCGCCTTACCGCCAGCCATCATCCGCGACCGAGTGGGCGGCGACAAGATGGCGCGGATGATGAGCCTCATCTTCGTGATTTTCCTGCTCGTCCCGGCGGTCGCGCCGAGCATCGGGCAGGGGGTGCTGCTGGTGATGGGCGACTGGCGCTGGATATTCGTATCGATGGCCGTGTTAGGCGTGGCCATGACGCTGTGGGTGCATTTCCGGCTGCCCGAAACACTGCATGAGGAAGACAAGCAGCCCATCAGGGTGGGCGTCATCGCGCGCAACATGCGCAGCGCCGTCACCCTGCGGTCGACCATCGGCTATACCCTCGCGAGCGCGCTGGTGTTCGGCGGATTGTTCGGCTTCATCAATTCCTCGCAGCAGCTGATCGGCGAAGCCTTCGGCGCAGGCGACATGTTCCCGCTGCTGTTCGCGATCTGCGCGGGATGCATGGCGCTTGCCAACTGGTCGAACAGCCGGATCGTCGAACGCCACGGCGCGCGGCGCGTCAGCCATACTGCTCTGTTCCTCTTCATCATCGTTGCCGCGCTGCAATTGTGGTTCGCCAACCAGCCCGATGAAAGCCTGTGGACCTTCGTGCCGCTGATGGCGGCCAATATGAGCCTGCTCGGCTTCATCGGCGCGAACTTCGGCTCGATCGCGATGCAGCCCTTCCGCCATATCGCTGGCGCCGCATCGAGCGCGCAGAGCTTCATGCGCATGACCACGGGCGCGCTGCTGGGCGCGGCGGTGGGCTACGCCTATGACGGGACTGCACGCCCGCTGGCGCTCGCGTTGCTGGTCACTGCGACGGTCAGCCTCGCCTTCGTGCTTTATTCGGAGCGGGGGCGGCTGTTCGGTCCGCCGGAACCCGACAACGAAACCGACTAACGCTCGCTTTCCAGCCGCCGCCATGCCAGCCCGGCGAATTCGCACAGCAGCGGGCGGGTGTCGCGGGGATCGATGATGTCCTCGACATTGAAGCGCTCGGCGCTGCGAAAGGGGCTGGTAACCTTGTCGAGCCGTGCGCGGATGGCGTCGAGCTCGGCTGCCGGATCTTTCGCCGCCTCGAGGTCCGATTTGTAGGCAACCTCCAGCCCGCCCGCGATCGGCAGGCTACCCCAGTCGCCGCTCGGCCAGCAGTAGCGGTACTGGTAGGTTTCGGCATTGCTCATAGCGCTGCCCGCGATGCCATAGGCGCGGCGCAGCACCACCGAGGCGAGCGGGACGCTGGCCTTGTAGACGGCATTCATCGCCTGCACGCCATAGCGGATCGTGCCCGCCGTTTCCGCCTCGCGGCCGATCATGAAGCCGGGATTGTCGACCAAGTGGACGATCGGCAGGCGGAACTGGTCGGCCAGCTTGACGAACCGTTCGACCTTCTCGCTGGTCTTCGCGTCCCAGCTGCCGCCGAGATAGGACGGGTCGCTGGCGAGTACCATCACCGGCCAGCCGTCGAGCCGTGCGAGCGCGGTGATACAGGCGCGGCCCCACATGCGCCCGATCTCGAACACGGTGCCCCGGTCGAAGACCATCTCGAGGCAACGGCGCATCGAATAGACCTGCTTGTCCTCGCGCGGGACGAGCGAAAGCAACTCTTCTTCGCGTCGGTCGGCGCGGTCGGTGCATTTCGCGCGGCGGGCCAACTGGCCGACACGCTCGGGCATGAAGGACAGGAAGTGGCGAGCGCGGGCGAAGGCTTCGGCCTCGCTGGCCACTTCGTCGTCGATCACGCCGTTGCGCGTATGGATCCCGCTGCCGCCGAGATCTTCCTTGGCCTGCTGGTGATCGACCGAGCCCTTGTAGCTTTCACCGAGGCCATCGACCACGGCGGGCCCGGCAGCGAAGATCTGGCTGAGTCCCTTGACCATCACCGAATAGTGGCTGGCAACCGTGCGCGCAGCGCCAAGGCCTGCAGTAGGGCCGAGCGCAAGCGCAACCACGGGCACGGTATCGAGATTCTGTACCACGTCCGACCAGCCGGGCACTGCGGGAATATAGGTCGCGCCGATCTGTTCGAGCGTCTTGACCGATCCGCCGCCACCGGTGCCGTCGATCATGCGGATAATGGGCAGGCGCAGCTCATGCGCCATCTTCTCGGCCTGAACCATCTTGCGGCTGATCCCGGCATCTGCCGCACCGCCGCGAATGGTGAAATCGTCCGCCGTGGCGACCACGGGGCGGCCGTTGATCAGCGCCTTGCCGAACAGGAAGGGGGCAGGGAGGACGCCGGTGACATTGCCCTCATCGTCATAGGAACCCTTGCCGGAGATCTTGCCGATCTCGCGGAAGGACCCGTCGTCGACCAGCGCCGCGAGCCGCGCGCGGGCATCCATCTTGCCGCGAGAATGCTGGCGCGCGACCTTGTCCGCGCCGCCCATCTGCTCGGCCAGCGTCTCGCGTGCGCGCAGTTCCTCGAGTTCTTTTTCCCAGCTCACCACTCTCTCCCCACACGTCATTGCGAGGAGCCGCAGCCGACGCGGCAATCCAGAGCGCATCGGGACTGGATTGCTTCGCTACGCTCGCAATGACTGGGGAGTTTGTGAAGCCCTATTCTTCGACCGGCTCCACTACGCACAGCACGGCCTCGACCTGCACCTGGCTGCCGGCGACGGCGGACAGCTCGGTGACGGTCCCGTCGAAGGGCGCTGTGAGCGCGTGTTCCATCTTCATCGCCTCGAGCACCATCAGCCGCTGGCCCGCGGTGACCGTATCGCCCTCGGCGACATCGACCGCAATGACCTTGCCCGGCATCGGCGCGACGATGGCCCCATCACCCGCTGCCGCGGCGCCCGATCCACGCGACTGGCGCTCGAAGGCGAATGCCTGACCATCGGCAAAAACGACGGCGCGCGCCGGATCGACGAACCCCGTGGCATCCAATTCGTTCAACGATGATGCAGCTGCGACAGTTCGTGACTGGCCTTTGTGCAAAAGCGTCGTCGCCAGCACTCCCGGTGCATTGAGGCGGAAGCCCATCGGCAAGTCAGCATGCTCTTCAAGCTCGGCGAGGGCGATGAAATCTGCGGCATTCTGCCAGATGCCGTCATCGGCTTCATCGGATGAAACGAGGCTGTCTAGCTTGGTCTCGATAAAGCCCGTGTCGAGATTTGCGTTATCGAAATCCTCGTCGCGCAGGCAATTGGCAATGAAAGCCGCATTGGTCTTGACCGGCCATATTTCGACACCCTCGGCAATGCCGGCGAGTTGGTCGATGGCCTCGTCACGCGTTTCGCCCCAAACAACCAGCTTGGCGACCATCGGGTCGTAGAAGGGCGAAATCAAATCGCCTTCCTCGACGCCGGTTTCGATCCGCCCTTCGGTGCCAAGGTCGAAATGATCCAGTGCGCCGGTGGACGGCAGGAAGCCGCCGTTCGGATCCTCGGCGTAGAGGCGCGCCTCGATCGCATGACCGTCGATGTAAAGCGCGTCCTGTGCCAGCGGGATCGGTTCGCCGCTCGCCACGCGCAGTTGCCATTCGACCAGATCGACCCCGGTGATTTCTTCGGTAACCGGGTGCTCCACCTGAAGCCGGGTGTTCATTTCCATGAAGAAAATGCGGTCGGCGCGCAGGCCTTCTGATGCGTCGGCGATAAACTCAATTGTGCCTGCGCCCTCGTAATCGACCGCCTTGGCGGCGCGCACGGCGGCGGCGCAGATTTCCTCGCGGGTGGCCTCGTCCATGCCGGGGGCGGGGGCTTCCTCGATCACCTTCTGGTGGCGGCGCTGGAGCGAGCAGTCGCGTTCGAACAGGTGGACGACATTGCCGTGGGCATCGCCGAAGACCTGCACCTCGATATGGCGGGGCGAGGTGATCCACTTCTCCAGCAGCACCTCGTCATTGGAGAAGCTGGCCTTGGCCTCACGCCGGCAGCTTTCCAGCATCGCCTCGAAATCCGCAGCCGCATCGACCTTCCGCATGCCCTTGCCACCGCCACCCGCGACGGCCTTGATCAGCACGGGATAGCCGATGGCGTCGGCCTCGGATTTGAGCCGCTCGACCGACTGGTCTTCGCCCTCGTAGCCAGGCGTCACCGGTACACCCGCCGCGCGCATCAGCTTCTTGGCGGCATCCTTCAGACCCATTGCCTCGATGCTCGATGGCTTGGGGCCGACCCAGATCAGCCCCGCATCGATCACCGCCTGTGCGAAGGCTGCGTTCTCGGACAGGAAACCATAGCCCGGGTGGATCGCCTGCGCGCCGGTCTGTTTTGCCGCGGCAATGATCTTCTCGCCCATCAGGTAGCTCTCGGCAGCGGGGGAGGGGCCGATATGCACTGCCTCGTCGGCGGAGCGCACGTGCAATGCGCGCGCATCGGCATCCGAATAGACCGCGACCGTGGCGATACCCATGTCGTGCGCGGTGCGGATGATGCGGCAGGCGATTTCGCCACGATTGGCGATCAGGAGCTTCTCGATCATGCGGGTGCCGCTAACCTATTTTGCAAGGCATTGCGAGCCGCAGGCGGTGCAATCCATCCACGAGCGTGTTCGCAAATGTCATGGCTGGACACGCAGTGCCGAACGGCCTTTCGGGGCCGTCGTGCAATGCCGGCTATTGCGGGGCTACCAGCCAGCCACCGGCCTGAAATCGTGCCTGCTCCACAGGATCGGTTCCGCCGGAGGCGCGGGGCGGTTCCACAACGCCTCGAAGAAGGCGGCTACGATATGCGCGGCCTTTTCGGGTGTGCTGATCCGCGTCCGCGTATCCCAAGCCAGCTGGCCGCGGTTCAGGACCTTGCGGCCGATGCCGCCGTAGATCCGTGCCGCTGCCAATACCGCCCAGCGTTGACGGAAGCGGAGCCGGCGCGCGCCAAGCTTGGCCGCGGCTTCGTGCTTTTCCATCAGCGCGATCATGCGCGGCATCAGGCTGGCGAGCCGGAAGCGGTTTTCGGGCAGGGCATGCTCGCCCTTTTCCCAGCCCATCTCGTCGAGCCAGGTCTGCGGCAGGTAACAGCGGCCCGCATCGTTATCTTCCACGATATCGCGCGCGATGTTGGCGATCTGGAAAGCGAGGCCGAGATCGCACGCGCGATCGAGCGTTTCGCCATCGTCGGGATGCACGCCCATGATCCGCGCCATCATGATGCCGACCGCGCCGGCAACGTGATAGCAATAGCGCATCATGTCGGTCTCGGTTCGCGGGCTCCAGCGCGCGGCATCGAGCGCAAAGCCCGCGATCACGTCGTTCGCTTCCTCCAGCGTCAGCCCGCATTCGTCGGCGACGAGGCCGAAAGCGTCGAAGGCGGCATCCGCGGTCGGCTGTTCTTCGAAGGCGCGGCGGGTAAGGATCCGCAGCGCCTGAACGCGGTCCTCTGCCTCCTTCATATCGCCCTGGTCGCCCAGCGGCCCACCTTTGTCCTGATTGTCGGCGATGTCGTCGCACCGTCGGCACCAGGCGTAAAGCAGCCAGCTGCGCTCGCGGGTGGCCTTGTCGAACAGCTTGGAAGCGGCAGCGAAACTGTGTGAGCCCTGCTCGATCGAATCGAGCGATTTCTCGACCAGCACGGCGCGGTCGCGACCACCCCCGGCCCGGGCCGGAGTGGCACGCATATAGCGCGACTGGACGAGAGTGCGGGGCTTGCTCAGAGGTCGTCGGCCTTCATCTGGAAGATGGGCGTATGCGGTTCGTATGACGCCATCTTGTCGAGCAGCCCGTCGAGCGTGGTATCGTGCACCAGAATGCCCTGATGCACGGGGCGCACGAAGCCGACCTCGGCCATCTTGCGGTTGAACGCGATCAGCTCGTCGTAGAAGCCGAAGGCGTTGAGCAGGCCGACCGGGTTGTCGTGATAGCCGAGCTGCGCCCAGCTCATCGCTTCCCACAATTCGTCCATCGTGCCGACGCCGCCGGGGATGGTGACGAAGCCGTCGGAAAGGTCGGTGAAGCGCTGTTTGCGTTCGTGCATGCCGCCGACGGTGTAGAGCTCGGTGCAATCGTGATTGGCGACTTCGGAATTGGCGAGCGCATCGGGAATGACGCCGATCACTTCGCCGCCCGCTTCGAGCGCGCCGCGCGCGGTCGCGCCCATCAGGCCGAGCCGCCCGCCGCCGTACACGACGCCGATGCCGCGTGCTGCGAGGCCCTTGCCGACATCGTAGGCCAGCTGGATGTAGCGCGGGTCCTCGGGCGAGGCCGAGCCGCAATAGACGGCGAGACGATTCATGGCAGCTGGCTCAGTTCGGTCTCGTCCCATTCGGAACATAGACGTGCATGGATGATGGCGTTGTCGGTGCCGGGGAAGATCGCGCCGCCGGCCGATTTGTCGCTCGACCCGGCCAGCTGCTGCTCTGCCGTGAAATAATTTGTGCCGGAATTGTAGAGACGCTTCGACCCGCACCAGGCGATATAATTACCGACCGCGTAGCCGCGATTGCCCTGCGCATCGGAGACGAAGGTCATCACCAGCGCCACGGTCGTCGCTTCGCGGTCCATCACGTTCTCGCGGATCGAATCCTTCTTGATATAGAAGGGCTGCTCCGTGCCTTCGATCGGATAGAATCCGGACGGAACAGGCAGGGTGGATTGGGCGATGGCCGGGGCCGCCCCGATCAGGAAGCAGGCGGCTGCCAGAAGTCGTATGCTCATTGGTTTGCAGCTCTCACTTTGCCAAGTCTTCAATCATGAGTCCGGCGGTCGCCTTCGCGCTGCCGACCACGCCCGGTATCCCGGCGCCCGGGTGAGTGCCAGCCCCGACGAGATAGAAATTGTCGATCACGTCGTCGCGGTTGTGGCCGCGGAACCACGCGCTTTGTGTCAGCACCGGTTCGAGGCTGAAAGCGCTGCCCATATGCGCGTTCAGATCCATCGCGAAATCGCGCGGGGCGTAATGGAACTTGGTGACGATGCGCGAATGGATATCGGGGATCAGGCGTCGCTCGAGCTCGTCGAGAATGCGCTTCTCGAGCAGCGGGCCCATTTCCTCCCAGTCGACCGCCAGCTTGCCCATGTGGGCGACGGGGACCAGCGCGTAGAAAGTGCTCATGCCTTCGGGCGCCATCGACGGGTCGGTGACGGTCGGATGGTGCAGGTAGATCGAAAAGTCCTGTGGCAGCACGCCATGATCGTAGATGTCGTCGAGCAGGCCTTTGTAGCGTGGGCCGAACAGGATCATGTGGTGCGGGATCCCCGGCCAGCTGCCCTCGATGCCAAAATGCACCACGAACAGGGAGGGGCTGAAGCTCTTGCGCGACAGGCTGCGCGAATAATCCGCGCCGCGCTTGGAGCCGGACAGCAGGTCCTTGTAGCTGTGCATGATGTCGGCATTGCTGGCGACGGCATCGAACCGTTCGCGCCAGCCCGAATGCGTTTCGACCTCGGTCGCCTGCTTGCCCAGCGTGTGCACATGGACCACCGGGTCGTGCAGCCGCATCGTGCCGCCAAGCCGTTCGAAATGGCGCACCATGCTCGCGATCAGCCGGTTGGTTCCGCCACGCGCCCACCATACGCCGCCATCCACTTCCAGCTTGTGGATCAGCGCGTAGATGCTGCTGGTCTTCATCGGATTGCCGCCGACCAGCAGCGTGTGGAAGCTCAGCGCCTCGCGCAGTTTCTCGTTCTCGACATAGCTCGAGACCATCGAATAGACGCTGCGCCAGGCCTGCTGCTTGGCGAGCGCCGGTGCCGCCTTAAGCATCGATTTGAAATCGAGGAACGGCACATGGCCGAGCTTGACGTAGCCTTCCTCGTAAACGGCTTCGGAATATTCGAGGAACCGCTGGTAGCCTGCAACGTCGGCCGGATTGAGCTGGGCGATCTCGCGGAACAGCTCCTCTTCGTCGTTCGAATAGTCGAACTGCGTCCCGTCGGGCCAGGCGAGCCGGTAGAACGGCATGACCGGCATGAGCTCGACGTCTTCGGCGATGTCGTGTCCCGACAGTGCCCACAACTCCTTCAGGCAGTCGGGGTCCGTTATCACGGTCGGTCCGGCATCGAACGTGAAACCTTCGCGCTCCCAGTAGTAGGCGCGGCCACCGGGCTTGTCGCGCGCTTCGACCACCGTGGTCTGGATGCCGGCGGACTGGAGGCGGATGGCTAGCGCCAGACCACCGAAGCCCGAACCGATCACGCAGGCACTGCGCCCGGTCGGCATAGGTTCTACCGGCCCGGTGGTTTCGTCCGTAGCGGCGAAAGTGGAAGTATCGGCGTTCATTACGACCTTTCATGGACCAGCGGGCTGCCCTTGCCAAGCAAGGCCCGGATAGCGGCTGGAACAGGTACGGGCGGACGGCCCGAGAGGATGCGGAGCTTGTCGCCCAATGTGGGATTTCCCGCGTAGAACCGTTCGACGAGCGGTTCGCGCAGACGATAGAAGCGCTCGAACACGCGATAGCGTTCCGCAGGCGCTGCGGCATCGAACAACATGCGGCCCAGCCGGCGATAGAAACGCATGGCGGCCCAGTGGCGTCGCGCCCGCCGTTCGAAAATCGCCGCCAATTGCTCGCCGGGAAGCCGTGCCTCGCGTGCGAGCGCAAGCGCATTGGCGACCGCGAAAGGCAGCGTGTAGCTGGTCAGCGGATGCGTGAAGCCACCGCGCGCACCGGTGCGGACCACGCCCGGCGGTCCGAGACTGCGGCGATAGGCAGCGAAATCGCCCCCGGTGATCACGGGCAGGATACCGGTCTCGCCGCCCACGATTTCGCCCTGCCATCCCCTCCGCTCGCAATAGCGGTCGATCCGCCCCGACAGCGCATTGCGATCGAGCAGGGGACGGTCGGCGTAATAGGTGTCTTCGATGAACAGGTCGTGCGCGCCCAGCGGCAGGGTGTAGACGAAGCGGTAGGCGTCGTGTTGCCTGACATCCGCATCCATCACGATCGGACGGGGCACCGCATGCGCTTCGGGTGTGCGCAGCAACCGGCCCATGAAAATCTGCCACCCGCCGCGCAAATGCGGCGTGGGCAGAAAATCCCGGCAATCGACCACCACGCGAGCGGGGATGTGTTCGCCGCTCTCAAGAGTAATGCCGTCCGGCAGGAGTTCGGCGACGCGCGATCGGGTGCGGGTCGTGTTTGCGGGCAGGGCACGGCGCAGTGCGGCATCGAAATCATGGCTGGCGAGCGAGCGGTAGGACGAGCCGAGCCGCCGCGAATGGGCAGGGAAAGCCACTTCGTAGCCGTCGTTCCATTCGACCTTACGGAATTGTTCGAGCAGGTCTTCGCCCGCAGTGTCGAGATCGCTGGCGAACCAGCTCCAGCGGTGGTTGCCTCCCAGCGTTTCGCCGGCTTCGAACAGCGCCAGTCGCAGCTCGGGATACGCGCGGTGAACCGCCAGTGCAGCCAGCCCGCCCGCGAGCCCGCCGCCGACTATTGCCATATCGATCATGCGCCCGGTCATTGGTGGCAGGCTTACGGCTCCGGCGCGTCAGCGGCAATCGCTTTGACGCGCGTTACGGGAACGTGACGCTCTGGTGAGAGTTGCACGACCAAGGATCCACTGAGGGAAATTCCATGAAGTCACTGTTCGCCGCCGCAACCGGTACGCTTGCGCTCGCCTGCGCCGCCCCCGCCATGGCCCAGAATGTCGAAGCGCTGCCCGAAGGCGCGGAAGACACGGTGTTCGACGACACCTGGGTGTCGGTCGGCGTCGGCGCGATCTATTCGCCCAGCTATGACGGTTCGGACGATTATGTCGTCTCCGCAATCCCGATCATCCAGGGCAAGGTCGGCGGCGTTCGCATTTCGCCGCGTCCCGGCGGTGCGGCGCTCGATTTCGTCGACGACGACAGCGAGGGAGCCCGCATCTCGGCCGGGGTCGCTGCCAAGCTCAACCGCAACCGCGCTTCGCAGGTCGAGGACGAGGTCGTGTTGTCCTATGGCGAGCTCGACACCGCGTTCGAAGTCGGTCCTTCGATCGGGATTAGCTTCCCCGGCGTGCTCAACCCCTACGACAGCGTCAGCTTCAACATCGACACGCTGTGGGACGTGGCGGGTGCCCATGACGGGATGACGGTCAATCCCGGGGTCACTTATTTCACGCCGGTGAGCCGCGGCGCCGCGATCTCGCTGTCGGTGAGCGGGACCTATGTCGATGACGACTACGCCGACTATTACTACTCGGTGCCCGCCGGTGGCGCCTTGCCTGCATTCCAGGCCGATGGCGGATGGGACAGCGTTGGCGCCAATTTGCTGGTCGGGGTCGATCTTGACGGCAACCTCGCCAATGGCGGGCTCTCGCTGATCGCGCTCGGCGGCTATTCGCGCCAACTGGGCGACAGCAAGGACACGCCCTTCACCGCGATCCGCGGCGATGCGGACCAGTGGATGGGCGCAATCGGTATCGGCTATACCTTCTAAACCGGGTTGAACCGCGCGGGCCTTGCGGGCATCCCCTCGGGAAACCAAGGGGATAGAGAATGAAACCTGCCGCACTGCTCGCGCTTGCCGGAGCGCTGATCGCCACGCCCGCATGGGCCGATACCACCGTGATCCATGCTGGCGCGGTGGTGGTCGATGCGCAAAGCCAGCCGCGCGGTGCCTCGACCATCACGGTCACCGATGGCCGGATCGTCAGCGTGGCCGATGGGCATGCTCCGGCGCCCGAAGGCGCGGTGCTGGTCGATCTCAAGGACAGGACGCTCGCTCCCGGCATGATCGATCTGCACGTCCATCTGACGGGCGATCCGGGTGGCGACTTCTGGAAGGCGACGGTCGAGCCCGACGAATGGGACGTGGTCGTCGGTGCGAAGAATGCACGCGCGACCGTGCTTGCCGGGTTCACTACCGTGCGCGAGGCGGGCAGCGGTCCGGCCAGCGCGTTCTCGCTGCGCCGCGGCACGGCTGAAGGGTTCATCGACGGCCCGCGCATCGTGGCGGCCGGACCCGCGCTGGCAATCGTCGGCGGTCATGGCGACGTCAACGGCTTCCGCCCCGAAATCAACGAGCTGCTCGACAGCGGTTTCACCTGCACCGGCGCGGTCGAATGCGCGGAAAAAGTCCGCCTCGCCAGCCAGAACGGTGCCGACATCATCAAGATCACCGCGACCGGCGGTGTGCTGAGCCAGCAAGGCCGCGGGCTCGAGGCGCATTTTACCGATGCCGAAATGAAAAGCATCGCCGATACGGCGCATTCGCTGGGGCTGAAGGTCATGGCGCATGCGCATGGCGCGCGCGGTATCGAGGCCGCGGCGCGGGCAGGGATCGATTCGATCGAGCATGGCACCTATCTCGATGAAGCGGCCGCGCGTGCGATGAAGGACAATGGCACGGTACTGGTGCCCACGTTGATGGCCTTCAAGGGCGTGACCGAGCGACTGGGGCAGGGCATCTACACCCCCGTCGTCGAAGCCAAGATCCGCGAAGTGGCGGATACGGCGCGCGTGTTCATGGGGCGGGCCTTGCGTTGGGGTGTTCCGATCGCCTTCGGCACAGATGCAGGCGTCTTCGGACATGGTCGCAATGCAGGCGAATTCGCACTGATGGTCGAGCAGGGCATGAGCCATCGCGATGCGTTCGCCTCCGCCACGACCAATGCCGCGCGCGTGCTCGGGCTCGAGAACGAGATCGGCCGGCTGGCCGCAGGCTATTCGGCAGACATCATCGCGGTCGCCGGTAATCCGCTCGAAGACACGAGCACGCTTGAGAGCGTTGACTGGGTCATGGTGCGCGGTCGCGTCATCGAATAGCCGCCGGTCGAGCGCTGTGCCGCATTCGTAGCAGCACGCGCTTGCCTATGGCGTCGCGATTGTGTTGTACCCCCGTAATACAGATTACAGGGGAATAACCATGAAACTCGTCCGCACCGCGCTCGCTTCGGGCGCTGCACTGTCGCTCGTTCTTGCGGCCAATCCGGCGCTGGCTCGTGATCATCATTCCGAGACCGAGGCGGCAGCCGAACAGAGCGAGCATGACAAACTGTTCGCCTTGTTCGAGGATTCGGACGCGCGCAGCCTCGAACTCAATCCGCTGGGCCGGCTGTTCCGCGGCGACGACACCGATGCCGACCGACTGGGCGATTTCCTTACCGATTCCTCCTTCTATGCCAGCCGGCTCGACACCCAGCTCAACCTCGCCAAGCTCGCGCAGATCGACCGCAGCAAGCTGACCGAAACCGACCAGCTCGCCTACGACGTTTTCAAGTATCATCAGGAATCCGCGCTGCGGGGGATGAGCGACGAAATTCGCGCGCTGACCGAAGTGCGACCGGCCAACCACTTTACGGGCTTCCACACTTTCTATCCGAATTTCGCCAGCGGTGATTCCGCGGCGCAGTTCAAGACGCTGGCCAATTACGAAGACAATCTGTCGCGCCATGACGATTATATCGAGATTTCCGGCCGCGCGATCGACAAGTTCCGCGAAGGCATGGAAAGCGGCGTGGTCGAGACCAAGCTGACAATCGGTATCGTGATCCAGCAATTGGACACGCTGCTGGCGATCCCGGTCGAGGATTCGCAGTACATGAAGCCGGTGAAGAACTTCCCGGATGATTTTTCCGAGGACGACAAGGTCCGCCTGACCGAAGCCTACACCGCCAAGACCAAAGAGATCTACGCGGCCGATGCGGCGATGCGCGATTTCCTGCGTGACGAATATCTCACCGCAGCACGCGACAGCGTGGGGTTGAGCGAGATGAAGGGCGGCGACAAGCTCTATGCGCAGATGATCGAAGCGACGACGACCCTGCCGCTGACCGCCGACTATCTGCACGAGCTGGGATTGAGCGAGGTGGCGCGGATCAAGAACGGGCTCGAGGAAATCAAGCAAGAGGTGGGCTTCACCGGCTCGCTCAACGAATTCTTCGACTATGTCCGCACCGACGAACAGTTCAAGCCCGAGAGCCGCGAAGCGCTGACGCAGAGCTATTACGATATCGGCGAGGAGGTCGACGGAAAGATCGGCGAATATTTCTCGCTCGTTCCCAAGACCCCGCTCGAGATCAAGCCCTACGATCCTTCGGTCGAGCAGTTCTCGGCAGGCGGATCCTACCAGTCGGGCGCGCCCGACGGTTCGCGTCCGGGCACGTTCTATTTCAACGCCTACGACCTGCCCAGCCGCCTCACCACCGGTAATGTCACGCTCTACCTGCACGAAGGCGCGCCAGGGCATCATTTCCAGATCAGCCTCGCGCGCGAGAACGAAGCACTGCCCGCCTTCATGCGCTTCGGCGGCAACACCGCCTATGTCGAGGGCTGGGCGCTCTATTCGGAGACGCTGGGCTACGAGATGGGGTTCTTCGAAGACCCGTGGAACCGCTACGGGACGCTGCAGGACGAACAACTGCGCGCCATGCGGCTGGTGGTGGACACGGGCCTCCACGCCAAGGGCTGGAGCCGTGAACGGGCGATCGATTTCATGCTCGAAAATTCGGGCATGACGCGCACCGAAGTGGTGGCCGAGGTCGAACGCTACATCGCCATTCCCAGCCAGGCGCTCGCCTACAAGGTCGGCGCGCTGAAAATCCAGGAACTGCGCCAGCGCGCGGAAGAGAAGTTGGGTGACGAATTCGACATCCGCGAGTTCCACGCCCAGGTGCTAGACACCGGCGCGCTGCCGATGCCGGTTCTCGAAGCGAAGATCGACCGCTGGATCGCGGCCACGGCGGGTTGATCGAGCGGCGCGGGCGGGGATTGACCCTCGCTCGCGCTGGTTAGCGTGACCGGCGCGCGCTAATCCCTTCGTCGCATGATGCACGCGAAGGGGAATTAGGGGCGATGGACTGGCTGCGCCGGGCTGACTGGCTCACGCACGAGCGGGTGCGCGGCTATGCGCTGCTGCTGGCGCTGGCCAGCCTCGTTCTCGTGGGCGTGTCGTTCTGGCGCGCAATGCCGCCCGGCACGACCGACTTTCTCGCCTTCTGGGGCGCGGGCCAACTGACCGCCGCGGGCGATCCTGCCGCAGCCTATGATCTTGCAGTGCAGCAGCGCGTGCAAAGTGCGACCGGCAGTTCGGGCTGGTTCGCCTTCGTCAATCCGCCGCCATTCCTGTTCGTGGTCGCGCCGCTGGGCGTCCTGCCCCTGCCGATCGCCTGGGTCGCATGGGTGGCGCTGACATGGGGCCTGTGGTGCTGGGTCGGCATCCGCGCCTTTCCTAGGCTGTGGCCATTGGTACTGGCCTATCCCGGCGCGCTGATCGCGGCGGGACATGCCCAGACCGGGCTGCTGACGGGCGCCTTGCTGGTGCTCGCAGCGCATGAACTTTCCCATCGTCCGCGCATCGCGGGCGCGGCGATCGGCGCGCTGGTGATCAAACCGCATCTGGCCGTGCTGGCGCCATTCTGGCTGGCCGCAGGTGGCCGATGGCGCGCGTTCGCTGCTGCGGGGCTGACCGCTGCGGGCCTGCTTGCGGCGGCCTGGCTGACGTTCGGCACCGCGACCATGCTCGCCTATACCGACAGCTGGGCGGCCAGCCGCCAACTGGTCGAGCGTCTCGATCCCGCATTTATGCTGCGCATGAGCACGGCTTTTGCGCAATTGAGGCTGCTGATGGGCGACGGGATCGCGCTGGTTGGCGCCGGGCTTTCGGCAGCGCTGGCGCTGGCGGTGGCCCTGACGGGCTGGCGCCGGGTCCCGGGCGATACGAGCGCGGTCGCGGCTGCCGTGCTCGCCGCCACCGCGCTCGCCTCGCCCTATCTGTTCAACTACGACCTGCCCTTCCTCGTTTATCCGACGCTGTGGCTGGTGCTGCAGGGCCTCGAACGCGGCTTCCGCCCCTATGAGAAGCTGGCGCTCGTGCTGCTTTATTTCGCGCCCTATGCCACGCGCGCAGCGGCCTTTCCGATCGGCGTCAACCTGATGCCGCTTGCCGCCCTGGCGCTGCTGGCATTGATCTGGACCCGTGCACCGACGGGAACCGCGCGGCAGGGCTGACGGTTTAC